>WNGL01011771.1_pt2 | contig 16290 bp, 15 predicted proteins | sample 5400591 | NCBI WGS metagenome assembly WNGL01 (sample SAMN13153377, study PRJNA577476) | soil metagenome | isolation source: 80 cm soil or saprolite under Garry oak tree replicate 1 | place: USA:California | collected 2016-06-15
ACGACGACGGCAGCCGAGACCTTTCGGCGGTGACGCGCGACTATGTGCTGGAGCTCGACGGCGGGAAGACGGTCCCGCCGCTGCTCTCGGTCTTCGGCGGCAAGATCACCACCTATCGGCGGCTCGCCGAGCAGGCGCTCGATCGCCTGCGGCCCGATTTCCCCGACATGAAGCCGGCATGGACGGCGGGCGGTGTCCTACCGGGCGGCGATATCGGTCCCGGTGGCATGATAGCGCTGATCTCGCGGCTGGTCGCGACTCGCCCGCAGCTGCCCGCCGAGCTGCTGCGCCGTCTCGCCCGGCGACATGGCGGCGATGTCGAGACGCTGCTCGGGGATGCACGCGACCTCGGCGATCTTGGCCAAAATTTCGGCGGCGGTCTGTATGAGCGCGAGGTCGCGCATTTCCTGCGCCACGAATGGGCGCGCAGCGTCGAGGACGTCATCTGGCGGCGGAGCAAGGCCGGGTTGCACATGACACCGGAGGGGATCGCCGCATTGGCCGCGTATCTGGCGCGGCAGGGCTCGGCTCCCGACCTCTCGCCCACGACCAGCCCGGCGGCGCGATAGCCCGCTTTTTTCGCCGTCGCGCGGCAGGTTGGGGATTGGCGGCGTATCGAACGCATGCTACTCTATTTTGTGGGTATAGCCCAGACCGCACACTGGATACGGTGGATAACTATGGAAACGGTGTGGACGCAAAATCTCATCGAAGATCTCGGGCGCCTGTGGAATGAAGGCCATTCGACGGCCGAAATCGGCCGCCGCCTCGGCATCACCAAGAACGCCGTCGTCGGCAAGGCACACCGGCTCTCGCTAGCGCCCCGACCCTCGCCGCTCAAGGCGCCGCCGAAGCGACGCGTGGTTCTCGATTTCTCCGGCCCGAGCTGCTCGTGGCCGATCGGCCATCCTGGCGAGAAACATTTCCATTTCTGTGGCGAGCGTCCGCTCAACGGCAAGCCCTACTGCGCCGAGCACGCCGCGATCGCCTACATGCCGCCGAAAAAATCGAACGCCGCCTGATCCGCGAACCATCCGGCGACAACCGGCCTAACCAGGACGCTCGCGGGCGAGGAAGTCGAACGCCGTCATGGCGTGGACGTAAAACACGGCAAAAAGGTCGTCGGTCGTCACGTACTCGTCCGGCCCGCCCATATTGTGCGGTGTCGGGCCGTAGACAATCGAGGGCACCCCGTGAAGCCGGTAGAATCGCGCGTCGGAGAAGCCGACGCGCATGTTGACGACGGCTCCACCGGGAACCACCGGCACCGCATTGGCGACCGCGAGCTGCACGCATTCGTGGTTGGGGTCAGTGACGGTCGGTTCGGTCGCGCTCAGCACGCGATGGCTGATGCCGGGCGCGTCGCCAATCAGCCGATCGATCTCGCGGATGATATCAGCGACGGCGAGCCCTGGCGGCATCCGCACATCGCAGAGCGCCCGCGCCGAGTCGGGGATAATGTTGACGGCGCTGCCGCCCTCGATCCGGCCGATATTCAGCGTCACATGTGCTAACGTGTGAGCCTCGCCGGCGCCGGAAACCGCTTCCGATACCGCTTCGGCGGCACGCATCACGGCGCGGATTTCTGGCGGGATCGGACAGGGCAGCGCGCGCAGCTGCGTCAGCCGCTGCAAAGCCGTTATCAGGTGCTCGATGGCGTTGACGCCGAGATGAACATGCGCCCCATGATTGGCTTTGCCCTCGGCAACGACCTCGAGCCAAATCTGACCCTTCTCGCCGATGCGCACGACCTGCGGCGAACCAGCATCGGCGCTCAGCATGACATCGCCGGAAGCCTCCGGCACCGTCTTCAGCAAGTGCTGCGTGCCCCATAATCCGCCCGTCTCCTCATCGCCGACCAGCGTGAGCACGAGTTCGCCGGACCAGGCGTTGCGGTGTTGCGCCAGCAGGCGGGCGGTCAAGATGGCGGCGGCCAGCCCGGCCTTCATGTCAGCGGAACCGCGCCCGTAGATTCGGCCTTCGGCGATCGACCCGCCCAGCGGCGGCACCGTCCAGCGCCCGGCATCGCCAATGGGAAAGGTATCGAGATGCCCGTTGATGATCAGCCGCCGACCGGGAGAACGCCCGGCGACGCAGGCAATCAGATTGACCGCGGGCGGGCGGGCCGTCGCCTGACGTATTTCGATTCCCGCGACCTCGGCCAGCAGTCGCTCGATTGCAGCGGCCAGCTCCCCCGTATCTCCTGGCGGATTCTGGCTGTCGATCTGGACGAGAGCGCTGCACAGCGCTGTCAGCGTTTCGCGGCTCGCGCGCACCTTTTTTTCGAACGCGGTGCGGAGCGCTGCAGCATTCACGACGCGGCTCCCGGCTCCTGGTCGCGGTACTGCTGGAAGGTCCGGCTGATGAACGCGTCGATCAGCGGATCGTCATCGAAGCGCGGCACCGGGTCCGGGTCCCAGAACCGGTAGTCGTCCCGCCCGCGGACGAGGAGTGCGGTTCGCCGGCCGAGCGTCGAGCGCACATGGGTCGGAATGAAGAAAAGCGCGTAGCCGATCCGCCGCGTCGTCGATTGATTGGCCAGCGAGCCGTGCACCGTGCGCTCCTGATGGAGCGAGAACTGACCGGGGTTGAGTTCGAGATTCGCGGCCTTCGTCTCATCGAGACCGCGGATCGTCTGGCCGCGGATGAGGAGGTTGTCCGGTTCGTGGGTTTCGTCATGCGTGTAATCGACGCCGAGGTGGCTGCCCGGCATTACCCGCACGCAGCCATTCTCGCGATTGCTCGCGGTGAAGGCGACCCAGGCCGTCACCTCCTGGTGAGGGTCCAAGCCGAAATAAGCGGAGTCTTGATGCCAGGAAACGAAGCGGCCGTCCTTGCCGTCCTTCGGCCACAGCGTCGAGGTGAAGAGCAGCAGGTTCGGGCCGATGAGATCCTCGACCGCATCGAGGATACGCGGATGACGGGCGACATCCATCAAAACGGCAAGTCGCAGATGAGCCTTGAACCGCAGACGTTTCCCGAATCCTCCGGGACGGCGCTCGAAGGCTCCCGGCCCTCCTCAGCGCGGCACGCCGATCTGGATGATGCGCTCGCCGGCATTGACGATCGGAAAGGTGGCGATGCGCACGATCGGACCGGCGAGCGGCGCCCTGATCTCCTCGACCAGCTCGCCGAAGATATTGGTGATCGTCGCAATCACCTGATCCGCAGCGACGCTGTCGTTGAGCGCCACCTTGAGATTGACCAGTCCGGCCCGCTGCGCCCGGACCACGGTCATCGAGCGGATGACGATCTGCCGCCCGATCGTCTCGACCGCGCCTTGCAGCATGCCGACGTGCCGGAACACGTTGGTGAGCCCGAGAACTCCCCGTGCCGTGATATCGGCCTCGAGCCGGCCGCCCTCGCCGAGCTCGATGCCCAACGCCGTCTTGCCGCGGCGGGCGAGCACCACGTGCGGGCTCTGCTCGGAGACGTAGAGACCCTTCTCCGTCGACAAGACGTAATCGACGCCGAAGGCCTTGGCCATCGCTTCCGCCGCCACCGCGGCAGCGCCGGCATCGGGCGGCGGCAGGAAGGCGAAGGGCGCGTAGCGGCCGCCGGTCGTCGGGGTGTGGATGTCGACGAGATAGTCGGCATGGCGCATCAGCCGGTCATAGAGAACATGGGCGATCCGCGCCGCCATGTTGCCGTCTGCGTCTCCGGGGAACGAGATCCAGGGATCGTTCGGGCTCTGATCGAGCGGCGATTTGAGGTAGTGGCCGACGAAGACACGATGCTGCGCCTGTAGAGCCGGCGGGTTCTGCGCCGGCACGACCAGAACGGTACCGCTGAGCGTGGCGAGATCGACGCTGCGGGCAAAGCTGGTCGCGACCTCGACACCGTTCACCTCGTCGCCGTGAAACGCCGCGCCAAGGTAAAAAACCGGTCCCGGCCGCGCGCCGCGCAGAACGAGCAGAGGCAGATCGACCCAGCTGCCATCGGCGAGCTCGATAGTGCGCAGCCTGGTCTCGACCTGCTGGCCGCGCACCAGCTCGATACCTTCGAGGATCAGCGCCTCATCCGTCACGACAGATCTTTCGCTCACGCCATGCTCTCCGTCGCTTGCCTCTCACCGCGGGTCCTCCATCTGGCCGAGCCGGCCGAGCAGGATCGCCCGCTCGCCGCCGGCGACCAGACGTTTGACGATGTCTCCGAGGAGGCGAAACTCCTTCTCGTCGAGATCGCGAAAGAGCTCATCATTGACGATTTGCGGCTTGCGCGAAAAAGCGCTGATCACGGCGCGCCCTCGCGCCGTCAAATTCAGCAGGACACCCCGACGATCAATGCGGCTCGGCCGCTTCTGCACATGCCCGACACGGACGAGACGCTGCACGATCATGGTAACGAACGCGCCGCTGACGCCGAGATGCCGAGCGACAACGCTGATCGAGACTCCCGTCTCGGCCTGGAGCTGGGCAACCGCCAGGAAGACCCGGTACTCCGGCTCGCTGACGCCGAGCTGGCGGGCAAGGCCCCCGCGCAGCTCCTGCAACAGATTTCCCAGCGTCATCAGGTCACGCAGGAGCTCGCGAAAGACCCGGTCCGAGCCATCGACAAGCAGCGCCTCGCGCGTCGTCGTCAGTGGCGGCGATGCGCTCGACGCCGCTCGCCTCGGCGCCTTGGGGGCCACGACCATTTTCGTCGCCGGCTTCATCGCGCCGCCCTCATTCCGCCGCCGTCCCTCGACGCATCGGGTTCGGGTACGCCATAGCCGCCGAGCAGCCCGTCGACGATGCCGGTGAAATGATCCCACGGGCATTCGCGGTAGCTGTGGTCGCGCACGACGAAACTCGGGCCGGCATAGAATTTCTCGTATTGCTGATGCCGCGCCGCGAACTCGGAGCCGAGCAGGTCCCAGGCAAGTCGAAAGAGCTTCATCCTGTCGAGCGCCGAGCATGTGGCAGTCGACCAATAGTCGTCGAATTGCCGGCGCAGCTCGGGATTGCTCAGGAACGAAGTGTTCGCCGGCATCAGGAAGATGCCGGAACCCATCAGCTCGCGAACCTTCTCGCAGATCTCGGCGTAGTTCTCGGTGCACCAGCTGAGGGCGCCGTACACATAGCGTCGGTTGAAGGCAACGAAGCCGTTGCCGAGCTCCTCGTAGTTCATGCATTGCCCGTGAATCATTCCAGCCAGCATCGCCTCCATCGCGGCGAAACGGCCGAGTGTCTCGCGGACCGCCGGTATCTTGTCGACACTCCCGGCGCTCGCCAGCTTGCTCGCCAACCCGATCAGCAACTCGAGCTTCGCCCAGAAGCGCACATTCGCCTGGTGATTGCCGAACGAGTGCGAAGGCGTCTTGATGTAGACGTCACGCGACAGCGGCGCGTTGCCGTGACAGAAGACCCGCCGCCACGGCACCTTGACCGCGTCGAACACGGCGACGCTGTCGCTCTCGTCGAAGCGGTAGGACAACGGGTTGTCGAATTCGCATTCGGCCAAGGGCTCGAACGACCTGCGCGACCACAGAGCGAGCCCGGGCGTGTTCATCGGCAAGGCGCAGGTGATCGCCTCGGCGACGCGGTCCGGCGCGACGGGCTGGACATTGCCGACCCAGAGCTCGTCGGCAAAAACGGCGCCGGTCGCCAGCAGCTTCATCCCGCTGATGGTGACGCCGTGGTCGTCTTCGTCGATGACGCGCACCGTCGGCGAGCCCTCGTAGACGCGACCCGAGAAGCGCGTATCGCGCGCACCCGGCGGCGGAATCACCGCGTATGCGATATAAAGATCGCGACGGCGGGCCTCCTGGTAATAGTCGAGCAGATTCTGCGCAAAGGACCTGCCGCCCCTGCCGTCGCCGCCAAGCGCCTCCGGCTGCAACGCCATCCCGGCGACGAAACTGGCGACGTGATCGGGCGATCGCCCCATCAGCCCATAGGTCGCGGCGGCAATCGCCTTGTGCGCCCGCATGCGCCGGACGAGATCGTCCCGGCTACGCGGCAGCAGATAGTACATCGCGAATCGCTCGCCTTCCTCCTCGTAGGTCAGCAAATCGCGCTGCGCCGGCGCGAGTTTCAGGTCGTAAAGCGCGGCGATCGATCGCGCGGCACGGCGGAAGGACGGGTGTGCCGTCACGTCAGCGACCCGCTCGCCCCCGACATAGACCGTTCGCCCGTCGCGCAACGCTTCGAGATGCGCTTGACCGGTCTTCAGCATGCGGCGCTCCCCACTCGGATCCTCGTGCTCCGAATGTGCATCGTCCGCATGACAAGGTCAATAAATTAGCTAACCCACTTAGCATGTTCGCGCGACCTTCGGGCCGCGTTGCTGCGTCTACCGGGTCAGTCGCCGCATCGCCTTGTCGAGACCTTCGAGCGTCAGCGGGAACATGCGGTCTTCCATCAGCTGGCGGATCCTGGCGATCGAGCCGGTGCCGGACCAATAGCGCTCGGGCACCGGGTGGGCTCATGCTGGCATCGCCGACGAAGATCAGCTTGTAGCTGGCATCATAGGTGTGCAGCACCTGCATCAGCGACACGTTCTCGGCGTGCCGGCGCCGCGCATCCTTCCACAGCTTCTCATAGGGGCAGTTGTGGAAATAGTAGAACTCGAGGTGCTTGAACTCGGCACGCGCCGCCGAGAACAGCTCGGCGCAGGTCTTAACGTGATCATCCATCGAGCCACCGATGTCGAGCAGCAAGAGCACCTTCACGGCGTTGTGGCGCTCGGGCACCATCTTCAGGTCGAGCCAGCCGGCGTTCTTCGCCGTCGAGCGGATCGTGTCGTCGAGATCGAGCTCGCTTGCTGCCCCCTCGCGGGCGAACTGGCGCAGACGGCGCAGCGCGATCTTGATGTTGCGCGTGCCGATCTCGACCTGATCGTCGAGATTCTCGAACTGGCGCTTGTCCCACACCTTGACCGCGCGGCGGTTGCGACTCTCGTCCTGGCCGATACGCACCCCCTCGGGGTTGTAGCCATAAGCGCCGAACGGCGAGGTTCCGGCTGTGCCGATCCATTTGCTGCCGCCCTGATGGCGCTTCTTCTGCTCGTTGAGGCGCTGGCGCAGCGTCTCCATCAACTTGTCCCAGCCGCCGAGCGCCTCGATCTGCCGCTTCTCTTCCTCGGTCAAATGCTTCTCGCCGAGCTTCCTGAGCCATTCCTCGGGAATGGCGATCCCCTCCTCCTCCGGCGTCTCGAGCCCCTTGAAGCAATGGCCGAAGACGCGGTCGAACTTGTCGAGGTTGCGCTCGTCCTTCACCAGCGCGCTGCGCGAGAGGTAATAGAAATCCTCGACGCTGTAATCGGCGACACCAAGCTTCATCGCCTCCATCAGGGTCAGGTACTCGCGCAGCGAGACCGGCACCTTCGCCTCGCGCAGCTCGAGGAAGAAGTTTATGAACATGCGGGTCGCGCTTCCGTCAATGCCCGCCCTTCTCGCGTCGATGCAGGAAGGCGAGGCGCTCGAGCAGATGCACGTCTTGCTCGCTCTTGAGGAGTGCGCCGTGGAGCGGTGGGATGAGCTTGCCGGGATCCTTCGAGCGCAGCGTCTCGGGCGGGATGTCCTCGACCATCAGCAGCTTGAGCCAGTCCAAGAGTTCCGAGGTCGACGGTTTCTTCTTGAGCCCGGGCACCTCGCGCATTTCGTAGAAGACATTGAGCGCCTCGCGCACCAGCGCCTTCTGCAGCCCTGGATAGTGCACCTCGACGATCTCGCTCATCGTCTCGCGCTCGGGGAAGCGGATATAGTGGAAGAAGCAGCGGCGCAGGAAGGCGTCGGGCAGCTCCTTCTCGTTGTTCGAGGTGATGAAGACGATCGGCCGCTGGCGCGCCTTCACCGTCCTCTGCGTCTCGTAGACGAAGAACTCCATGCGGTCGAGCTCGAGCAGGAGGTCGTTGGGGAACTCGATATCCGCCTTGTCGATCTCGTCGATCAGCAGCACCGGCGCCTCATCCGCGTCGAATGCCTCCCACAGCTTGCCCTTGCTGATGTAGTTGGCGATGTCGTGGACCTTGGCCTCGCCGAGCTGCGAATCGCGTAGCCGCGAGACCGCGTCGTACTCATAAAGCCCCTGCTGCGCCTTGGTCGTCGATTTGATGTGCCAGGCGATGAGGCGCTTGCCGAGGGCGTTCGCCACCTCCTGCGCCAGGATCGTCTTGCCGGTGCCGGGTTCGCCCTTGATGAGCAGCGGCCGTTCGAGGGCGATCGCCGCGTTGACGGCGACCCGCAAATCCTCGGTCGCAACATAGCTCGACGTGCCGGTGAATTTGCTCCCGGTGAACTCGCTCATTGATCATCCTTCGCCGCAAAGATCGCCCCGGCAATCCGGGCCGTCCCGCCGCGCGAGGTCAAGCGATAATTTCGAGAGGGGCCCGGACCGCGGCGCCCACCCACCCCGATTCCCCTTCGGGGCGGTTTTCTTCCCTGAGTGTCGGGCGTGGGGGCGCTTGATGCAAACCCAGTCCTGAGGGAAGATACCGTCAACAAGGGCTAGCATGACCCGAAAGGCGAGGTGCGCCATCAACTATCTGCGCGAGAATTGGATTCCGACCAAGCCGGCGAAGGTCTCGACCGAGGGCATCGTGGTTGCGCAACATGGCCGCGCCGCCGCCGCCGGAAGCGAAATCCTGGCCGCCGGCGGCAACGCCGCCGATGCCGCCGTCGCCACCGCCTTCGCGCTCGGCGTCGTCGAGCCGTGGATGAGCGGGCTCGGCGGCGCCGGCTATCTGGTCTACGGCGATGCCGCCAGCCGTACCGTCCAGGTCGTCGATTTCGGCCTCATCGCCGCCAGCGGTCTCGACCCTGGCCGCTACAAGCTGACCGGCGGGGTCGGCGGCGACCTCTTCGGCTGGCCTCTGGTCGAGGGCGACCGCAACCTCAAGGGCTATGAGTCGATCTGCGTGCCCGGCTCGGTCGACGGGCTCGGCCTCGCGCTCGAACGCTTCGGCCGCAAGTCGCTCGCCGAGGTGATGGCGCCCGCCATCGCGATCGCCGATGAAGGGCTGCCGGTCAGCTGGTACACTACCCTCTCCATCGCCATCTCGGCGGCCGAGCTTGCCGAGTTTGCCGGCTCGCGGGCGGTCTTTCTGCCGAACGGCCTGCCGCCGGCGCCGGCGAGCGACTCCTCGCTTCGCCATCTGCCGCGCCCGGACCTCGCCGCGACCTATCGGCGCCTCGCCGAAGCGGGACGGCGCGACTTCTACGAGGGCGAGCTGGCCGCCGCGATCCTCAGCGATCTCCATGCCGGCGGCAGCGTCATCTCGGCGGCCGACCTTGCCGCCTACCACGCCGAAATCGTCGCACCGCACACCCTCGACTATGGTGGCGTGCGCCTGCATGCGGCGCCGGCGCTGACCGGCGGGCCCAGCTATCTCAAGGCGATGGCGGGGATCGAGAAGCGCACCGGCTGGAGGCCGCGGGCCTACCCCGACGCCGGGACCTTCATCGCCTATGCCGAGGCGATAAGCGAGGCTTTCGCGGAGCGGTTCAAGACGATGGGCTACGCCAACCCCGCCTCGCATACGACCCATCTCTCGGTCGTCGACCGTGACGGCAACATGGTCGCCCTCACCAACACGCTGCTGTCACGCTTCGGCTCGAAGGTAGTGCTGCCGAAGACCGGAATCATGATGAACAATGGCATGATGTGGTTCGATCCGCGGCCGGGCGGACCGAACGCGCTGGCCGCCGGCAAGCGGCCGCTCTCCAACATGTGCCCGGTGGTGGCGACGCGCGACGGCGTGCCGTGGGCGGCGCTCGGTGCCAGCGGCGGTCGCCGCATCATCCCGGCAGTCACCCAGCTCACCTCCTTCATCGTCGATTTCTCGATGCCGCTGGAGAAGGCATTCGCGGTGCCGCGGCTCGACGCCAGCGGCGACAAGATTCTTGTCGACAACCGCTTCCCGCCGGAGGTGATCGACGCGCTCGCCGCGCGCATGACGGTCGAGATCGTCGAGGAGGCGGTCTATCCAGGGCAATTCGCCAATCCTTCGGCGGTGATGCGGCCGGCTGGCGGCAACCGCAATACCGGCATGGCCCATATCCACTCGCCGGCTGCCGCCGCGGTGATCGCGGCATCGGAATGAGCGCGGCGGCTTCACCGCAGACGGGCGGATGAGCCTTTGAGCCGGCGCCGTCATTTTGCACCCGCCGCGGCGTCCGCCATCCTCGCGATCGCCGTCGCGTCGGCGCTGCTGCTTGCACTTTTCCTGCCGTCGAGCGAGCCGGAGAACCATCGCCTCGTCATCGACCACCGCCCGGCGCTCGAAATCGTCCTTCTGATCGGCGCCATGGCGCTGCTCCGTCTGCTCGGCCTGCATCTGCCGACGATGCTGCGCTACGCCGTCGGGCTCCTGATCCTGCTTGGCTTCCTGCTCAATCTTGCCGACGCGGTGATGCCGGGCTCCTTTGGCCGCGAGGCCGATCTCTATTGGGACTTCCGGCAGATTCCCGGGCTTCTCGGTCTCTACTACAAATCCGCCGGACCATGGCGCAGCGCCCTCACCGCCATGGCGGCAATGGTTGCCGCTGTCGCCGCCTTCCTGCTCATCGTGCTGGCGCTGCGCCTCATCGCATGGGCGACGGCGCGGCGCGGTGTCGCGCTGGTCGCCATCGCGCTTGCCGTCGCTGCCGTCGGCGCCTGGGCGTTGCCGGTAAACGAAACGGCGCCGGTCAGCACCGCGCTCTCCGCGCAGATCGTTCGCCAGGGTCGCCTCTTCTACCGCGCCTGGCAGGTGGCGCACGGCAATCTCGGCGCCTATGCCGCCGCCCTCGCCGCCCCGCAACGCGCGCACGCCGACCTCGCCAGGCTGAAGCGTCGCGACGTCCTTCTCGTCTATTTCGAATCCTTTGGCACGGTGGCGCTCGACAACCCGGAATACCGCGCCGGCATCGCCGCGGCGCTTACCCGCTTCGAGACGAAGCTGGCGAATGCGGGCATCGGGCTGCTGTCCAATCGCATCCTGTCGCCGACCTATGGCGGCGGCTCATGGGTGGCGCACGGCACGCTGGCAAGCGGCATCAAGCTCGATCAGTTTCTGGCCCGGCTCCTCCTCGAGAGCGGCCGCAAGAGTCTGCCGCGCTACATGGCGGAGGCCGGCTACCGCACGGTCAACGTCCAGCCCGGAATCAAGAACGATGCGGCGGAAGGCGGCTTCTGGGGCTTTGACAAGAACTACTACGCCGCCGATCTCGACTATCGCGGTCCGGAATTCGGCTGGTTCGGCATTCCCGATCAGTTCACCTTGAAGAAATTCGCCACCCGCGAGAGCGCGCGCGAGGAACGTGCAGCCTCCGGAGCGGTCGAGCAGCGTCCGCTCTTCGCCCAGATCGTCCTCGTGTCGAGCCACACGCCGTTCTATCCGGTGCCGCCCTACCGCGCCCAATGGTCCGATGCCGGCGACTATGTCGGGGTGACGCCGAAGGAGTGGGAGCGCATCTATCGCCAGCCCGATTGGAACCATCTCGAGACGCCATATCTCGAATCCCTCGTCTACGATCTCGATGTGCTCGGCGATTTCATGATCACGCGTGTTGCCGACGGGGCGCTCGTCATCATACTTGGCGACGAGCAGCCGCCGGCCTTCATCAGCGGCGAGAGCCAGCCGGCCACGGTGCCGATCTACGCGCTCTCCAAAGACGCCGATCTCCTGGCGCCGTTCCAGGCACTCGGCTATCGCCCGGGCGCGATCCCCGAGCAGCCGCCGCCGTGGCGCGGCATGGAAAGCTTCCTGCCTGACTTCCTCGACGCCTTCAGCACCGATGGGCCGGCACCGGTGACGCCGGCAGCAGCAGCGGCAGCCAGCGCGCAGCAATGAGCGCGGCGCGCCGACGCTTGCACCCTGAGCCGACGCTTGCACCCTGACAAGTTTCGCCGCGACTGTGGAATCGTGCATCAGTAGACTTGGCGCCGTCAGTGTCAGCCGGGGAGATTGCGATGAATGAAAGTCCTGCTCTCATCACGCTTGAGGCCGCACGCCAGGCGCCGCTGCCGCCGGGGCGACGCTCGCCCGAGATGATGCGCCATGGCAGTCTCGAGGTACGTTTCTACGCGCCACGCGGCAGCGATCCACAGACGCCGCACGACCGCGACGAGGTCTATGTTGTCGTCAACGGCACCGGCTGGTTCCGCCGCGGCGGCGAGCGCCACCGCTTCAAGCCCGGCGATTTCCTTTTCGTGCCCGCCCATGTCGAGCATCGCTTCGAGGATTTCCCCGACGATCTCGAGCTCTGGGTCGTCTTCTACGGCCCCGAAGGGGGCGAGAAACCGTGACGAGCCGCGCGTTTTACGGTGACTGCGGTGACTGAAAGGACACCTTCAGCGACTTGACGCCACGCAGGATCATCGAATCGAGCCAGTCGAGCTCCTGCTCTTCAAGACGGAGCGCGGCGAGGCGGCGCAGCAGCGTGGCGATGGCGATCTGACCCTCGAGCCGCGCGAGCGGCGCGCCGAGGCAGAAATGGATGCCGGCGGCGAAGGTCAGATGCTTGTTGGGCGTGCGCGCGATGTCGAAACGATCGGGATCGGCAAAGATCGCGGGGTCGCGATTGGCGGCGTTCATCATGGCGAAGACGCGCTCGCCCTCTCCGAGGTGCTTGCCGGCGAGCTCGACATCTCTCGCGACGAGACGGGCAAGGGCGTGGCTAGGGCCGTCCCAGCGCAGCATTTCCTCGATTGCGGTTTCGATGAGATTGGGCGCGGCGGCAAGGCGCTCGAGCTCGCCAGGATGACTGAGCAGCGCCCTTATGCCGTTGCCGATCAGGTTCGTCGTCGTCTCATGCCCGGCGAAGAGGAGGAGGCTGCACGTCGCGATCAGCTCGTCCTCGCCGAAGACGTCGCCATCCGGCTCCGGCTGCAGCATGGCGCTGATGAGATCGTCCTCCGGTGTCGCACGCCGCGCCGCGATGATGGCGCGGAAGTAATCGGCCATCTCGCGCATGCCCGATTGGGCGCGCTCGTATTTATCCGCCGAGAGACGTGATGAGCCGATGAACAACGCCATGTCGTCGGACCAGCGCTTGACCGCATCGAGATCGCTGCGCGGCACGCCGAGCATCACCATGATGACGCTGGCCGGAATCGGGTAGGCGAAGTCGGCGATCGCATCCATCGCGCCACGCGCGGCGACCTTGTCGACGAGATCGTCGACGATCATCTGGATCTTGGGGCGGAGGCCGGCGACGGCGCGCGGGGTAAAGGCCTTGTTCATCAGCCGGCGCAGCCGCGTGTGGCCGGGCGGATCGAAGAACACCGCCCAGCCGGTGATGTAGCGCTCGAGATCGGGGTACCTGCCGCGTTCCTCCTCCGGCAGGCGGCGGAAGAACGGCCGTACCCGGTCGGCGGTGAAGCACGACTCGAACATCGCCGCGCGCACGTCCTCGTAGCGCGTCAGCACCCAGCCGCCGAGCGGCTGGCTCCAATGCACGGGGTCTTCCACGCGCAAGGCGCGGAACAGCGGGAAAGGGTCGCGCCGCGTCGCCGGATCGCTCGGATCGTAGGACAGCATCCTCGCATCCTAGAGCATTTCCCGACCTTTCCTCGCTCGAATTGATCGAGCCTATGCGCTCGCGGCTCCGACCTCGCGACGACGCCGGACCTGCAGCGCAACACCGCCGAAACCGATGATCATCATCACCCAGCTCGACAACTCGGGGGCCGAAGCAGCGAAGCGCGCGGTCAAACCCTGAGAACCGTCATAGCTGAAGAAGTAGGGGTCGATCGAGCCGCTGACAGTTCCGCCCAGCCCATCGTTCAGCTGGAAGGTCGAGGTTCCCGGCGTTCCGCTGAAGCTACGCTGGAATAAGACGCCGTTCGGGAAGGCCGCATTGACGCCATCGTCGAGATTGGACGCGCTGAAGACGCCGTAATAGGTGTTGCCAACCGCCGTCAGGTCGAAAAAGTCGCCGACATAGGGGTCGAACTTGAGCGCGGGCGCGCCGTTCTTGAAGGCGGCGAGCGCCAGATCCTTGACCGTCGCGAAGTCGTCGCGCGTCACCAGGAGATGCTGCGACAGTAAATTGGAGGAGGGGTCGTAGGCGTTGTAAAGCAATCCGACGCCGCCATTCGCCAGGACCGCCAACGCGGGCTGCGAGGTCCTGGCCGCCGCTGGAAGGATGACCTTGGCTGACCACGTCGCTCCGCCGTCGGTTGATTCCTGCACGATCAGGCGGATCTGCCCGTTCGCCGGTGACGCCGTATAGGCGACGAAGACGCGGTTGGCGTTGTTGGGGTCGACGGCGATGGCAAGATCGGAGCCGGCACGTTCGTTGCCAAGCGCCAAGGGACCGTTATCGCCGGTCGTGGTGTTGGTGAATGCCGAAATGGTCGAGCCGACGACCGCGCCATTGCCGGAACTCCCCAAGGCCTGGAACTTGCTCGCTCCCGTCGCGCCGTGATCGTCGCGGACGACGACGACCTGCGCGGCGACGCGAATGCCGTCCGCATCGTTTTGCAGGATCGGGTTGTTCCAGCGAATGAAGGCCGCGTAGACCTTATCGCCGTTGACGGCAAGGCGAACGGCAGGGCTGTCCTGGCCGGCGGAGCCGCCGACCCGGTCGATGATGGTATTCGACCAGGTGGTTCCACCGTCGGTCGACATGTGCACCGTCGCAGTATTCCCGCCGCTATTGTTGAGATCGTTGACGCCGATATAGAGGCGATCCTTGGTCGTATTGCTGACCGGGTCGAGACCCCGGCCGGTCCGGATCCATGGCTGGTCGAGAGATCGTCCCGGATTGTCGACGTGGATCAAGTCGCCGAAGCTGGGCCCAATGTCGTTGGATTGGACGGCAATTGCCGTGTTGCCGTTCCCCGCGTCGAGGAGTCTGGTGGTGAACGCGCGCCTGCCGTCGACGCTCCAAGCAAGCGATTTGTCGAGGCTCGGGATCTGGCCGAAATTGCCCCAGGTCGCACCGCCGTTGCTGGTGGCGAAGTAGGCACCTTGGTTGCCGCCGAAACTTCCCGCGATCATGTACTGCGGAAGGATCGGGTTGACGGCAAGACTGGGCTCGGAATCCTGCGCGGTTTCGGCGCTAAGCGAATTGGGGATGATGTCGTACACGTTGAGGACGCCTGCATGCGCTGCAAGAGGCGCCAATGGCGCGAGAACCAGCGCCAACATCGGCAACTGCCGTGTCTTGCCCATGCGAGATTCTCCCCCAAATCTCTTTGCGACGATGGAATGCTAGTTAGAGTTGAAAGATTTGTATCTTAGGTTCGCCCTTTTGGCGCGCCCCAAACCGCATAAGTTGCTTGCAAGGCCAACATATCGCCATTTCGGCGAGGCAGGCGGTTGAAATTCAGGGTTATGATAATCCTCAAGGATTATCTGCGTGACGCGCCACTGGCCGCCAACTGTCAGTCTGCAGCATCGAGAAGCGCCAGCCCCCGCGCGTCATGCTATTGACCAGCGGGCGGGCGGCGTGCAACTGCCGTGACGGAGCAATAATGACGGCAACGAATGGCATCGCCGACACCATCGCCCAGTATCGTGCCACCGGTTATGCCGTGCTGCGCGGCGTCTTCACGGGGAGCGAGGTTGCCGCGATCGGCGCCGCCTTCGACCGCCACTGGGCGCGCGGCATCGCGCTCGGCGCCAGCTTTCGCCACGGCAATCTTCTCTATCGCGTCGGCGAGGATGCGGCTCTCGGCACGATCGTCCGGATGGTGCAATGGCCTTCCTACGAGGATGCCGAGTTGGCGCGTATCCGCACCGACGCCCGGCTCTTCGCGGTCATCGCGCCGCTGCTCGGCAGCGACATCAAGCAGATCATCAACCAGCTACATTGGAAGAAACCGGGCGCCGCCGGTGAGTTCGCCTTCCACCAGGATGCCCGCTTCCGCCGGCCGCGCGCGGCTTATCGCAATCTTGTCCAGTCCTACGTGCAGACCGGTATCGCCATCGACCGCCACGACCGCGCGAGCGGCGCGATGAGGGTCTACCCGGCCTCGCACCTGCTCGGTGAGGTCGATCTGGCCATTGCCGGCAGCGTGATGGACGGGACCCTCGCCGATGAGAGCTTGCGCCGCGCCGGCCTTGACCCTGGGCACCTCATCGATCTCGACCTCGAGCCTGGCGATGTCGCCCTGTGGAACCCCTATACGATCCATGGCTCCGGGCCGAACCTCTCGAGCCACGACCGCCGCTTCTACCTCAACTCCTATGTCCGCGCCGCCGATTGCGACCGCGGTGAGTGGGCCTTCCGCGACGGCGAGCCGTGCCCGCTCGGCGACCCCGTGCTGGTCCATTACGAGGCGCTGCACGAACGCCCCGACCCGCATTTCGTCGACCCTTAGAGCATTTTCCGCCGAAGTGGATGCCGGTTCGGTGCAGAAAATGCGGCAAATCAACAAA
>WNGL01015056.1_pt1 | contig 16289 bp, 14 predicted proteins | sample 5400591 | NCBI WGS metagenome assembly WNGL01 (sample SAMN13153377, study PRJNA577476) | soil metagenome | isolation source: 80 cm soil or saprolite under Garry oak tree replicate 1 | place: USA:California | collected 2016-06-15
GTTGGACGCATGATCGTCTGTGACGGTCGGGCGGTTGAGACCTTGCTCGATAGATGGCACCTGTGCGCGATGGTTGGCACCAACGAGTGGCTCGACGCGTTGACCAGCACGTTCACCGACGCCGTGCGTCGTTTCGAGTTCCGCCGATGCCAACCATTGCGCAAAGCCCGTGCCAACTCGTGTGCACAGCGAGTCGTTGACCTGCAACGACGCGCGGCGGGCAGTGCCGGGTAGCTCGCACAGTCACAGCGGTCACGCGTGGAGCCCTCCGCGATACTTGCGGGTGTGTCCGTCCGCGGGATTCTCAATGAGTTGTCGGTGTCGGGTACGGCCTACGCCGCGCCGGTCGGTGGCCCTGGTGTGGGGGTGGGCGGGGACGATCTGATGACGCCGGCTTCGGTGATGAAGGTTCAGGTCGCCCTTGCCGTGGAGAGCGCGATCGCGGCGGGTGCGCTGGACGGCTTGCAGCAGCGGGTCCTCTTGCCGAAGCGGCGGACCCCGGGGCCGGTCGGCATGTCGTTGCTGCGGGATGAGGTACGCATGTCGGTGCGTGACCTGGTGCCCCAGATGCTGACGATCAGCGACAATGTCGCGACTGATACCCTCCTCGGCCTTGTGGGCCTGGACCGGGTCAACCAGCTGACGGCTGGGCTGGGCCTGACCCGTACCCGGATCACCAGCGACATCGGGTCGATGCTCGATGGCATGGCGGTAGAAGCCGGCTTCGCCAGCTACACCCAGTTGGCCGGCCACGATCCGACCGTCGCAGGGCCACCGTCCATCAACGAGCTGCGGGAGCGGCTGCATCGCAGCGCCGCGTTGGACCCCACGCGTGGGTCACGCACCACGGCTGCCGACACGGTGCGGCTGTTGCAGGGCATCTGGACCGACACGGCCGCAGAAGCGGCAGCCTGCGTATCGGTCCGCCGCGCGATGGGCCAGCAGTTGACCCGCCACCGGATCGCCTCCGGGTTCGGTCCGGACGTGAAAGTTGCGGCCAAGAGCGGCGGGCTAATGGGGCTGGTACGAAACGAGGCCGGCGTCGTGAGCTTCCCAGACGGACGCCACTACGCCGTGGCCGTGTTCACCCGGTCCGCACCGGCCGTAACCACAGACCCGGCGGCCATCGACGCCGGCATCGGCCGAATCGCACGAACCTTGATCGACCACCTTCGCCGCTGACCAACAACGGGAGCGAAACCTCGCCATCGCCCACGCTGTCACCGGCACGATCCCGCGCCGGCCAGTTCCCTGCCCGGGAGGACGCAGCGTGACCGTCGCAGGTGCGGCCGACGCACATTATCAGCGGCATGAGAGTACGCGGCCCGCGCACACAGCCCGAGGCGAAATGGAGCGCGACTCGCGGGCGGTCATATATGTGTGCGCGTGCCAGGTGTTAACAGGCAATTGCCGTCCGCCCGCCCGAAAGATTTGACGCGACATGGCGGCTAAATCCGCCTTCAGTCAAATCCAAGCGATTGAACAAGCGATGTCGGGAGTCTATTCACGTCCCGGGGCGGCGCGTAGCGTTTCCGATCAGGAGCCACCGATCGCGGACGAGACCGCCAAAATCCTGGCCGCAGTCCATCCTTGGAGGGAGACCGCTATGCCGGTTCCAGGACGCCACCGCGCCGGCCTTTCAGCCGTTATGGCCATTCTCGTCATGATTCTTGCCGGCTGCACCGGCCAACCCAAGACGTCGAAACCCAGCCCGAGCCTGGCCGCGCCTACGTCAGCCGCCCCGACGACGAAGCCGGCCGTTGTGGCTACCGGGCCGCTGACCGGGGAGGAACTCGTGTGGCTGGACGGGATCGCGGCATTGCACAAGACGATGGACAACGTCCTGAATAATGCCCCTCAACCCATTACAACCGACTCTATGCGTCCACTCGCCCAGCAACTCGCCAGCTGCACCGCTGCCCTGGACCGCCTCGGACCGCCCACCCAGCGGATGCAGCCGGTCTACGACCTCGCCAAGCAGGGCTGCGCCCAGTACGAGAAGGCGGCGGGCTGCTTCACGACGGCCGCTGACCTGGGGACTGTAGTCGCCGGGTCGGCCGACGCGCAGAAGCAGAAGCAGGCGGAGGACTGCGCTTTCGCGGCGCCCGGAGACGGCAGCAAGCTGTTAGCGGACGCCGAGGCCAAAGGCTTCGAAATCCACCAAGCCGCGAAATGAGTGGACCGCGCGCCGGCGTCAGCCAGCAGATGGCCCACCCTGAACCGCTTCGGTATTTCGTGCGGTCAGCGTCGATTTCGCGATCCGGCGGCGTCTTCGAGTGCTACCGCCGGCTCGGCAGCGTCGAACAGGCCCGCGAGCACCTACGCCGAGGCTAGGTTGCCGTCGAGGCGTTGGCTGACGACGGCTACGGGGCAGCTAATTCGTGACCGCTTGCGGTGGCTTGAGCACCGCCTCTCGTCAGGTTCGGCGGACTGACGGGACTTCCTGGATAGCGCGCGGCGTGCCTCGGTTTCCGGCCCGGAGGAAACGTCCTCAATTCGGCAGATCCGTGCACCAGCAGAGGAGCAGCGGGGTTTGATCAGCTCCTACGGATAGTGACGTGTCGGCGGCACTGATTTCGGAACAGCGCCGAAAGTGACCAGCATCCGGGCTCTCCGTCCTCACGAACGAAGCCAAGCTCTCGTGGCGGCCAACACCGCTGCCCAGCCGAACCCAACGGCCAACTACCCCGCCCGGCCCGGCCAACTAACGCGCCCAATCCACGCCAACGGACCAGGACCACCGACGACCAACTGGCCAACTACGAAGCCCAGTCACAACTGCGTTGCCGAACTGGATGCCTTCGCCGCCGCCACCGAGGGTCCAGTCACCTGGTGGACATGCTGGAACGGGCGGGTCGACCTCGATGTCGTCGCCGGCCAGCCGGACCGACGGGTGCAGGCAGTTCAGCGCCGCCACGTCGCCGCCCGCGCCCAGCACCGGCAGGCGCCGCGCGACGGCCGCCCGGCGGGGCCCACCATCTCGTCGATCTCCATACGGATCCGGCTCGCCGGCACCTCCTTTACCGCGTCCAGCCCGCTGCGCAGGTCCGGCGCCAGCGGTGCGAAGAACCCGCCGCAGGACCAGCCGGTGGGTTGGACCAGCGCCAGCGCGATCGACGTGGCCGCCCGGCCTGAGCGCAGCACTTCCACGGCGGGTGCGACGTCGACCAGCGGCCCGGGTGCCGGCTCGAACCGGACCCGGGCGAGGTCGGCGGCGGTGAGCTGGACGGCGAGCACGTGCGGGAGAGGGGACTCGAACCCCTACGTCCTCTCGGACACCAGGACCTAAACCTGGCGCGGCTGCCAGTTACGCCACTCCCGCCGGGCCGTCGACGAGTGCCGGCCGCCGCCGAGTCTAGCCCAGCCGGGTCACCTCGACGGTCACGCCCAGGGTGGAGCTGGGCGCGCCGTGATAGACGCCCTTGAGCGGCGTCACGTCCTGGTACTCCCGGCCGCGCGCGACGACCACGTGCCGCTCGCCGGTGGGTACGCCGTTGGTCGGGTCGTACCCCTCCCAGCCGCCGCACCACCATTCCACCCAGGCGTGGCTCTGCCCCGCGACCGTCTCGCCGATCTCCGCGTCCGGCTTCGGGTGCAGGTACCCGGAGACGTAGCGGACCGGGATCCCGACCGCACGCAGCAGCGCGGCGGTGAGGTGGGCGATGTCCTGGCAGACGCCCTTGCGCAGCTCCCACGCCTCCTGCGCGCCGGTCTGCACGCCGGTCGACCCCGGGACGTAGGCGACGTTGTCGCGGACCCAGTCACCGATCGCGCGCGCCGCGTCGCAGGGCAGCAGGCCGTCGGCGAGTTCCGCCGCCTGGGCGCGCAGGGCCTCGTCCACCGTGGTACGGGGGGTCAGCGTCAACAGCTCCGCATATCTGTCCACTGTGGACTTCGAGCGCAGCACGTCCCACCCCGCGTGCGGCGGCGCGGCCGGCCGCTCGGTCTCCACCATGCTGCTCGCAGTGACCTTGAGCTGCTGGTGCGCCCGCTGCAGATCGAACACCGTGACCTGGCTGCCCCAGTAGTCGAGGTACCGCCACGTCGACGCGGCCGCCGCCGGCGCCACCTCGACCTGGCTGAACAGCGTGATCTGCCACGGCGTCGTCATCGGCGTCATCCGCGCCTCGTTGTAGGAGGCGTATGCGGTGCCCGGGTAGGCGAACCCGGTGACGTGGTGGATGCGCAGACGCCACGCCGCGGAGCTTGTCGGAGCGGCGCCCTGCCGGCGCTCGTCAGCCGCGGAGCTTGTCGGAGCGGCGCCCTGCCGGCGCTCGTCAGCCGCGGAGCTTGTCGGAGCGGCGCCCTGCCGGCGCTCGTCAGCCACCTCAGCCGCCCCCTTCGTGCGCCCAGGCGACCGGGGCGGCGTGCTTGAAGTACCGGGCGGTGACCGCAGCACTGCATGCCGCGCAGGCCTGTTGCAGGGCGCGCAGGTGTGCGGGCAGCTCGTCGACCAGGTGGCTCAGGTCGGCGTACTCCAGGCGGGTGCGGGCCTGTCCGATCGGGCGCCGCGCGGCATCCCGTACCCCGGCCCGCTCGGTGGTCGGCGTCAGCTCCCGCAGGCACTGCTCGGCCGTGGTCAGCGCGTGCAGGGCCGAGCGCGGGAAGAGCCGGTCCAGGGTGAGAAACTCGACGATCCGCGGCGGATCGAGCGTCCCGCCGTGGGTACGCAGGAAGGACTCGTCGGCGCCGCAGGCGCGCAACACTTTGCGCCAGTCGCCCGGTCCGCCACTCGTCAGCAGCTGTACCGACAGCAGCCGCGCCGTCATGTCCGCCCGTTCGAGGCTGCGCCCGAGGATCAGGAAGCGCCACCCCTCGTCCCGGCTCATCGTCGACTCGGCGAGGCCGGCGAGCACCGCCGCGCGCTCCCGGACGAAGCTCAGGAACAGCGCCGGCCCGAGCCGCTCGGCCGCGCGGCGGCGGCTGGCCAGCGCTTGCCAGGTGACGTTGAGGCATTCCCACATCTCGCTGGAGATGGTCTCCCGGGCCCCACGGGCGTTCTCCCGCGCCGCGGCGACCGCGCCGGTGATCGAGCTGGGATCTTCGACGTCGAAGGCCAGCCGCTCCAAGGCGTCTCCCGCGCTGAGGCGCCGGTCCGCGGTCGCGGTGACGCCGAGGATCGCCAGCAGCGAACGGCACGCGGCGTCCTCGTCGGCCCACGGGTCCTCCAGCAGCCGGGCGAGGAACGCATCCAGGATGCGCGCGGTGTCGTCGGCCCGCTCGACGTACCGGCCGATCCAGAACAGCGACTCGGCGATGCGGCTCAGCATTACTGTTGCCCCTCCATCGAACCGGTGCCGGAATCGGCGGGCGCGACGTCGTGCGGGATGACTTCGATCGGCCCGCCGCCCCCGCGCGGGCGGGCCGGTGCCACGGACGGCTCGGCCGCCAGTACCCAGGTGTCCTTGGAACCCCCGCCCTGGCTGGAGTTGACCACCAGCGCGCCCTCGGGCAGCGCGACCCGGGTGAGCCCGCCGGGCAGCAGCCAGATCTCGTCGCCGTCGTTGATGGCGAACGGCCGTAGGTCGATGTGGCGCGGGGCGACCTGGTTGCCGATGAGCGTGGGGGAGGTCGACAGCGCCACCGGCCGCTGGGCGATCCAGCCGCGCGGGTCGGCGGCGACCGCGGCCCGCAGACCGTCCAATGTGGACTCGTCGGCCTGCGGCCCGATCACGATGCCCTTGCCGCCCGCGCCGTCCACCGGCTTGAGTACCAGCGTGTCCAACCGGCCCAGGACGTCGTGGCACATTTCGGGGTCGTCGAGCCGGTAGGTCTCCACGTTCGGGATTGCCGGCGGCTCGTGCAGGTAGTACCGGATCAGGTCGGGCACGTACGTGTAGAGCAGCTTGTCGTCGGCGACCCCGTTGCCGACTGCGTTGGCCAGCGTCACGTTGCCGGCCCGGGCGGCGTTGACGATGCCCGCGCAGCCGATCACCGAGTCGGGCCGGAAGTGCAGCGGGTCGAGGAACTCGTCGTCGACCCGGCGGTACACGACGTGCACCGGCTGCTCGCCGTGCGTCGTGCGCATCCGGACCCGGTTGCCCGAGCAGACCAGGTCGCGCCCCTCGACCAGTTCCACGCCCATCAGCCGGGCCAGCAGGGCGTGCTCGAAGTACGCGGCGTTATACACGCCGGGCGTCAGCACCACGACGCACGGGTCGGTGACGCCCTCCGGGGCGGCGGCCCGCAGCGCGGACAGCAACCGGGCCGGGTAGTCGTCGACCGGGCTCACCGGCGCGTCGGCGAACAGGGTCGGCAGGGTCTGGGTCATCACCCGCCGGTTCTCGATGACGTAGCTGACCCCGGACGGGATCCGCAGGTTGTCCTCCAGTACCCGGAACGCCCCGGCCTCGTCGCGCACGAGGTCCACGCCGGAGATGTGGACCCGCACCCCGTTGGCCGGGTTGACCCCGAACGCCTCCCGGTGGAAGTGCGCGCTCGTGGTCACCAGGCGCCGGGGTACCACGCCGTCGTCGAGGACCGCGCCCCGCCCGTACACGTCGGCAAGGAACATCTCCAGCGCGGTGACCCGCTGCCGCACCGCCCGGGTGACCACGTCCCACTCGGCGGCGTCGATGATCCGGGGGATCAGGTCGAGCGGGAACGGCCGCTCCTCGCCGGCGTAGGCGAAGGTGACGCCGCGGTCGGTGAAGACCCGGGCCAGCTGGTCGGCCCGGAAGCGCAGGTCGCCGCCGGACAGCGGTTGGAGGGCGGCGAAGAGCGAGAGGTACGGCGGGCGGGGCTGGCCGGGCGCCGCGAACATCTCGTCCCATGCCGGCGCCATGGTGTAGGAGTCGAAGATGTCCGCCATGGCGGGACCCTAACCTGAACCGGTTACCAGCGCATTACGCTGATCGGCCCTAGTTCCACCCGGTCGCGTTGCAGGTCAGCAGGCAGTCTTCGCACACGAACAGGCTGCGCCAGCCGTCGCGGTTGACCGGTTGGACGGGCACCGCGGTGGTCAGTCCAGGCCGAGGTCGCGGCGCAGCTTGGCGACGTGGCCGGTCGCCTTGACGTTGTACATCGCCCTGTCGATGCGGCCCTGCTCGTCGATCACGAACGTGGAGCGGATCACCCCGACGACGGTCTTGCCGTACAGCTGCTTCTCGCCGTACGCGCCGTAGGCCCGCAGTACCGATTTGTCCTCGTCGGCGACGAGCGGGAAGGTCAGCTCGTCGCGCTCCCGGAACCTGGCCAGCTGGGCGGGGGAGTCCGGGGAGATGCCGACCACCTCGTACCCGGCGCCCTTGAGCGAGGCGATGTTGTCGCGGAAGTCGCAGGCCTGGGTCGTGCAGCCCGGCGTCATCGCGGCCGGGTACGCGTAGAGCACGACCTTGCGACCGCGCAGTTCCTTGAGAGACAACGGCTTCCCCGTGTCGGTGGGGAGCGAGAAGTCGGGGGCCTCGTCGCCGGGCCGCAACCGTACCGCTTCGGTCATAGGTCAACCCTAGCCGAGCGGGCTCCGGCCTCCGTGCTCGGTGCGGTACGTCCGACCGGTTCCGCCGCCGGAAGCATCCCATTGACGCCCCTGCATACGTTTGGGAGTGCCTGGACCCGGACACCCACGGCGCCTGTCAACTGCCGCCGACCGACAGCGGATGACGCGCGGCCGCCACGGCCGCCGGCCGGGTCGCCGCCCGCATCCGCAGTACCGCCATGCCTGCCAGCCCGGCACCGAGTACCGCCATGCCTGCCAGCCCGGCACCGGCGCCGAGGCCGACCAGGACCAGCACCCGGCCTACCCCAGCGGGTAGCGCCACCGGCGGTACCGCGTGCACGAAGACGGCGGCATTGGCGGCCCCGGCGTACAGCGCGAGGCAGGCTCCGGTGATGCCGAGCGCCAGGTCGGCGGCCGGCCGGGCCCCAGCGGCGTACCAACCGGCCACCACGGCCGCGACGCCGCACAGCAGCGGCCACGGCTGGGACCCGACGAGGACGCGGAATGCGCCATAGAGCCCGAGCGGGCCGGAGTCGACGACCGCCGCGCCGGCGTACCCGAGCGCGGCCAGGCCGGCGCCGACCGCCACCCCGGCCGCGACCGCGAGCGCCCGGGCCGACCGGAGCAGCCCGAGCCCGGCCACGGCGGCGGCCAGCAGCAGGACGCCGGCCCACCAGACGGCCGGCGCCGGCGGCGGTACCCAGTCCAGCGTGCCGGTCACCGCGAACTCCCGTACCCCGTCCCGCAGCGGTACCGACCACGAGCTGATCCGGTGCGGAGTACCGGGATCGGCGGCCACCTCGGGCGGCTTCGTCGGCAGCATCCAGTGCGCCCGATGGTCGTGCCACAGCACCGCCGGGACGCTCGACAGCTTCTGCCAGGCCGGCGGCGCGTACGCGGTCGCCGACGCGGGTGGCGTCGGGCCACCGGCCGCCGACTGGTTGAGGTACGTCGCGGGGGAGTTCGCGTTCTGGTACACCCCGTCGGGCGCGACCCGCAGGTACGGCTCCCCGGAGTACCCGAGCACCTCGATCGGGCGCCCGGTGTGGTTCACCAGTTCCAGCTGGGTACCCGCGCTGACCGCCCGGACCGTCAGGCCCGCTACCGGCACGGTCATCCCGGTGACCACGCACCGGTAGTCGCTCGCCGGTGGCACGTCGGCGCTGTGCGCGCTCGCCGGGCTCGCCACAGCGAGCGCGCACAGCACCCCCGCCAGGAAGGCGACGATCCAGCGCACGGTCAGCCGACCGCTCGCACCAGGTCGCTCACCGTGTTCTGGATCTGCTTCCCGTTCACCAGCACCGTTGGCGTCGCCTGGACGTTCTTGCTCGCGGCGGTATCGGTGTCGTGCGCCATCCAGCCCGCGTACTTCTGGCTGGTGACGCACTGCGCGAAGCCGCTGTCGGTCAGCCCGACGCTGACCCCGATCTGCACGAGCTGGTCGTTGGTGAGCCCGGCGCTGCCCTCGGCCGGCTGCTTGTCGTACAGCGCCTGGAAGTACTGCGGGAACTTGTTCTCGTCGGCCGCGCACGCCGCCGCCGCACCGGCGCGGGTGGAGTACCCGGGCGGGTTGGTGCTGGGGTCGAGGATCGCGATCGGGTGGTACACCAGCGTGATCTTGTTCTTCGCCAGCATGTCGTCCAATGTGGACTTTGCCTGGCTGTCGAACTGCTTACAGATCGGACACAGGAAGTCCTGGTAGAAGTCCACGGTGACCGGGCCGGACCCGACCGGTATCCCGGTACCGTCCTTGCTCGCGTGCGCCGGTGTCGCGTAGTTTGCCGGCGGCGCCTGGTTGGCGTAGACCGCCCAGCCGACCAGCCCGGCGATGACCAGTACGGCCGCCGCCACGATGGAGACGATGACGGTCCGGCGTCGCCGCTGCTCCCGCGCGAGCTGCTCGCGCACCATCCGGTTGGCCTGCTTGACTTTCGCGCGGGAAATCATGCTTCCCCCAGTACGTAACGATCGACGGCAAGGGCGGTCCGGGGGGTGAGGAACAAGAATCCTGCGACGGCCAGCAGGGCCGCGTCGCGCACGATGTCCCAGAAGTAGTTGGGGTGTACCCCCGGCGCGAGGTTGCCGCCGACGCCGAAGCAGCCGCAGTCGATGGACAGGCCGCGGGCCCAGACCGAGGCGATGGCGATGATGTACACGACCATCAGCACGCCGGCGACGGTGGCGGCGAACCGGGTGGCGAGCCCGAGCAGCAGGAGCAGCGCGAGCGCCAGCTCCACGAACGGCAGCCCGGCGCCGATCACCTTGGCGAGGCTGAAGGGCAGCAGCCGGTACGCGTTGACCGCGCGCCCCGATCCGGCCAGGTCGGTCACCTTCGACCAGCCGGCGACCGCGAACACGACGCCGAGTACCAGCCGGGCCAGGGTGCCGCCCCACAGACGTATCACATGCATTGGTCGTTCCCCGCTACCGGGAAGTTCCCGCCGGATCGGCCGTGGCGGCCGCGACGAGCTGCATCCGGGCCCGCGCCACCCGGGACCGGATGGTGCCGACGGCCACCCCGCAGGCCGCCGCGGCCTCCTCGTACGACAGGCCGAGCAGCTGGGTCAGCGCGAACGCCTGCCGCCGTTCCTCGGGCAGCCCGCGCAGCAGGTCGGTGGCGCCGATCAGGCCGGCCGGGTCGGGTACCGGCTCGGGCTCGGGCAGCCGCCCGTCCAGCCGGCGGCGGCGCTGGAGCGTGCGGATGTGGTCCGCGCAGACGTTGCGGGCGATCGCCAGCAGCCAGGTGCGCACCGAGCAGCGGCCGGCGAAGTCGCCCAGGCCGCGGAATGCGCGCAGGTACGTCTCCTGGGTGAGGTCGTCGGCCGTACCCGGGTCGACCAGCGCCGCCGCGAACCGCCACACCTCGCCCTGGGTCGCCCGCACGAAACCGGTCGGATCGGTGACCGGGTCGGGGACGGATTCCACAATGGCCCAGGTTACCCGGGAACTTTCCGGGTCGGCCGGACGACTACCCGGTCGTGACGTGCGAGGACGTGCGGGTGGCGGTGTCGGCGCGGTTGGACGCGGAGGACCCGGGGATCGCCCCGGAAGAGATCGACGGGCATCTGGCAGGGTGCGCGGACTGCGCCGCCTGGCTGCGCGACGCCGAACGGCTGGCGAGCAGGGTACAGGTGCCGCCGGCACCCGACCTGACCGGGCGGATCATGACGGCGGTCGCGGCCGACCCGGTGATCGCCGCCGGCGAGGCCCGCCGGCGCGCGGCCGAGGAGGCCCGCGGCCGCCAGCGGGTACTGCGGGTCGCCGTGGCGGCCGCCGCGCTCGTCCAGCTGGCGCTCGCGGTACCGATCCTGGTCGGCGCGTTCCTGGCCAGCGAGGTCGGGCCGCACATCGGCCGGGAGATGGCGTCCTTCGACGTCGCCGTCGCGGTCGGCTTCCTGTTCGTGGCGGCCCGGCCGGCCCGCGCCCGCGCGCTCGTCCCCGTCGCCATCGTGCTCGCCGCCCTGCTCGGGATCACCTCGTCGGTGGACATCATCCGGGGCGTCGCCGGGCCGGCGCACGAGATCGGGCATCTTGTAGCGGTGATCCAAGCCGGGCTGCTGTGGGCGCTGAGCCGGACCGAAACCGGACCGCGGGGGCGGGTACCCCGGCCGCGGGTCGCCCGATGAGGCTGCTCGCGGCCATGGCGTTGGGGCTGTTCGCTGTCCTCGCCCTGCCAGCCAGCCCGGCCAGCGCCCACGCGGCGCTGGTGCGTACCTCGCCGGTGCAGGGCACGGTGACCCAGCAGCCGCCGTCCGAGATCGTGATCACCTTCTCCGAGCACGTGTCGCCGGTCAAGGACAAGATCCGGGTGGTCGGGCCGGACGGCAAGCGCATCGACAAGGGCGAGTCCTCAGTCACCGGAGCCGACCTGCACATCCCCGTGCGTACCGACGTCCCGCGCGGTACCTACCTGGTCAGCTACCGGGTCATCTCGGCCGACAGCCACCCGGTCGGCGCCGGCTACAGCTACTCGGTCGGCGCCCCGTCAGCGACTGCGCCGAACACCGGTCAGGCGCCGTCCACCCGGACCGACGTCGTGGTGGCGGGGGGCGTCTCGGTCGCCCGGTACCTCAGCTTCGCCGGCCTGATCCTGGTCGTCGGCCCGGTCCTCGTGCTGACCGCGCTGTGGCCCCGACGGCTCCGCGCGCGCCCCCACCCGGCTGGCCTTCCTCGGCCTCGGCCTGATCGGCCTGTCCACCCTCCTGGCCCTGTACATCCAGGCGCCCTACCAGAACGGCGGCACCCTGTTCTCCGGCTCGGCAAGCGACCTCGGCGATGTCCTGGCCGGCTCCTACGGACGGGCGCTGCTGGTCCGCCTCGCGGCGGCGGTGACGGCCGGCCTGCTGCTGCCCGCGTTCCTCGCCGGCAATGGCGGCAAGCCGGTACGGGCGCTGCTCGCCCTCGTGGGCGTGATCGGCGTGGCGACCTGGCCGATGAGCGGGCACCCCTCGGACTCGAACGCCCCGCTGCTCACCATCATCGCCGACGCGGCACACCTGACCAGCGTGGCCATCTGGCTGGGCGGCCTGATCATGCTGGTCGCCTTCCTGCTGCGCCGGGCCAACGACAAGGAACTGGACGCGATCCTGCCGGTCTGGTCCAACTGGGCCGCGCTCGCCGTGACGGTCCTGGTGCTCGCCGGCACCGCTCAGGCGCTGATCCAGGTCGCCACCGTGAGCGCGTTGCTGCACACCACCTACGGCCAACTCCTGCTGCTGAAGATCGGCCTGCTGGCCGTGGTCCTGGCGGCCGCCGCGGTGTCCCGGCAGGCGATCCGCCGCCGGGCCGCGGGTCACGCCCAACCGCCGGGGGTACCGCGGCTGCGGCGCGCGGTCTTCGTCGAGATCGCCGGCGCCGTGCTGATTCTTGGGCTGACCTCGGTACTGGTACAGACCACGCCGGCGAGGTCCGCCGCGGCTTCCTCGTCGAACCCGGCCGACCAGGGCATCTACTCGGCCACCCTGGACTCGAAGCTCTACCAGCTGCAGCTGGACATCGAACCGGCGAAGGTCGGTAACAACGAGGTCCACCTGTACGCCTTCACCCCGCAGGGCGCGGCCCTGTCGGTCAAGCAGTGGAAGGCGAGCGCGGCGCTGCCCGCGCAGGGCATCGAGCCGATCGACGTACCCGTCCTCCCGCTCACCGACTCGCACGCCGCCGGTTCGGTCACCTTACCGAGCGCGGGCGCCTGGCAGTTCAGCTTCACCCTCCGGGTCTCGGACTTCGACGAGGCCACCGTGACCACGACGGTCACCGTCAAGTAATCGAAAGGACCAATTCATGGGGACACCTCTGCGCGCGGCACTGGCCGCCACAGCGGCAACAGCGGTCGCCGTCCTTGGCTTCGCCTCCGCGGCGAGTGCGCACGTGACGATACAAGCCGGCACGGTCAGCCCGGGCAGCTATGCGCGGGTCGCGTTCCAGGTACCGACGGAAAGTGACACCGCGTCCACCACGAAGCTGGAAGTACAGATCCCGACCGACCACCCGATCGCCTCGGTGGCCACCATGCCGGTCCCGGGCTGGACGGCCGCCGTCGAGACGACCAAGCTCAGCACCCCCGTCAAGACCGACGACGGCGAGGTGAGCGAGGTCGTCAACAAGATCACCTGGACCGCCACCTCGGCCGACTCCGCGATCAAGCCGGGCCAGTTCCTGGAGTTCCCGCTCTCGCTCGGTCCGCTTCCGGATACCGACAAGATCGTATTCAAGGCGCTCCAGACCTACTCCGACGGCAACGTCGTGCGCTGGATCGACGAACCGACGTCGAACGGTACCGAGCCCGAGCACCCGGCGCCGGTGCTGAAGCTGACCAAGGCGGGGTCGGACGCCGCCGGGGCGAGCCTCGCTCCGGATACGGTCACCGTCACGCCGGCCGCCAGGAGCACCAGCGACGGTACCGCCCGCACGCTGGCCATCACCGGCGCGGTCCTCGGCCTGCTCGTCTGGTACTCGGCGCGCTCGCCCTGGTGCGCAGCCGCCGCCCGGTGCCCCCGCCCGCCTGACCCCGGCCCGCGAGCGGAGGCGAGCGCCAATAGTAGAGTCCCGGGCGCCGGACTGGCCCCGGTGCCCGGGACACCGTGCACCACCGTGGCAAGATCAGCTTAGGGCGGTATGGTGCCGCCCGTCCGGCAGATCGATCCACGTGGCCCTCTTCGGTACCGTCACATGGTGGCGCCGAGCAATGAGGGGAGAGCGTGGTGACTGGTACGCCGGGTGGCGTCGTGAACCGCGGGGCCGCGCGGGGCGGCTGGCGGGCCCGGGTACCGACGTTTTTCGCCATCACGCTGACCGTCCTCGCGGCGCTGTGCGCGATCGCGGCGGTGAGCGAGGCCGCCGGTCAGCGCATCCAGCCGGTGCGGTTGGTGGTCAACGGGCTCCTGCTGCCGGCGCCGGCCAACCTCGGCTACGCCGCCCTGGTCGCGGTACTGGCCGCCGGCGTGGCCCGGCGCAAGCGGGTCGCGCACGTCTTCCTGGTCATCTACTTCATCCTCCAGTTCGCCTACGACGCCCTCCTGCTCGCGGCGCTGTTCCTCATGACACCGGCAGACTTCGGCGACCGGCCGCCGCCCTGGTGGGCCAGGGAGATCGTCGCCGGCAACCTGGCCATCACGCTCGCCGTACTCGTCGTCCTGTACCTGTCCCGTCGCGAGTTCTACGCCCGCGTCCAGCGCGGCAGCCTGCGCCAGGCGTTGTCCGTCCTCGCCGCGCTGCTGACCGCGTTCACCGTGATCGGTTGGGGCCTGGTCGAGGCGTTCCCCGGCGACGTCGACCGCGACGGCCGCCTGCCGTACGCGCTGGAACGGGTACTCGGCGGCGCGTTCGCGTTCCACTTCAACCGGCGCGGGGTCGCGCCCGGCTGGGTCAACCTGCTGCTCGGGCTGTTCGGCGGGATCGCGCTGTTCGCCGCGATCGGCGTGCTGCTGCGCTCCCAGCGGCAGATCGCCGCGCTGACCCGGGCCGAGGAGGAGCGGATCCGCGCGCTGCTGGCCGGTTACGGCGAGCGGGACTCGCTGGGCTACTTCGCGACCCGGCGGGACAAGGCGGTGATCTTCTCGCCGAGCGGCAAGGCGGCCATCACGTACCGGGTCGTCAACGGTGTCAGCCTGGCCAGCGGCGACCCGATCGGGGAACCGGAGGCGTGGGGCCCGGCGATCCGCGCGTGGCTGGACACGGCGCTGGCGTACGCCTGGACGCCGGCCGTGATGGGCGCCAGCGAAGAGGGCGCGACCGCGTACGCCCGGGCCGGGCTGCGGGTGATCGAGCTGGGCGACGAGGCGATCCTGCACGTGCGCGACTTCTGCCTCGACGGGCGCGAGATGCGGCCGGTCCGGCAGGCGGTCAACCGGGTGCAGCGGGCCGGGTACACGGTGCGGATCCGGCGTCACGCCGAGATCTCGCCGGTCGAGATGGGACACATCATCGAGCTGGCCGCCCGCTGGCGGGACACCGAGACCGAGCGCGGTTTCTCGATGGCGCTCGGCCGGCTCGGCGACCCGGCCGACGGCCGGTGCGTCCTGGTCGAGGCGCTGGACCAGGCCGCGCGGGAGGCCGCGGTACTGTCGTTCACCCCATGGGGTACCGGCGGGCTGTCGCTGGACCTCATGCGCCGCGACCGGGAGTCCGACAACGGGCTGATGGAGTTCATGGTCGCGGCGCTCGTCGAGGCGGCGCCGAAGCTGGGCGTGGAGCGCATCTCGCTGAACTTCGCGGTGTTCCGAGCGGTCTTCGAGGAGGGCGCCCGGATCGGCGCCGGCCCGGTCCTGCGGATGTGGCGCAAGCTGCTGCTGTTCTTCTCCCGCTGGTTCCAGCTGGAGTCGCTGTACCGGTCCAACGTCAAGTACCGGCCGGAGTGGGTACCCCGGTTCCTGTGCTACGAGGACGTCCGCGACCTGGCGAAGGTGGCGCTCGCGTCCGGGATCGCCGAAGGGTTCGTGGTCGTACCGAGCCTGCCCACCCTGTTGCGCCGGGGCCTCGCCGCGCCGCGGTTACACGTGCCCGCCGTCCTGCCGCCGCCGCCCCCGGCCACCGCCGAGGAGGTCGAAGCCGAGACCGAACCGGGGCGGCCCGAGCAGGTCCGGGTACGGCTGTCCAAAGTGGACAGACTGCGCGCCGGGGGCGTCGACCCGTACCCGCCGGCCGTCCCGCACACCCATGACTGCGGCGCCGTCGCGGCCGCCCACGCCGGCCTGGCCCCGGACACCCGTACCGGCGACGAGGTGAGCGTGGCCGGCCGGGTCGTCCTGGTCCGCAACCACGGCCGGCTCTGCTTCGCCACGCTGCGGGACTGGTCCGGCGACCTCCAGGTGATGGTCACCGCGGACGGCGTCGGCGCCGTGTCCCTCGCGAGCTGGAAGTCCACTGTGGACCTCGGCGACCACGTGAGCGTGACCGGCGAGGTGGTCACCTCCAAGCGGGGCGAGGTATCGGTGCTCGCCAGCTCCTGGGAGCTCGCCGCCAAGTGCCTGCATCCGTTGCCGGACAAGCATCGCGGCCTGGCCGATCCGGAGGCGCGGGTCCGCCAGCGGTACCTGGACCTGATCGTCGACGCCGAGTCGCGCGAGCTGCTGCGGCTGCGCGGCGCCGTGCTGCATGCGCTGCGCACGACGCTCGTCGGACACGGGTACCTCGAAGTGGAGACCCCGATTCTCCAGGCGGTGCACGGCGGCGCCAACGCCCGGCCGTTCATCACCCACAGCAACGCCTACGACCTTCACCTGTACCTGCGCATCGCGCCCGAGCTGTACCTCAAGCGGCTGGCCGTCGGCGGGGTCGCGAAGGTCTTCGAGCTCGGCCGGACCTTCCGCAACGAGGGCGCCGACGCGACACACAACCCCGAGTTCTCGATGCT
>WNGL01008633.1_pt1 | contig 16283 bp, 16 predicted proteins | sample 5400591 | NCBI WGS metagenome assembly WNGL01 (sample SAMN13153377, study PRJNA577476) | soil metagenome | isolation source: 80 cm soil or saprolite under Garry oak tree replicate 1 | place: USA:California | collected 2016-06-15
TCACGATGCCCGGCGGGGGCGTCACGGCTTGCGCGGCCACCTGCAAGACCTCGGTGACGGCATCCACGATCACGCCGATCTTGCCGCCGTCGAACTCGAGAATGACCGTGCGCGTCTCCTCGCGCAGCGGGGCGGCCGCCCCGAGGCGCTTGCGCAAATCGACCAGGGGAACCGCGCTGCCCTGATACTGTAGCACGCCCTCGAGAAAGTCCGGCGCCTTGGGAAGCGGCGCGGGCGCTTCGTAGCGGAGGATGCGCTCCACTTGAAAGATATTGAACGCGAAATCCTGGCCGCCGACCTTGAAGGTGACCAGCTGGACATCATCGCCACCCGTGCTGGTCGTCGTCATAAGATCCGATCTCCCAGCGCGTCGAGATCGAGGATCGGCACGAGCCCCTCACCTTCTCCCTGCTCCGCCACGCCCACAGCCCACGGGAGGGTCTGGCCGCGCGGCACCGGCAGCGGCTGCTCGCGTACGACGGCGTCGGCGTCGTCCACCTCGAACGCGACCTGACGACCCGCCGCTCCCTGCAGCGCCAGTTTCTCCTTCGAATTCAGCAGCTTGTTGGTATTCAAGACCACAATCGTCCGGCCATTCTGCACGACGAGACCGGCGATGTATTCGGCCGCGAGCCCCTTCACGATGCCCGGCGGGGGCGTCAGCGGCGTCAAGCCGCGCACGGCGGGAAGCTTGCGAGGAACGGTAAGTACTTCGGACGCATCCCCGACCTCGAGCACACGGCCGACCGGCAGTCCGTATGCCTTTCCCGCGACGCGCACGAGGAGATAGCCCTTCACGATTCTGGTCCTTTGCGCCGCGCCAGCTCGGCCGCGACGCGGTCGGCGATCTGGCCGAGCGGCAGGACCGCGTCGACGCCGCCCGCCTGCACCGCGGCGCCGGGCATGCCGTGGATCACCGCCGTCTCCCGGTCCTGCGCGAGGCCGGTGCCGCCCGCGTCGTGGATCGCGCGCAAGCCGGCGGCGCCGTCCCGCCCCATGCCCGTCAGCACCACGCCGACGCCGCGTGCGCCGTAGACCTCGGCGATCGAGCGAAACAGCGGATCGGCGGCGGGGCGCACGCCCCACAGCGGCGCGGATTGATCGAGTGCGATCACGGGTCCGTCGGGAGCGGCATGCACCCGCATATGATAATCGCCGGGCGCAACGTATGCCGTATCCGCGACGATCGGTGCACCCTCAGCGGCCTCCACCACACGCACGCGGCTCATCGAATCGAGACGCTCCGCAAGACTGCGCGTGAATTTTGGCGGCATGTGCTGCACGATGAGAATCGCGGCACCGCGGCCGGTCGGCAGGCGCGGCACGACGTCGGCGAGGGCGCGCGGGCCGCCCGTCGACGCCGCCACCCCCACGGCCAGGAGCGCGCGCCCGCGCAACGCGAGCTCGGGTGGGTGCACCACCGGCGCCGGTGGTCGCGCCAGGACCTTGACGTGCGAGACGTCGGCCGCGAGCGCGCGGCGTACGGCGGCGAGAAGCTGCGGCGCGAGCGCTTCGAGCGCGGCGCGCGGATGGCCGAACACCTCCGGCGGTGGCTTCGCGACGATCTCGACGGCGCCGAGCTCGAGTGCGCGAATCGCCGCCTGCGTGCCGGGCCCCGCGTGCGCGCTGACGACGACGATGGGCAGCGGCGACTCCGACATGATGTAGCCGATCGCGCCCAGGCCATCGAGCTGCGGCATCTCGAGGTCGAGCGTCACGACGTCGGGCTTGTGCTGGTGCACTTTGCGGATCGCGTCGAACCCGTCGCGGGCCGTGGCGACCACGCGAAACTCCCCGTCGTCCTTGCCGCCGCTCAAGACGTCCACGAGCACGCGGCGCATCAGCGCACTGTCGTCCGCGACGAGCACGGTGGGGCGCGCCGTGGTGTCAGATGACGGCGACATCGGCTCCGACCGACCGGATCTCGACGCGGCCGTCCTTGACGTGAAACCGGACGCTGCGGCCGCGCTCGCCGCCGACCGATTCCCGAAGGATCGGGATGGCCGCGGCGCGCAGGGCGCTGCGCGACGCCAGCAGGTTGCGCTCGCCCATCTGAATCGTCCCGGGCGTGACGAGCTGGCCGAACATGCTGGCGCCGCCGGCCAGCTTGGCGACGAGCCGGCGGGGGTCGGCGCCCAGCCCCTTGAGCCGCTCGATCAGCAGCGGCACGGCGGTCTCCGGAAACTTTGCCCGGTTGGTGATGTCGCGCGCGAGGCTCGTGGACGGGAGCAGCACGTGGGCCATGGCGCCGGCGTTCACCTGCGCATCGTACAGCATGATGGCGACGCACGAGCCGAGCCCCAGCGTGACCAGCACGCCGTCGCCCCGCTCCGCTGCCCAGTCGGCCACTTTGACGATGACTTCTTTCACTTGGGCTTCGTATAGATCCGCTCGCGCGGGTCGACGAGCCGGAGGCGCTCACGCGCGGGGCCGAACAGCGTCTCGACTTTACCCAGCAAGAGCACGCCACCAGGCGCGAGCGCCTCCACGAAGACCTTAAACAGTCGCTCTTGCGCCTGGCGCTCGAAATAGATGACGACGTTGCGGCACACGATCAGGTGATAGAGGGGACGGGGCGGCGGCTCGCGCATCAGGTCGTGCGCGCGCACCTGCACGAGCTCGCGCACGATCGGGAGCGGCTGGTCATCGCGGAAGTAGCGGAGTTTCAGCTGCACCGGCATCTCGGTGAACGCCGCGTCGGGGTATTTCGCCTGCTGCGTCCGCTCGAGACTCAGCCGGTCGATGTCGGTCGCGTCGATGACAACGCGCGCCGCTCGGTCGCCGAGGGTCTCGAGCGCGAGCACCGCGATCGTGTAGGGTTCTTCCCCCGACGCGCAGCCCGCCGACCAGATCCGGAGGTCGGCATACGCGGCACCGAGCTGGCGGAGATAGGGCCGGAGCGCATCCCAGGTTTCGAGGTTGCGGAAGAACTTGGTGACGTTGATCGTCAGCGCATCGAGCAGCTCCTGATACTCGCGCGCGTCGCTATCGAGCAACCGGCTGTAATCGTCGTAGGTGTGGACGCCGCGGGCACGCATACGCACCGCGATGCGTCGCTTCAAGCACTTGTCTTTGTAGGATTCGCAGCTCAGTCCCCGCGCCTTGGAAATTTTCTGCGTGAGCGCCTGAAAGGCGCGCTCGTCCGTGCCCGCCGAGGTCACGATAGGCTGCTCAAGGTATCCAGATTCGCTTTGACGAGTTCGTGCTTGGGGTTCAGCTCGAGCGCGCGCCGCCAGAGCTCATTGGCCTGCTCGCGATCGTTTCGCTTGTACGCGATGTTGCCGAGCTTGAAATACACGTCGTCGCCGAGCTCGGGGGACAATTCGATCGCGCGCTGATACAGCTCCCACGCCTCATCGTAGCGCGACGCGCGGTAGGCCAGATCGCCGAGATTCTTGGAGAGCTGCGGCAGCGACGGCTCGTCGTGCAGCGCCGCCCGCGCCAGCTCCTCCGCTTTCGGCAGCTCACCGGCCAGCTCGTGCAGCACTGCCAGATTGTTGCGCAACACGCCATGCTGCGGATGGGCCGCGACGGCCTGCGTGGCTACCTGTTCGGCGGTCTCGAAGTCGCCGGCCGCGGCTGCGGCGAGCGCGCGCGCCCAGTACCAGATCGGTGGCACCTTGTCGCCGAACAGCTCCTTGGCGCGGTCGAGCCGGCCGGCCGCGCTCGCGTGATCGCCCTGCTTCAACGCGACGATGCCCCATCCCACGTACACGCGCGGATCGGTGCGCGCGCGCGTCGCCGCATCGGCGTAGGCGGCTTCGGCGTCTTCCAGCCGGCCGAGCTGCTCGTAGGCGAGCCCCAGGTTGTGGAGTACGGCGGGCCGCGAGCCGCCCTTTTCCGCCGCCAGCCGGAGCGCCTCCATCCCCTCGCGCCAGCGCGCCTGCTTCAACGCGACGAGCCCGATGAAGAAGTGCGCGTTCGCGTCCGAGGCGCGCAGCTCCGCCACCCGGCGAAACTCGCGCGCCGCCTCATCCAGCATCCCGGTCTTGTAGAAGGCGATGCCCAGGTTCCGGTGCTCCTCAACGCGCGCGTCCGTCATCTTCACATCTTCCGCGCTGGCCGTGCGGCCGGCCCGATGCAGGAAGCCCGCGGTCACCAAGCCATACAACGCCTTACCGACTTCAAACTCGCCGAGACCGGAATCCTCGATGACCTGATTGACGTCTCGCGATCCGTCGAGCAGCGGCAGGAGCCGATCCTGCACTTCGGTCAACTTCGCGTCGCTGATCGCCAGGCGATCGCGGTCCACGAGGAAGATCAAATCGAAGGAGGGGATCTTCTTCACGATCAGGCCCCACTCGTCGACGCGGCGCGCGCCCTCGAGGAGCAGCGACTCAGGGTTGATCGAGACGAGGAAGTCCTGCTGCTCGGGCCGGACGTCGGCCTCGAAGTTGAACGTCCCCTGCGTCCAGGTGAACAGGTAGAAAACCGACTCCTCGATCTGCATCCGCATGTAGCGCTCGAGCTCCTGCTGCGTGAGCACGTTCTGCATGACGAGGATCTCGCCCAGCTTCTTGTCGCGCGCCTTCGATTGGCGGTGGATCGCGGCGTCGAGCTGCTCCTGGCTGATCTTTTCGTGCTTGACGAGGATGTCGCCGAGGCGGTCGCGCCGGTTCACGATCGACGCGTAGCAGATGCGGCCCTTGTCGAAATAGATGTAGCCAAAGTTCGAGCGGTCGGCGATCGACAGGCAGCCCGTCTTCTGTCCCAGCGCGAGCAGCTGCAGCACGTCGGGCAGCGACGCTTCCTTGAGCGATCCCTTGATGGCCATTTAGCGCAGGTCCTCGATCACGCGGTCGGCTGAGGCCGGCCAGTCCCACACCATCTTTTCGCGGCTGCGCACACCACCCGCGCTCGACACGACGATCCCGCTGGTCCTGAGCCCGGCCGGGCGGCGCGGCGCCGGCGTCCCCTCGAGCACGTCGCGGGCGAGACCCGCCGACACCGACGCATCCTGCGCGGCGGCCGCCTCGACGATGCGCTGCACGACGCCGCTGAGACTGCGGACCGAATCGATCGGCCGGTCGGCCAGATAGTCGAGCAGCGCCGGCTCCATGGGCACATACTGCTGCGTGAGCAGTCGCTCGAGCAGGCTGCGGCGCAGCTCCTTGTCGGGATCCGCGATCTCCGCCACGAGCCCACCCTCGAGCCGTGACACGATGCGCTCCTCGAGTCCCTCGAGCGTGTTGGGGTGCGCGGGGGCCGTGAAGATGAGCTGGCGGTCGGCGTCGACCAGGTGATTGAACAGATTGAAGAGCTCTTCCTGCGTGCGCTCCTTGCCGGCCAGCAGCTGGATGTCGTCGAGCAACAGCGCGGTCGCGCGGCGGTAGCGCGCCCGCCACCAATCAACGCGATTGCCGTCGATCGCGGCGATGAGCTCGTCCACGAACTGCTGGGTCGAGAGACACGCCACGATGGCATGCTTTTTCTTCGCGAGCTCGAGGCCGATGGCGTTGAGCAGATGCGTCTTGCCCAGCCCGCTCCGCCCGACGATGACCAGCGGGTTGTACTTCTTGCCGGGCTTCCCGATTACGTCGCGCGCCGCGTTGAGGGCGACCTCGTTGGACGGGCCGGCGACGAAACTCTCCAGCGGGAATGCGCCCGAGGGGGCCGGGGGCGGCGCGGCCCCATCGCGCACCTTCGCCGCCGCGGCCTCGGCTTCGTCCATGTGGTCCGGATCGCGGAACACCTTGTCGCCGGCCGCCTGCGGATCGAGCACGGCGACTTCAGCCTCGAGCGCCTTGAGTCGCTCGACGTCCTGCACGTACGCGGCGATTGCGTCGTCCACCGCCGCCGGCGTTTCCTGCTCGAGCAGTTTTTCGAGGCGACCGGCCCGGTACCCCTCGCCTTCCCACCGCATGACGGCTTCGGTCACCCGGGCGCGCCAAGCCTCGACGGCTTTGCCGACGGTGACAGTCACGTCGCTCAAGAACTGCGAGAATTCATCCGGTGGGGCGGCGGTAGGTGACGCGACGGTAGGTGAAGCGGCGGTAGATGAGGCGGCGGTCGGGATGCCCAATACCTTCCGGACCGCTTCTTCGTTGATGGGCATGTCGTTCACGGCTTGAAACGCGATCAAGCGGTTGAGCGCACCCATCAGCTCGCGGACGTTCGGATATTCCACCTTCGCCACGGTCTCCAGCACGCCCGGCTGGAACTTCGAGCCGCGTTCCTCCGCCTTGCGGCGCAGGATCGCGACTCGCGTCTCATAGTCCGGGATGCCGATGTCTACGACGAGGCCGCCGGAGAAGCGCGAAATCAGACGCTCGTCCAGGTCCGCGATCTCCGCCGGTGGGCGATCGCTCGCAAGCACGATCTGGTGACCGGATTGCTGCAGCGCCTCGGTGAGCCGCAGCAACTCCGCCTGCATCTCCTTGCGATTCGTCAGGAACTGCACGTCGTCCACCAAGAGCACATCCACGTTTTGGAAGCGGCGGCGGAAGGCATCGCCCTGCCCCGCCGCAATCGCGGCGTGGAAGGCTTCGACGTATTCGTCCAACGTCAGGTATTCGATATTGAGCTGGGAGGCGATCACCTTAGCCGCATGGCCGATGGCCATGAGGACGTGGGTCTTGCCGAGGCCGGATCCACTATAAATGAAGAGGGGGTTATAGGCGGAGCCGGGATTCTCCGCCACAGTGCGACCCGCTGTCACGGCCAGACGATTCGCCGCGCCCACCACGAACGTCTCGAATGTGAACCGGGGATTGAGCGAGCTCGTCATACCGCCGGAGTCCCGGTCGCCAGCTTCCTGAGCACCAGCTCCGAGATCCCCTTCAATGTCTCGAACACCCCTTTGCCGTGCAGCGCATCCGCCGAAAAGCTCGGCACGCCCCGGAAATTGAGCGAGTCATCCAGGTCGGCCGGAGTCAGGATCAGCTCGGCTGGCAAGTCTTGCTTGTTGTATTGCATGACGAGCGGCATGGTGCGCACGTCGACGCCATGCTCCAGGAGATTGCTCTGGAGGTTCTGGAGACTCTCGATGTTTTCGTCGAGCTGGCGCGCCTGGCTGTCGCCCACGAACACGACGCCGTCGGCGCCCTGGAGCACGAGACGACGGGTCGCGTTGTAATAGACCTGGCCCGGGACGGTGTAGAGCTGGAAGCGTGTGGAGAATCCCGAAATCTGGCCGAGGTCGATCGGGAGAAAGTCGAAGAACAACGTGCGATCGGTCTGGGTCGCGAGCGAGACCATGCGGCCGCGGCGCGTCTCCGGCACGCGCCCGTACACGTAGTGGAGATTCGTCGTCTTTCCGGACCGCCCCGGTCCGTAGTAGACGATTTTGCACGTGATCTCGCGGGTCGTGAAGTTGACCAGGGACACGGGCTATCTCCCAAACAGCGTGTTGAGGCTGTCCGTCAGCTCGCGCTCGAAGTCCGCGGCCAGCACCTGCTTGGGCACCGGGCCCTTGGGAGTGGCCGTCCTCAAATCCGCCGCAAGTTGCTCATAGAATAACTGCACCAGGCCGAGCGATGAAACGTCGAGGTCGTAGACGGCGAGCACCGCCAGGGTGCCGCGCTCGGTCTTGAACGTCGCCAGGAAGAAGCCGGTCTTCGGGCCCTGGTGGCTGAGCGCCGCGAAGGGCGGCTGGCTCAGCTGGCGCGCCAGCTCGCTCGTGGACGCGACGATCGCCGCGGCCAGCGCGGCGGCGGACATCACGTCCACGGCGCGCGAGAAGCCCGACTGCGCCAGCACCTGTCCCGACGGCGTGAGCACCAACACCAAGCGCGCCGAGGCTTCGCGGACGAAGTCGGTCAGCGGTTGCAGCGTCCAGCCTTCGACGGCGCGCGTCTGGGGACTCATAGACCTGCCTCGACGGCGCGGAGCAGCTCGAGGCGGACGAGGCCGATGTTCACGTCCGGCTCCGCGACGGCAACGACAAGGATTCCAGCTCCCGGAACCACGAGCAACGCACCCTGCTCCGCTTGAAGATGCCAGAACACAGCGGCGCCCGTACCGGCGGCGTCCATCGCGCGCCGCAGGCGACCGGCCAAACTGCCCGCGAGCGCAGCCACCGCGGGCCCCTTGATCCCCTCCATGAGCTGCTCGGCAACAACGAGCCCATCCTCCGCCGACACGAGCATCGCGCCGCGGACGCCGCGGACGCGTGTGATCATGTCGAGCGCCTGACTCACTGCTGCTCCAGCCAGCGGCGCGCCATCATGGTAGCGCGCTGCGCCAGAATCGCGAGCCGCCCGAGCGGCATGCCGCGGTCACGGACGACGAGCAGCAGCGCGTCGGGCGTCGGATGGGCAAGATGCACGTTGCCCTGGTGGCCCTCCGCGGAGAGACCCGTCCACGCCCCCAGACCGAGCAGCTTGGCGGTCCGCGCCGCCTCCTGCGACACGCCGGCCAGATAGGCGGCGACGGTGTCGGTAACATCTGTCCCAGCCCGATCCTTCAGCGCTCCACCGAGCACTCGTCCAGCGCCGTCGATGAGCAGCAACCCTTCATTGGCACCTTCGAGTCCCGCGAACACGCGGGCTTCGTCGAGCGCGCCGGGTGCCGCTGCCGGGGCGGCGGAGGGCGGCGAAGGGGCGGCGACTGAGGCGGCGCCGCTGGGCTCCGGTGCCGGTGGCGCTGTGCCTTTGCGCATCATGGCGATCGCCTGATCGATGCTCGGGTCGTCGGGCTCGACTCTGCGCGCAGCCGCGAGGTGCGCCTCGGCCTGCTCCAGGTCGCCCACCTTGAAATACAGGAAAGCGAGGCCCTTGAGCGCACCCGTATGATGTGGCGCGATGCGGACCGCCATGTCCCACTCGTCGAAGGCGCGCTCATAATCGTGCTTGTCGGTCAGGATGCGCGCGTACAGGTCGTGCGCGTCGGCCAGGTGCGGATGGCGCTCGAGGCCGTTCACGGCGACGCGCAGCGCGCCGTCGAGCTGTCCTTTGCGCCGCAAGGCTTCCCCGAGCCGCAGAAAGACGAGGCTCTGTGGATCCTGGGCCAGCTGCGCCGAGAGCTCACGAATGTCGTCAGCCATGGCTGAACACCTTCGCCGCTTCGCGCGCGCGCCGCACCACGGCCCGCTGCGCCTCTTCGTCGGGAGTGCGGACCAGACGCTCCCACTCATCCCAGCTCTGCACCGCTTCCCCGAACCGCCCCATGGAGACGAGCGCGAATCCCAGCTGGCGATGTGCCGCGGCCAGCATCGGATCCAGGCGCAGCGCGCGGCGCAGCTCCTCGGCGGCCGCGGAGGCGCGGCCCTGCGCCAGATGAACCCGGCCGAGGAGCAGGTGCACCGTCGCGTCGTGCGGCTGTATGCTGCCGGCTTGCTCGGCGGCGGCGCGGGCCGCGTCGAGATCCTTGGCGAGGAGCGCCCGCTCGGCCTTCGCGACGAGCTCGGCGAGCTCCCCGGCCGCACTCGGCCGGCCGCGCTTCGACGTGCCCGGATCCACGAGGACGATCACACCGGCGCTCTCGAGACCGAACAGCGTCTTGGCGACTTCGAAGTCCGACCGCCCCAGCTCGGTCGCCAGTCCGCGAACCGACCGCTCGCCGTCGATCAGGGCGAGCACTTCCCATTCCGGCGGCAGGAGATCGAGCTCACCACCTCCCCCTTCGGGCGGTGGCGCGAGCGACGGGACGACGCCGACATGCGGAATGCGGTTCTCGATGCGCGACCACTCGTCGATGCGGCGGGCGCCTTCCATCAGCAGGGCCTCGACGGGAATCCGCACGGTAAGCTCGGTGGGCACCTTGGTTTCCGACTGCTCGGCAAACGAGAAATAGCCTTCGTTCCAGCTCATGACCTCGAAGACCACTTCCTCGATCTGGAAGTGCACCTGCCGCTCGACTTCGCGTTGCGTGATCACGCCGAGGGCCACGAGGATCTGACCGAGCCGGCGCTTGTCTCCCTGGCGCTGTTGCATGTCCCGCGCGCGCTCGAAATCGGCCTCGGTGATCTTGCCGGTGCGGAGCAGCAGTGCGCCCAGCGGATGCGGGTTGCTGCGGATCTCCGCCGACACGACGACGCCATTGTCGAAGTAGATCGTGCCCTCGTTGTGCCGCAGCTCGGACGTCACGCGCAATGCGCCCGTCTTCCGGCTCAAGTCGAGCAGCTGGAAGACGTCGTGGATCCCGAGCTCGCGTAGCGGTCCTTCGATCGCCATGCGCTAGGCCGCGTCCGAGGTCGAGAAGATGTGCTGCAGGTCGACCGCGGTCCGCGCGTGCATGCGCGCGCGCTGCGCGAACGGCCCGCCCGGGTCGATCCGCGTCACGCGCTCCCACGCGTCGACCGCCTCGCCGTAGCGCTGGAGCCGCGCGAGCGTGGCGCCGAGATGGAACAGGGCGCCGGTGTGCTGGGGATCGAATTTGAGCGCGCGCCGGAACGCCTCCAAGGCTTCGGCGTTGCGCTTGTCGTCGAGCAGCGCGCGGCCGAGCAGCAGGAGTGCATCCATGTCGTAGGGATCCTGCTCCAGCATCTCGACGAGATGCACCACGGCCGCGCGCACGCTGCCTGAGCGCCGCAGCAGGTCGGCGAGCGCCAGCGCCGCTTCGTGGAATGTGGGTAGCGCTTCGAGCGCGGCTTCATACGCGCGCTGCGCTGCCACCCACTCCTCGTCATGCTCGTGCAGGCGCCCGAGGTCGAGCCACACCTGCACGAAGCCCGCATCGAGGTCGAGGGCGGATCGATAGGCCGCCCGCGCGCCCTGCCGATCCCCCACCTTGAGGGCGATGTCGCCTTGCAGCTTGTGCAGATCGGCGCGTGCCGGCGCGCGGGTCTGCGCCTGCCGCAGCGCCGTCAATGCCCCGGCCGCATCGCCCGTCGCCGCCCGCGCTTTCGCGGCCGCGACGAGCACCTCGACATCCTCGGGCGCCTTGGCCACGAGCGCTTCGACGATGGGCAGCGACTCGGCCGCGCGGTGCACCGCGAGCAGGCTCTTCACTTCCCCCAGCGCGGCCGCGGAGTTCGCCGCATCGAGTGTGCGGGCCTCGCGATAGCGCTCCAGCGCCTCGCCGTGGAGGCCGCGGCGCGCGTAGATGTCGCCCACCAGCGTCGCCGCCTGCCCGCGGTCCGCGCCCCGCTGGACCGCGCGCATCGCTTCCGCGACGGCGAGGTCCATCATCCCCTTGCTGACGTAGTCGCGCGCGAGCGCGAGCGGATCGTCGGGCTTTTTCGCGAGCCCGGGCGGAGCGGTCCCCCCCTGGGGTGTCGTGGCGGCGGGCTCGAGCTCCTGGAAGATGCTGTCGAGCAGGCGTTGATCGAACGCGAACTCACCGCCGAGATTCTCCGCCGTGACGTCCGCGGAAATCTCGGGGACGATCCCGATCGCCACCGTCTCGTATTGCAGATCGATCGCCAGCGCGAATTTCTGCGACACGTAATACGGATCCAGCTCCAGCGCGCGCTTGGTGGCGCGCAGCGCGCCGTCGTAGTCGCCCAGGTTCGAGAGCGTGAAACTCAAGTTGTAATGCGCGCCGGCGTTTTGCGGATCCGCCTCGACCGCGCGGACGAACGCGTTGCGCGCGTCGGTAAAGCGCTTGAGCTCCACGAGGACCAACCCGACGCCGTTCCACGCGGCCGCGGAGGCCGGCTGGTCGGCGAGCACCTGGCGATACGCTTCGAGCGCGAGCTGAAAGCGCCGCAGATGCGTCAGCAGCAGAGCGAGGTTGAGGCGCGCGCCCACAAACTCTGGCGACAGCTGCAGCGCCTTCCGAAAGGCCTCGATCGCATCGTCGGTGCCGCTCTGATGCGCGAGGACCACCCCGACGTTATTCCACGCGAGCGCATAGCGGGGATCCACCTCCGTCGCCTGACGGTACGACACCAGCGCGTCCGCCGTGCGCCCCGCCTGATGCAGCACGACGCCCCGCTCGTTCCAGAGCTTCGGCGAATCAGCAGTCTCGTGGATGAGGGACTCGTAAAGCTCGAGCGCGTCGGTGAAGTCGCGCTTGAGGAGGTACACCTCCGCCATCGCCTGCCGCACCAGCCGCCGATCCTCGCCGCGCTCGATCGCGAGGCGATATTCGCGCAGGGCCTCCGCGTAGTAGCCCTTCTGCCGGAACGCGAGCCCGAGATTGTGGTGCGCGAGCTCGCTGCCCTCGGCGACTTCCGGCTCGGGCTGCGCGCGCAGCCGGTGCTCGGCCGATTGCCGCTCGGCGCGATAGCGCTCCAGCGAGAGATTCGTCTGGGCCCGCGCGAGCGGCGGATTCAGCTGAATCGCGCGTTTGGAGGCCGCGCGGGCCTCCTGGTAGCGCCCCATATCGCCCAGCACGAACGCCATCAAGTAGTGCGCGTTGGCGTTGTCCGGATTGAGCGTCACGGAGCGCTCGAGCGCCGCGAGCGCCGGCTCGTTCAGCCCGCGATTGTAGTAGACCTCGCCGAGATAGAACTGCACGACGGACGAGTCCGGCTCCGCCTCGGCGGCCCGCAGGAACCACTCCGTCGCCACCTCCAGATCGCGTAGGTGCGGCCCAACTCCCAGCGCGGGTCGCGCTCGTCGGGGGCCTGCCGCAGCTTTTCCTGCAGCTCGGCGACGCGACGGTCGTAATAGCCGGTGTTGTGATAGGCGATCTCGAGGTTGCGCTGCGCGACCTGCATGCGCGGGTCGAGCTCGAGCGCCCGCGTGAACTGCTCGATGGCCTCGGGAACGAGGCCCTTCTGGTAGTAGAGAACGCCGAGATTGTTGTGCGCGCCCGCATCGGAGGGATCGATCCGGCGGGCAAAGGACCTCAGGACGGCGACGTCACGCTCCGAGACCGTCAAGTCAGCCGAATGGCGTCGAAGATGGCCTTGAGGGACGCCAGGTCGGGCAGGAGCAGGAAATGGCCGCGCAGCCCGTCTCGGGCATCGATGTTGAACTCCGTCTCGACGCAAAACACGAAGTCGCGGTCATGCCCAAAATTGAGGTACGTGGTCGTGAGCACGGCAGCCGAGAGATCCACGACCAGACTCGGCACCGACGGCAGCAGCAGCATCCCCATGAACTCCGACAGGGCGTTCATGTACGCGCCCGACAGAATGTTGCCGGCTTCCTTGAGGCACGACTGCTCGATCGTCTCGAACACCTGCGTCGTGCCGAGCGGGCGCTTGAGCAACATGTCGCACAGCTGCCGGCCGACGGGCTCGGGGAAGAGCAACAGCGTCCGTCCCGTGAGATCGCCGAGCATGTGCATGAGGACCGCGGCGACGACTTCCTGCGGATCACCGATCAACCCCGGGACGTCCTCGAGGCGCGCGATGTTGATCTCCGGGACGGAGATCATGATGCGGCGGTGCGTGAGCTGCGACAACGCCGTCGCCGCGTGGCCCGCCCCGATGTTGGCGACTTCTTTCAGCGCGTCGAGCTGTAGGGCTTTCAGATCACGGACGTCTTCCATCGCTCCTCCAGAGCTAGACCAGACCCGCAGCGTCGAGAATCAGCGCGGGCACTCCGTCGCCCATGATCGTGGCGCCACTGAACACCGGTAGCGTGCCCTGCGGCGCGTCAAATCCCTTCACGACAATCTCCTGCTGGCTCAACATGCCGTCGACCACGACACCCGCGCGCCGTTCACCCATCTCGAGGACAATTACCGGGCGGCGCGGGGGTGGCGCAGGAGCGCCGCCGTTCGTTCCCAAAAGTTTCCTGAGATCCACCAGCGGTATCACGCGATCGCGCAGCACGATCGCATCCTTCCCGTCCATCGTCGTCAGCGGCGTCGTGCCGAACTCCACCGTCTCGGCGACGTACGTGAGCGGCAACGCGTAGCGCTCGTGGCCGACGGCGGCGATCAGCGCACGCACAATCGCCAGGGTGACCGGCAACCGCAGCACGAACGCGGTGCCCTTCCCCGGCTCGGTACGGATTTCGATCGAGCCGCCGAGCGCGCGGATGCGCGTCATGGCGACATCGATGCCCACGCCGCGGCCGGAGACGGCAGTCACCGACTCCGCCGTCGAGAATCCGGGCCGGGCGAGCACGCGCAACAACTGGTCGTCCGATAGGGATTCCACGTGCGGTCCGACGATCCCTTCGCGCCTCGCTTTCTCGAGGATCTGCGCCCGATCGATGCCGCGCCCGTCGTCGGAGATGCTGATCGCGACACTCGAACGCTCGCGCACCGCCGCCAGCACGATTTCCCCCTCGGGATTCTTCTTGTGCCGTTTGCGCTCGGCGGGCGACTCGATGCCGTGGTCCACGGCATTGCGGAGCAGATGCATGAGCGGGTCGCCAAGCTCATCGAGGATCTGGCGATCGAGCTCGATCTCCTTTCCCTCGACGCGAAACGCCACCTGCTTGCCGAGCTGCCGCGCCACGTCGCGCACGAGACGCGGAAAGCGGTCGAACACCTGCCACACCGGCGTCATCCGCGCCTGGATGATTTCGTTCTGCAGGTCGGAGGCGAGACGCGAGACGTGGATCGCGACGTCGTCGATCTCCGGATCCTTGCCCAACCAGCGTGCCGCCAGCTCGTTCAGACGGCCACGCTCAGTGACGAGCTCGCCGATCAAGTCCATGAGGGTGTCGAGGCGCCGCAGATCGACGCGGATGTGACGGCCGCGTCCCGCTCCCCCTCCTCCCCCTCCTCCAGCGGCCGCACTTTCGGCCGGGCTGACCTGACTCTCGTCCGTTCCACCGCCGGTCGACACTCGCTCGACGTCTCCCACTGATCGGACGGCAGCCTCGATGTCCGTGGCCGCCGCGGCAGTGTCGAGCTCGACCACAAATCGACCATCGAAGTCGTCCGACTCGAAGGCGGCAGGCGGCGGCTGCACCCGGTGCACCGTGCCCAACCCCTGCAGCTTGCGAACGACGAGCATCGCCCGCCCCCCTTTGAGGGGCGCTTCCGGCCGTATCATGACGTTGATGAGGCGGCTAGATCCCAGAGACGCAGAACTGACAGACGCAGCAGGGGCAGCAGGTAAACTCTCGGACTCGGGGGACGAAACGAAGTGACGCGCGAGCGCGCTTGGTTGTGGCGCGGGTTTCGTCTGGACCGTGGCCTGATCGATCTCGGCGAGGACCGCGAGGTCGGCTTCCCGCTCACGGCCTGCAACGGCGAGCCCGACCGCTTTCTCGAGCGCATCGGTCGCGCGAAACAGCAGCTGGATGATGTCCTCGGAGGGTGCGTGACCGCTGCGACGCAGATGGTCGAGCAGGTTCTCCATGCGGTGCGCGAGATCGGCGACGCGGCCGTATCCCATCGTCGCCGCCATCCCTTTGATCGTATGCACGGCACGGAACAGCCCGCCGACCGGTTCGGCCGCCGCCGGGTTCCGCTCCCACTCGAGCAACAACTGATTGCAGGCGCTCAAGTGCTCGCGGCTTTCGGCCAGGAACAGCTCGGCGTACTGCGAGAGATCCATGACTACCCCAGCACGCGCTGGACGGCTTCGAGCACGCGGGAGGGCTGGAACGGTTTGACGACGAAGTCCTTGGCGCCTGCTTGGATCGCCTCGACGACCAGCGCCTGCTGACCCATGGCGCTGCACATCAGGATCTTGGCGTCAGGGTCGTGTTTGACGATCTCGCGGACGGCATCGATGCCGCCCATGTCGGGCATCACGATGTCCATCGTGACCAGGTCCGGCTTGAGCTGCCGGTACTTCTCCACCGCTTGCGTGCCGGTTTCCGCCTCTCCGACGACTTCGAATCCGGCCTGCCCCAGGATGTCGCTGATCATCGTGCGCATGAAGATGGCGTCGTCACAGACGAGAACCGTGTGGCTCACTGCTCGCTCCTTAGGAAGTCAGAATCGGGCCCAACAGCGCCGCGACATCGAGTACGATGAAAACGTCCCCGTTCCGCCGGCCCACCGCGCGGACCAGTGTCGGATCCACGCCCGGCAGCTCGTGCCGGTCCTCCAGCGTGTTTTCACCAGCGGCCAGCATATCGAGTACTTCGTCAACCGTAAAGCCGATCAGCCTGTGCAATCCGTCTTCTTTCTCCGCGCCCCCCCCCGCCCCCCCCGCACCCGCCGCGTCTCCTCCCAGTTCGAGGATAATCGTCGAGCCCGCGGCGACTTCGAGAGAGGAGCTGGGAGCCGTTGCGGGAGGTGCGGGGGTGGGGGGGGTGGGGGGGGCCGGAAGGCCCAAGGCACGCCACCCTTCCACGACCGTCACCAGTGTGCCGCGTACATTCACGAGCCCCGCCACGACCGGGGGCGCGCCCGGGATACGCGTCGTTGGGAGGCGCGGGAGAATCTCGCGCACTTGGTCCACCTCGGCCGCGCACGCCAATGTGCCCACGCGGAACACGAGCAGGCGAGCGGGGACGAGGCTTCCGTCAGTCATCGGATGCGAAGAAGCCAAGATACTGCAAGGGGTTGCGCTGAGCAAGCAAATTTGCGTCGGCGGC
>WNGL01011970.1_pt1 | contig 16274 bp, 22 predicted proteins | sample 5400591 | NCBI WGS metagenome assembly WNGL01 (sample SAMN13153377, study PRJNA577476) | soil metagenome | isolation source: 80 cm soil or saprolite under Garry oak tree replicate 1 | place: USA:California | collected 2016-06-15
CGGCGGCAGTTTAAACGGCACTACGGGATGACATTTCAAGCTTATCACCGTGCGCGGCGGATGGGACTTGCGCTCCGCGACGTCCGGCGTGGTAGTTCGGTGGATGAAGCGCAGAACGGCAGCGGCTTCGAATCGGCCAGTGGTTTTCGAGACGCTTTCGCGCGGATTTTCGGTGAACCACCGACGATGGCGAAGCAACAGGGCGGCTTGTTTGCCGAACGAATCGAGACGCCACTCGGAGCGATGCTCGCAATCGCGGACGATGAAGGTCTGCGCTTGCTTGAGTTTGTGGATCGGCGGGCGATGAAACGCGAGTTGTCGATCTTGCGCCGGCGATTGCACACAAACGTTGTGCCGGGCCAACATCGACATCTCGATGCGATTCGATCGCAACTGGCCGATTATTTTTCCGGAAAGAATCTTGAGTTCGATATCCCGCTCGCGCCGGTGGGATCGCCGTTTCAACTTCGCGCATGGAAAATCTTGCGCTCGATTCCGCTGGGTGAAACGCGATCCTATTCCTGGATGGCAAAACAACTGGGCGATGTTGAGATGCGTCGCGCGGTCGGTCGCGCCAATGGCGAAAACATGATGTGCATCATCATCCCATGTCATCGCGTCATTCGCGCGGACGGAACACTCTGCGGTTACGGCGGCGGATTGTGGCGCAAAAAATGGCTTCTCGATCACGAGCAGAAATTCAAATAGAATTGCTAAGGTTCTGCAAACGATCTCGGTCGGATGACTGTAGGGTGAGACTGGAATCTTGTGAATTTGGAAACCAATTCACATAGCGCAATATATAACAGACTGGGGTTGAGTCGGTTAAGAAGTATACCACTTGAATACAAGTGGCCTACTTGTGCTGGAAGCGCTGGAGGTGCCAGTTGAGGAAGCGCTGCATGTCGCCTTCCTTTACATCTTTAGGGCATTGTACCTTTAGGTGGAGATAATCCCTCACCTCATTGAGCAGGGCCGTGTGACCCCATGGATAAATCTGCTCCTCGAAGAGCAGGCCAAACCCTCCACTCTTATAGATCTCATACATGTAGGACTTCGGAGCGAAGCGCATAATGAAGAGCGGCTTCACACGGAGGTATTGGCAAAGCCTGATCTTTATGAGTAGCTCGTCGCGAGAGATGTAGTTCTGCGTGTTTTTGATCTCGACTCCATAGGCGACGCCATCTCTCGTGATAATGCGGTCAAGATTGTGATTCGTCTCCTGCCATGTCTTATCGTTCCAATTGTTCGTGTTCTTCGCTTCAGCTCGGAACCGTGGCGACCGAGTGCGGCGTCGAACATAAGTTCCCCGTGACGTCCTATAGCATGGGCGAACTCTGGATGAAATATGCGACGAAGAACATTCAGCATTGTCTTCAGTTCGCGGCGTACGTATCGGTGCTTACGGTTCGCGTAAAAGTTAATGGTCTGGCCCTCGACAGGGACGGCCATCCTCTGAATACGTTGCGAGTTTCCTAGCTCGAGCAAGCCTTTGCCGACGATCCAGTAGAAGAACTCACGCTCAAGTAAGGTTTCAATTTGGGTTGAGTAGAAGAGGCGCTGTGGTGATTCACGGAAGAAAGCTTGCAGACGCTCAATTGCATGATCGATTGCCGGATCGCGCGGTGGATGTTCCTCGGCTAGGGCTTCGGCGATCTCGTAGTCATCTTCCACAACAAAAGGTTTAGAAGCAAAGTAGTCGAAAAGTTTATGCGTCTAAACGCGAATCTCAACGGGTGGCGGCTCTGCGTAGAGACCGAAGGTGATTAAAAGAACGAGGTTTTTCTTGTCGGAATGAGTTAGATGAAAGAATGCTGGAAAAGCGTCGATTTTGCCTATGAAAGACGACTTTAAGAGGGTGCGCGCCCGGGGTGACTCGAACACCCGACCGACGGATTAGAAATCCGTTGCTCTATCCGGCTGAGCTACGGGCGCAATGTGGTGCAATATCTCGCTGCGCGTCGCGGAAAATCCAGTGAATCATTCAGGTAATGAAGTAATAGAGGGGAGTATTGCAGTATTGGAGTATTGGAGTGACGTTGGCGAATCATTTGTTGCTTTAGCGCATCAACGTTTTAACGATTCAACGCTGATTTCATGAACGCCCTCTTTGTCATCGTGCCTTACAAATACGAAGGGATGTGGGTGTTCGACGACCCGGCGGTTGGTTTAGTGCGCGAGCCATTCATTGCCTCAATCGACAAGATGATCGACAAGGTGATCGCGAACATTCCAAACTGGAATGGCGACGGGAGGACCATGCTTCCCGCCTATATTTCCATCGCGAAACGGCGCGGCACTTCCCCAGCAACTCATGCGTATCATTCTGAAATTCGGCACTGGAATTCTCACTAGGGCGAAAGGCGACTCGCTCGATTCCGTGCAATTCCGCAAGCTGACCGCCGAGGTCGCGGCGCTCGTCAAAGCCGGACACGAATGCGTGATCGTCAGCAGCGGTGCGGTTGGTGCCGGGCTTTTTCTGTTCGGGCTGAATGAACGCCCGGAGGATTTGCCGACCATCCAGGCGTGCGCCGCCATCGGCCAGTCGCGGCTTATGCGGCAGTACGAGAAACTCTTTTCACGCCACGGACTGCACATCGCGCAGTTGCTGCTCACGCATCAAGACATCGATAGCCGCGCCCGATACGTCAACGCCCGCAATACGCTCGAGCGTCTCTTCACCCGCTGCGACATCGTCCCGATCATCAATGAGAACGATTCTGTTGCCGTAGAGGAACTGCGTTTCGGCGACAACGACCGACTCTCCGCCGAAGTCGCGATTCTGGCGAATGCGGACATGCTGATCATCCTCACCACAGCCGAGGGTTTGTTGGCGATATCGCATGACGGAACGCAGACGGTCATCCCTATAGTCAGAGACATGACAGCGGCGGAGCGGCTGGTGCATGAGGAGAAAGGCCGGTTCAGTGTGGGCGGCATGAGATCCAAATTGCTGGCCGCGAAAATCGCTGTGGACGCGGGTATATGTACGGTCATCGCGGGCGGCAGGACACCGTCGAACATTGGCCGGATCGCAGCCGGAGAAAATGTCGGCACCCGTTTCGAGACGGCGCGCCGCAAGCGGAAAAAATCCAGCAGCGTATGAATTTGCAGGAAACAATTGAGGACTTCGGACAGCGCGCTCGCAAGGCATCGCGTGAACTCGCCGCCTATAACACCGAAGCGAAGAATCGCGCATTGGAAGCGATGGCCGATGCGGTGCGGGATCGGACTGCGACAATCCTCGAAGCGAACGCCAAAGACATCATTGCCGCTGAAGGGAACGCCTTGCCCGGCGCAATGATCGACCGTCTCCGTCTCGATGCGAAACGCCTCGCGGGAATCGAGCGCGACATTCGGAATGTCGCCGCCCTGCCAGATCCTGTGGGAGCAATTATCTCGCAATGGGAGCGACCCAATGGCCTCCAGATTTCCAAGGTTCGCGTGCCCATTGGCGTCATCGGCATCATCTACGAGTCGCGGCCAAACGTCACCAGCGACGCCGCGATCCTTTGCACGAAGACGGGCAATGCCGTCATCCTGCGCGGCGGCTCGGAGTCGATCCACTCGAACATCGCCATCGCGGATGCGTTGCGCCACGGTCTGCGCTGTGCTCGGCTTCGCGAGGACGCCATATTACTAGTGTCGACCACGGATCGCGAGGCGGTCCGCATTATGGCGCAGATGGATCGTTCCATCGATATGATCGTTTCGCGCGGCGGGCAAGCGTTGATCGAGGCGGTCGTCGCGCACGCGCGAATGCCGGTGATCAAACATTATCAGGGCGTCTGCCACGTCTATGTGGATCGCGAGGCCGACCTGGGAATGGCACAGGAAATTGTGATCAACGCGAAGTGCCAACGCCCGGGCGTCTGTAATGCGCTGGAGACGTTGTTAGTACACCGCGATGTCGCCGAACCGTTTCTGCAAAAGTGTGGCCCTGAACTGCTGCGACGCGACGTGGAGTTGCGCGGCGACCAGCACGTGCGGAAAATCGTCGGGGACGCCGTGAAACCTGCTTCTGAAGCGGATTGGACAACAGAGTATCTGGATTTGATCCTATCGGCGCGCGTCGTGGAAAGCGCGGATGCGGCGATTGATCACATCGAGAAATACGGATCGCATCACAGCGATGCGATCGTCACCGGCAACAAGGCGACGGCGGAGCAATTCCTCCATCGTGTAGACTCGGCGACGGTGTATTGGAACGCCTCCACGCGTTTCACCGATGGCGGCGAATTCGGTTTTGGCGCGGAGATCGGCATCAGTACCGATAAGCTGCACGCGCGTGGTCCGATGGCGCTCGAAGAACTGACTACCTACAAATACCTCATTCGCGGCACTGGTCAGATTCGCAGGTAGGAGTCAGCCCGAGGTTTTTACTTTTCGCCGGCCGCTTTCAACGCGATGCGAAGATCGACAACGAAACGCCTGTATTCGCGCGCGTGTGATTCCTCGTCAGGTAGTCACAGCAGTGACGACGGATGAGCCGTTGCGACGAGCCGAGAAAAATTACCTGCGTGATGTCGATCTTGTCCGGCACCTGCCGTTCAAGAAATGACGAGAACTATCTTAGAGATACTGGGAAGCCTACTGCTATTAGCATTGGCGTTGAAGAGTTGAAGCGATAAAGCAGTGGAGAGACAAACGGTTTAACGATTCAACGCTGATTTCATGAACGCGCTCTTTGTCATCGCGACTTACAAATACGAAGGGATGTGGGTATTCGACGATCCGGCGGCCGGTTTGTCGCGCGAGCCTTTCATTGCCGGGATCGACACGATGATCGACAAGGCGGTGGTCAACATTCCAGACGCTGAGCGCGGTTTTCGCGCGATTTTTAGCGCCGCACCGTTTCCCGGTTCTCAATTTAAATTGGAATGGCGCCGCGAAGAAGCAGGCGGCAATTGGTACTACAGCGATCATTTCAAAATGGAAGGCTGGCTTTGTTCGGCTCTGTTTAAATATTTCCAAGCCGCGCCGCGTGAGATTTACGTGAAGGTGGAGCCGAAGAAGTAGAGCAACCTTCCGGGTTGCTGCTCCAATAAAATTGCAAGCTGGTAGCTTGCGCCACTCTATTTGCGTATCCGGTACTTTAGTTCCCAGACGCGCAGGGCCGAGAGGAGGAGGGCCTTCGTCCGGGTGAGGCTGCCCACAGACGCAAGTTCGCGCTCGCCGTCCGAGTGAGCAGTCGCGGCGTTTTTTGGCCGGCCCCGTCTTTTTCGCCGCGCTTTCGGGTCCTGGAGGCGAGTCGCCGATTCGCTCATGGGGAGATGGCCGCTGCTATGCATGATTGCTTGAGCTGGGATTGAGCAACTTCCAAGCCATTGTGGCGGCGGCCGTCTCGGCGGCGAAGATTATGACATGCCGCTGAGGACAGCGGCCACTACCTCTCCGCGTGAAAAGTCGCTTGTGTGCCTGCGGCTTCTCCGCCACTTTTCAACCGTCATGGCAGATCGCAAACTCGGTTGCCTCAACATCTTCTTGTTCGTCGCACTTTGCGTCAGCCTCTTCGTCAATTTTGTGCTGGTGGCCCTTATTTTTCAGCGGCTTGGAGGCGTCGTGAGTGAAGAAGAACCTATCGCCCGCTTCCGCGAGACCGTTTTGCAGCGAGGCAGCCGGGGAAGTTCCGACAAGATCGCGGTGATCTTGTTGCGAGGCTTGATCAGCTCGTCAATTCCCGGAAACATTAGCGATTCGATGGTCGACGACATCCGAGCGGCGTTGCAACAGGCCGGCGAGGACAATCACGTCAAGGCGATCGTGCTGGAAATCGATTCGCCCGGCGGGGAAGTCACCGCTTCTGATGTGATTTACAACGCTGTGGTCAAAACGCGCGCCAAAAAACCGGTCGTTGTCTACATGGATTCACTTGCCGCTTCGGGTGGTTACTACATCTCCTGCGGCGGCAAGTTCTTGATCGCAAACGAAACCACCATTACCGGCAGCATCGGTGTCATCATTCAAACTCTGAACTACGAGCAATTATTCAATAAAGTTGGGCTCGCCTCCGTCGTTTTCAAAAGCGGAAAGTTTAAGGACATGCTCAACGGCGCGCGACCGATCACTCCGGAGGAGCGCGATCTTGTTCAAAGCTTCATTATGAAAACCTATGACAAATTTCTCGGCATCGTCGCAAAGGAGAGAAATCTCCCCGCCTTGCGCAATACGATCGCCGACGGCCGGATTCTCTCGGGCAGGGATGCTCTCGATCACAAGCTGGTCGATGGGCTTGGCCAATTGGAAGACGCATTCGTCAAAGCGAAGCAATTGGGTAACGCGCCGGAAGCAAAAATTGTGAAGTACGGCCCGCCCTTCAGCCTGAGTCGTTTCATTCGCGCATTCGGTCAAGCGGATTCGAAGATCGAGCTCCAGCTTCCAAAGCAGCTCGTCCCGCAATTGGAAACGGGGCGCGCGTATTTCCTGCCGAGCTATTACGCTCCGTAGGCGGAGCATGCTGTCCGCCACCTTCCTATTACGCTCCGTAGGCGGAGCATGCTGTCCGCCACCTTCCTTATGGCGCTTGGAAGCGTCACTAACGCGCTGCTTCTCGTTGTCGGGCTGTATATTTACGTTTCGCTCATTCGCCAGATCAGCGGGCGAAGATCGACATCTCCAAACGGATCGACAGCGGGATTTGGTCTTCCGGAAGCGATTCTTGCCGCCGGACTAACCTTTTTGCTTTTGCTTGGCGTTCTGGTGTCGGTTTCAAAACCATCGGTTCAGTTTAGCGGCCGCGTTCTCGTAGAAAATCTTCTCTTCACCCTCGGCATTGTTTTAGTTGTTGTCGCCTTTTTGAGGTTGCGCGGGTTCGATCTGAATTTGTTGGGCGGTTTTTCCCAAACCAGTTTTCTTCGCGCTCTCAGCACGGGAACAATCCTCATGCTGGCGGCTTACCCTTTAATTGCCCTGGCCGATGCGATCACGCAGCGCCTTCTCGGCAGCGGTTCTAGCAAGCAGAGCATCGTCGAGCTTTTCAACGGCTCGCGCACTATCGAGCAGCGGATCATAATCATTATCTTCGCCGTCGCGGTCGCCCCCGCCGCCGAGGAATTTCTTTTTCGCTTCTTTCTTTATGGCGTGCTCAAGCGCTTTTTCGGGCGCTTTTTCGGGCTCACGGCAAATGCTCTGCTCTTCGCCGCCGTGCACACCCATCTGCCTTCCTTCGCGCCGCTCTTTGTTCTGGGAAGCTGTTTCACAATTGCCTACGAATGGAGCGGCTCCATTCTCGTTTCGATGACGATGCACGCACTTTTTAATTCCGTGTCGCTCACCTTACTTGCATTTCCAGAACTCTTCTCGCAATGAAATTGAAAGAGCTCGGCGAGGACCGGTTGCTCGCTCAACTCTTGCCGCATCTCCCGCCCGGAAGGTCCGTTTTCGCAGGCGCAGGAGATGACTGCGCATTAGTAGAAAATCCCGTCGGCCGAAATTTTCTTGTGCTCAAAACCGATTGCGTGGTCGAAGGCGTCCACTTTTTGAGCGAGGCCAACGCACTCGATGTTGGATGGAAGGCAATGATGCGCCCGCTAAGCGATTTCGCCGCGACTTCCGCTGTGCCCCAGTTTGCCTTGATTACGCTCATCGTCTCCATGCAAACAAAGAACGACTGGGTGAAGAAGATTTATCGCGGTCTAAGCCGGGCCGCGGCGCGGTTTCGCGTCAGCATTGTTGGAGGCGAGACCAGCGGCAATCGAGGTCCCGCCGTCATTTCGGTCAGCGTTGCGGGGTTTGTCGAGAGAGACCGATGCGTATTGCGCAGCGGCGGCAAAATCGGCGATGATCTTTTCGTGAGCGGCCGCCTCGGTGGAGCGAAACGGAGAAGACATTTAAGATTCGTTCCGCGGATCGAGGAGTCCCGCTGGCTGACAAAAAATTTCGCGCTTCACGCCATGATCGATCTGAGCGACGGCCTTGGTGCCGATCTTCCGAGACTTGCGCGCGCCAGCAAAGTCGGTTTCAAGATCGACAAGAAGAACCTGCCGCTCAATCGCGCCGCCACGATCGACAATGCAATTTCAGACGGGGAAGATTACGAACTGCTCTTCGCCATTTCGCCGCGCGACAGCGATCGTTTGCAAATGAGGTGGCGCCGAAAATTTCCCAAGCTCCTGCTGACGAAGATTGGTCATTTCAATCGAAGATCGAAAATCGAAAATCGAAGATTGCCCGGTGGCTACGTTCATTTCAAATAGCCCGGCGGAAACGGAGGCGTTCGGCCGGCGATTGGCCAAACGTGTAGGCCCGGGGTCGGTGCTTGCGCTGAAAGGCGAGCTCGGCTCGGGGAAAACGCAATTCGTCAAAGGTCTCGTCGCCGGATTAGGCAGCAAGGCGCCGGTCACAAGTCCCACGTTTACGATTTTGCACGAATACACTGGCGGGCACTTGCCCATTTATCATTTTGATTTTTTCCGGCTGCAAGATCGGCAATCCGCCGTGCGGCTCGGTCTCGACGATTATTTTTTTGGCGCGGGCCTTTCGGTCATCGAATGGGCAGACAAGTTTCCGGAATTAATTCCAGAACCGGCGCAATGGGTTTTCTTCGAGATGAAATCGGAAAACGAGCGAATAATCAATACCCGGGAGGACGATGCTATACGTGAATCACGTATACCATTGAAGCCGCACCAAATGAAATGAGAGTGCTGGCTCTGGAGCTTTCTACTGTGCGCGGCAGCATCGCCCGGTTGAATGACGATGTCGCCCCTTCGACTGAGTTCAGGACAAGCCTTGCGCGCGAGTGGCCGAACGATCGGAAAAACTCCGGAACGTTCTTTGAAAATCTCGCGGATGCGCAAAAACAGTTTGGGGCGCCTGACACGATTGTTGTCGGGTTGGGACCTGGCTCGTATGCTGGAGTCCGAATTGCGATCTCAGCTGCGATTGGTTTACGGACCGCATCGAATGCGCGACTCATCGGGTTTCCTTCGATCTGTGCGATGGAGACTGGCGAAGACGAGTATTGCGTCGTCGGTGACGCGCGCCGGCAATCGTTTTTCTTTGCGCGCGTTCGGGCCAACGATTTAATCGAAGGTCCGACGTTACTCAGCGAAATTGAATTGCGAGACAAGATCGACAAGTTGGAAGACAACATGTCAATCTTTGTCTCGGAGAAACTTCCGCAGTTTAAGCGAGCGGTGATTGCTTATCCTTCCGCCCTGGTTCTGGCTCGACTGGCGCAGGATTCGCATGGCAAGTTTGCATCTCCGCCGCTGGAGCCGATCTATTTGCGCGAGCCGCACATCACGATGCCAAAAAGAGCGAGAGTTGTTCTATGACCACGGAGAGATATCGATGTTGGGCTGAGATCGACCGCAGCTCGTTGCGACATAACGCGGCGGCGGTCCGCGAGCGAATCGGATCAGCCGAGCTGCTCGCGGTCGTGAAAGCGAACGGCTACGGGCACGGCATGGTGGGCGTGGCCGAAGCGCTCGCGAATGCCGCGCAATTGTTCGGCGTGGCCAATCTGGAGGAAGCGATCGCGCTTCGAAATTCACTCGCTCATCCGATCGTCATTCTCGGTCCGGCACTGCCCGATGAAAGATCGACAATCGTCGAGCGCGCTTTTATTCCGTCGATTTCGACCATGGAAGAAGCGGAAGATTTTAATCGGCACGGGCGCGAAAGGCCGGTTGAAATTAATTTCAAGATCGACACCGGAATGGGGCGGATGGGGGTTGTGGAGAATGACGCACTTGCGTTTTTCAAAAAAGTCGTCGCGCTACCGAAGATCAAAGTGCACAGCATTTCCTCGCATTTGCCGGTTGCAAATGAGGACGCGGAATATACGCGCGAGGAGCTTTTACGATTCCGCAAACTTGTTCAGGAGTTTCGATCCAAAGTTCCCGGCGATTACAAAGTCCATGTCTTGCAAAGCGCGGGCCTGCTCGCTTTCGCCGATCCAACTTTCGACATCGTGCGCGGTGGCATCATGCTTTACGGCATTTCTCCTTTGCCAGAGTTCCAAGAACTCTTGAGACCGGTTATGACCTGGAAGACGCGGATCGGTCTCATTCGCGACATGCCAAAGGGCAGCTCGATCAGTTATGGCCGTACGTTCATCACGCCGAAAGCGATGCGAATTGCAACGCTGACCGCCGGTTATGCTGATGGGTATCCGCGACATCTTTCTAATCGCGATGCCGCGGCATTGGTTCGCGGTCGGCGTTGTCCATTGCTTGGCCGCGTCACGATGGATTTGATGATGATCGATGTCTCGGGAATTGAAGATGTCGAGGTCGGCGATGAAGCGACCTTAATGGGGTGCGATGGCGATCAGGAAATTTCGGCGGCCGAACTGGCGGAGCGCGCCGGCACAATCACCTGGGAGATCACGACGCGCGTTGGCAGCCGTGTGCGGCGCATTTACATTTGATTGTCGATGTTCCAGATCATTTTCAACGAGTTGAGCGCGGCGGAGATATCGGCGCTGCCGAAATCACTTCAGCTCGATCTCCTGGCCGAGTTTCAAATTTTGCCGGAAGACCTCGATCATCTCGATGCCAGGCGATTTGGCGTAATCGAGCGCGAGGGAAAAAAGTTACACCGCTACCGCGCGAAAGATTACCGGATTTATTTCGCAAAGACCGACGAAGGAATCACCGTGCACCGCGTTCTGCACAAAAACACGCTGCGCGATTTTCTTTTCCGGAGCAAACTGCCGACGTCGGAAGACGCGCAACTTGGTGAGACGCGCGAGTTCTGGAAATTGATCGAACAAGGCGAGCGAACCCGGAAGGTGTGAGGGCTTGAAGCCGGGTCGCTGTGCGACGCGTGAACGCGCCGCAGGGCCGCGGCTGCAACTGCAGGGGGAAGCCGTTTGCTTCCCGGGTTGGGACGCTAACAGCGTCCCCTACAGTCATTTCATCAGCAGCACTGAGCGGCTGCGCTTAATTTCACGGGTGATTTTGCGGTGCATGTGCGCAGGCATGCCGGTGACGCGGCGGGGGAGAATTTTGCCGCTTTCGGTGACAAATTTTTTCAGGAGATCGGGATTTTTGTAATCGATCGCTTCCACGGCGATGTCGATCCGGCGCCGCGGCATGATGCGATTGGCGCGGCGGAAAGCGGAACGACGTTTGGCGGTTTTAGGTTGCATCGACAATTACCTGGTCTCGCGGTGCAGAGTATGACGCTTGAGAAATGGATTGTATTTCTTTTTCTCAAGACGATTGGGCGTGCGCGGACTCTTCTTGTTTCGAGAAGACATGTAACGCGAGACCGGTTTGCCGAGCGCCTTTGCTTCGGTGCACTCGAGAGTGATGATTTCCTGCGCCATGATGATTATTCTTTATTTTCGGCCGGCGCGGCTTCTTCTTCCTCGGCTTCGCCGCCCTCTTCCTCGGTCAAACCGAAGAGCGAAGTCACCGATTGTCGGACACGGGAGGCTTTATTCTGTTTCTCGAGCTGCGACTGGCACTCGACCGTGAAACGCGCGAATGGAATCGCTTCAAGTCGCGTGTGCGGGATCGGTTTGCCCGACATTTCGCACACCCCGTAGGTGCCGAGTTCGATGCGTTTCAGGGCCTGATCGATTTCGTAAAGCGCGTCCTGCTCCTGCGAGAGCAAACTCAAGGCGAAGTCGCGATCGTAGGCATCCGAGCCGGCATCGGCCTGATGCATGCCAAAGGCGGACGCTTCGCTGCCTTCGGCGCGCGAACGCAATGTGTCCTGCGCCACGCCGGCCATGGAATCGACCATGGCATCGCGCAGCTGCAGCAGTCTCTCTTTCTGCCTGCGGGTGAAGGAATCGAGTCTCCGTTCGCGATGATTCCGGCCGAGCAGCTCGAGCGTGCCGCGCGAGTTGTTCCTTCCTCTTCCGGATTTCGCGGGATTGGGCGAGCGTTTTGCCGAATGTTCTCGCGTCTTCGATGGAATTCGCACCGCTTTCTTCGATGTCGATCTTTTGACGGAAATCCCCCGCTTCGCCTTCGCCTTAGGTGTGGCCGGTCTTCTAGCGTGGGCCTTCTTTTTCTTCGATTTAGGCATAATTTGAAGGCGCCTGCAGTTTCCGGCGCCAAAAACGGAGGCTTAATTAAGAACATTTCGCGAAACGCGCAAGCGGAGATTTCACGCAAAGATTCGACCAATTAGAGGGCGCGTGTTCGGGTCGATCTTACGAGCTGGCGCTGGAGTAATGCCTCAGGGCAAAACGCCAGAAAACGCGCGACAACCAGAAGACGATAGTGGACGCGGTGACCAATTGCAGCATCAATCGGCCTGGTTGTCCGAGTGATTTGATGAGTAACCGAGCTGGAATATTTGCGACGATGACAACGGGAATGATCCAGCCAAAAACGAACCGAAAAAGCCTCGGATAAATTACGTCTGGATAGCGGGCGATGTTGAGAAAATTGAAGTAGCCGTAAACGAGCCCTTGCGCGCGGACGATCCAAAAACTCACGGCCGCCAGGCTGAGCATGATCGAGTAATGCACGGCGACGCCAAATCCGAGGGCCGTCAGGTAAAGCAAGATCGACATCGGACCGGGAACGATGCCCAGCCGCGCGAGTGAAAAACAAACGACCAATCCGCCTAGCGCCGCGTTGATCACGCTGTCGAGGCCGAATTGTTTGGTCGAAACCGCAAATTGGCTGTCGATCGGCAGGACGAGAAGCGAATCGAGTTTCCCGGTGCGAACCAGCTCAGGAATATTTGCGACATTCACAAAAAAGAACGCCTGGAAAAGCTGTGCGATGATCTGATGCGTCCCGACAAGCAACACCACTTCCCATTTCGTCCAATCGCCGATGCGATCGACCTGCCCAAAAATAATGCTGAAGAAAACGATTTGCCCGCAGAACCAGAGAACCTCTACGATCAGCCAAAGCAGGAAGTTGGCTTTGAAACTCATCTCGCGGATGAGCGAATTCCGCAGCATGATGGAGTAGATGTCGATGTAACGGCGCACCGTCTTTTCCTGTCTTTAGTTATATGCGAAGTCAACCCTCGCCCGCATGAGGCGTTCTTTTCCACTGCTCGTTGCCGTCATTGGCCTGTTCGTTCTTTTGTTTGCCGTGCATCAGTGCCAGCAACGAGGCGCTGCAAATTACCAGACCACGGCGGTTTCGCGCGGGGCAATCACGCAAGCAGTCACTGCGACGGGCACATTGAACCCGGTGGTGAACGTGCAGGTCGGCAGCCAGGTTTCCGGCAACGTCGCAAAATTGTTCGCGGATTTTAATTCGCAGGTCAAAGCCGGGCAGGTAGTCGCGCAAATCGATCCAGCACTTTTTCAAGCGACAGTTACGCAGGCCGAAGGCGATTTGGCGAGCGCGCAGGCCGCGCTTGAGCTGGCGAAAGTGAATGCGACGCGCACGCAGGAGTTGTTCGCGAAAAAAAATTCGTCGCAAGCAGATCTCGATCAGGCGATGGCGAATCTGCATCAGGCAGAAGCCAACGTGAAAATTAAACAAGGCGCTCTCGACAAAGCGAAAGCGGATCTTGACCATTGCAGCATTACATCGCCGGTCGACGGCGTGGTTATCTCGCGCAATGTCGACGTCGGCCAGACGGTTGCGGCGAGCCTGCAAGCGCCGGTGATTTTTACGATCGCGAACGATCTGACAAAAATGCAGATCGATTCGAACGTGGCGGAGGCCGATGTGGGCGCAGTGGTCGTCGATCAAACGGTCGATTTCACAGTGGACGCTTTTCCCAATCGAACGTTTCATGGAAAGGTCGTGCAGGTCCGCAACGCGCCGATCACAGTTCAGAACGTCGTCACTTACGACACGGTCATCGGCGTGAGCAATCCGGATTTGAAACTGAAACCGGGCATGACGGCCAACGTCTCCATTATCGTTGCGCACCGCGACGATGCCCTGCAAATCAAAAACGCGGCGCTGCGTTATCGGCCGGCAGACGCGCCAACGCCGGCCGAGACAAGATCGACATCGTCGCCCAAGGGAGCCGGACCAAGCGGAGGTCGAGAACGCCGAAATGAACGCACGGTTTACGTTTTATCGGGAAGCCACCCGCACGCGGTGCAGATCAAGACCGGAATCAGCGACGGAGTCATTACCGAAGTTGCCGACGGTTTGAAGGAAGGCGATCGCGTCGTGACGGCTGAGCTGACAGCAACAACTGCGGCCGCTTCTCCGCCCGCCAATCCATTTGGCGGCGGGCCGCGCCGTTTCCCATGATGTGATGCTAGGATCAACATGAAGAACGGGGAAGTTGTCCGATTGATCGACGTAGAGAAAACGTATCGCACCGGCGAGATGGAAGTGCGGGCGGTGCGCGGCGTTTCGCTCCAGATCCAGCGCGGTGAATTCGTCGCCTTGATGGGCGCGAGCGGCTCCGGCAAATCGACTTTGATGAATATTGTCGGCTGTCTCGATCGGCCAAGCGCAGGCCGCTACCTGCTCGACGGCGCGGATGTGTCCGGATTGGAGCGAGACCAACTCGCGGACATTCGCAATCGCCAAATCGGTTTTGTTTTTCAAAACTTCAATTTGTTGCCGCGCACATCGGCACGGGAAAACGTGGAGTTGCCGCTGCTTTATGGCGAGCATCGCCTGAACAATGCGCAACTCCGGGAAAAAGCCGATCGCATTCTGGGCTCGGTCGGACTCGAAGGCCGTGAGGACCATCATCCGAGCCAGCTGTCCGGCGGTCAACAACAGCGGGTCGCGATTGCGCGCGCCCTGGTCAACGATCCGGAAGTCGTGCTGGCCGACGAGCCGACTGGGAATCTCGACAGTCGAACAAGCGTCGAGATCATGGGTATTTTTCAACAGTTGAATGATCGCGGCATCACCATCGTGATGGTGACGCACGAGACGGACATCGCCGCTTATGCACGGCGCAATGTGATCATGCGGGACGGGATTGTGTTGAATGATTCTGCGGTCACGCGACGGCTTGATGCGCAAACGGAACTCGAAAGAATTACAAGATCGACAACTGAGCGATGAGACTTGGATCGACCTTGAACATTGCGTTCCGTGCGCTGCGGCGGAACAAATTGCGCTCGGTGCTGACCGCGCTCGGCATCATCATTGGCGTCGCCGCCGTGATCGCGATGGTTGGGATTGGCAACGGCGCGAAAGCGCAGGTGGAAGCGCAGATCGCGAGTCTCGGGCAAAATGTGATCCTGATTTTTTCCGGCAGCACAACTTCGAGCGGGATCCGGACCGGGTGGGGCGGCGCCGGAACGTTGAAAATCGAAGATGCCGAAGCGATTCGGCGTGAGATGCCTGGGGTTACCGCGGTGAGCGAAGAAGTTGCCTCGACCACACAAGTGGCGGCGGGAAATCAAAATTGGTTCACGCGAATTTACGGTGAATCGGCCGATTATTTCGATCTCCGGCAATGGCCGCTCGCCGATGGCGCGCCGTTCACCCCACAGGACGTGCGTAGCGCAAACAAAGTTTGTGTCGTTGGTCACACGACTGCGACGCAGATTTACGGAAACGACGATCCGATCGGTCAGATTTTGCGTATCAAGAATGTGCCGTTCACGATCACGGGAGTTTTGACGCCGAGAGGGCTGAGCACACAGGGTGTCGACCAGGACGATGTGGTGGTGATGCCGTACACAAGTGCGATGAAACGCGTGGTGGGCGGGACGACCTTGCGCAATATCAACGTGCAAATTGGCGATGCCCGTCAGATCGAAGGGGCGCAGCAACAGATTCTCGCGCTGCTTCGGCAAAGGCATAACATTCGTCCCGGCCGCGACGACGACTTTACCGTCCGCAATCAACAGGAAATCGCCGAAGCGGCCACCGCGACTTCCCGCGTAATGACGCTTTTGCTCGGAGCGATCGCGGGCGTTTCGCTCGTGGTCGGCGGCATCGGGATCATGAACATCATGCTGGTAAGCGTAACGGAACGAACTCGCGAAATTGGCGTGCGGCTCGCCGTTGGTGCGCATGGTCGCGATATTCTCACGCAGTTTTTGATCGAAGCCGTTTCATTGAGCTCGATCGGCGGCCTGATCGGAATTATTTTCGGCGTTGGCGCCTCAAAGCTATTGTCGATCTACGCGCATTGGCCGACGCTGATTTCGATCGGCTCAATCGCTCTCTCCTTTTTCGTTAGCGCCGGGGTGGGCATCTTTTTTGGATTTTATCCGGCGCGCGAAGCCGCCCGGCTCGACCCGATCGAAGCATTGCGCTACGAATAAAAGAAACGCTCGACGGAATTTGGGCCCGCGAAACACACGAATAACACGAAAAAAAGATTGATCTCCGAAAAGCAAACCAACGTCACCGCCCATGTAGCTAATATTTATTCTGAAAGTTCGCGTCTTTTCGGTTGTTTAGTGG
>WNGL01004722.1_pt1 | contig 16273 bp, 13 predicted proteins | sample 5400591 | NCBI WGS metagenome assembly WNGL01 (sample SAMN13153377, study PRJNA577476) | soil metagenome | isolation source: 80 cm soil or saprolite under Garry oak tree replicate 1 | place: USA:California | collected 2016-06-15
TACAAGATGAGGCAGTTTAATCTGGATACCCCACGCACCAGGAGATCTTCTTCGACGGCAGCGATTGAGGAACCTGCTTCGGCCGTCGGAACACGACACAGCTAGAGCCGCGAAACTCCCGGATTTTCATCCTGGGCGCGGGCTGACAAAAGCATTCCCGGAAGCATCTTGATGCGATTCTTTCGCCGGAACTTGGGCTTGACAGAATCGGGTCGAGGTATGCTCTGCCAATATCCGTTGGTGCTTTTCCTCCATGCTCTGGCTGCAGCCAGCCAATGAACTGGAATTCAACTTGCAGTGATGACCGACTTAGGCCTACTATCCGGCCAGACTGTCCCGCGGAGGGTTCAAATGAAAGTTTTGGATCTGATCGGGTCCCGCAAAGAAGTGTTTTCCATTACCGAAGAGACCAGTGTGCATCAGGCTGCGCAGTATCTGCGCGAGAAACAGGTGCGCTCAGTGGGCGTCGTAGATGCAGGCGGAAAAATAGTAGGCGTGATCTCGCATAGCGATGTTTCCGATAAAGTTGCGGCGGAGAACAAGTGTCCTGCCTGGATGAAGGCTTCAGACATTATGACGCGCGAACTGGTTACGGTGACACCGGAAATGACGATGGAAGAATGCCTGCGTCTGATGGAGCAGAACACCATCTTCCATTTGATCGTGCTGGATGAGCAGCAAGGATTCCGAGGAATGCTTTCGGTGAGCGACATTTTGCGAGTGGTGGCATCCGACGAGAAGGCCAGGGCCGATTTGCTGGAAGCGTTTATTTTCCCCTCCAGATAGCGTCCCTCTTTGATGCCAGAGGTCAAAGCGCTTGTGTCAGGGCCTCGAGACGTACACAGAGGCCAAGAAGAGAAAATTCTTTGCGAAGGTGGGAGATGTTTTTACTCTTCGATTTCTATTCCCACCAAAGCACCCCCGAGGTGGTACCAAATCTACCCGGCGAGTCTTTCCTATAAGTTATTCTAAATAAAAGAGTTACAACTAAATTTTTGACGGTACTAGCATTAAAAGTGTGCTCATTCAATGGTCTATCGTGTGCATCTTGTCCTGTGGCTCGAACGTGTACTGGACCAATGTCATCGGAAAAGGCAAGAAAAAACAAGACTACCAAACCTTTCGATCCCCCACCGCCGGATGACGTTCTGTTTGGGCGATCCGTGGCCATGCTAGAAGTGCGGCGACGGGCGGCGAAAATCTGCGGAACCAACGTTCCTGTCTTGCTGGAGGGCGATGGAGGGACGGGTAAAGAGGTTCTTGCGCGCTGGATTCACGAGCATTCCCCCGCCTGCAACGGGCAGTTCGTGAAGGTCAACTGCGCTGCCATACCTGGGACACTCCTAGAGAGCGAATTATTCGGGTATGAAAAGGGCGCGTTTACGGGAGCGCACGCGCAGAAGCCTGGTCGCGTGGAACTTGCTCACCAGGGAACCCTCTTTCTGGATGAAATTGCAGACTTAGGTTTAGGGCTGCAAAGCAAGCTTCTGCATTTTCTTCAAGATGGGCGCTTCTCGCGAATTGGAGACGATACCGAAAGAGTGGTAGAGACCCGCCTGCTTTGCGCGACGAATAAGGATCTTGAGCAGGAAATCGAAATGGGAAGATTCCGTGCCGACTTATTTTATAGAATCAATGTTGTGTGCTTAAAGTTGCCGCGACTCCGTGAGCGGGGGGAAGACATACCGCTGCTGGCTGAATACTTTCTCAGCCAATTTGAGAAAAAATTTGGAAAAAAGGCGGAACCCCTGACCAAAGGGATGATGCGATATCTGCAGAACCTGGATTGGCCCGGAAACATCCGTGAGCTTTCCAACGGCATTGCGCGCTATGTGCTTATCGGCCCGGAGGCAAGCATTACACAAGAACCGGTATTCCGGCAGCCCAATACAATCTCGGCGAATCACGTCGCCGCAGGTGCGATTCCCCTGAAACTGATCGCTAAGGAAGCAATTCGCGAGCGGGAGAAAAGCTACATTTTGGAAGCGCTGCAGGCCAACCAATGGAATCGCCGCAGGACCGCGAAGACTTTGAAAATCAGTTATCGGGCACTCATCTACAAAATTCGCAATGTCGGCCTGCTGACGCGGGAAGTAGAGAATCCGGCATCGAGTCGAGAAAATGCCGCGGGCCCCTCGCAACCCACCGCAGACTAACGAAACAATTGCCGACATTTCTTTCAGGTTCAAGACAACAAGCGCGACGGCGCTGAGATTTATTCTTATCAAGATACAGAGGCGAGCTGTCAGCCGATAATCTTGTTGGTGTTACTGCCAATCGTAAGAAGTTTTCAGATTTTGAGGGCGTGCGGTCTGGCTCGCGGCAACCACGACCGCCGGTCGACTGCCCGCGAGGCAAACGACTTCTGGGTTGCATTGGCGCAGCCCGACACCGAGAGTCTGGCAAGGGATTTAGAATGGGTAATAGTACCCGTTCTAATGAGGTCATCAAGCCGAGTTTAGGCAAAGTGGCGCAAAACAGTGGAAAACATTTGCATACAAGAATTTTGGAGGGAGAGTCGCCACTCTGATGTGTTTTATAATCCTTTTATTATCAATGAGATAGAAGCATGAATAGCTCGCACGGATTTCATGGATTTGGAATGTTGATTGCACATGTCCACGTCGAGGTAGCGTCACCTAGACGTGTGAACTCGGAGGAAGCATGAAGAGAAGCCTGTTGAGCTTTGTGGTCACGTTGGTTTTCTGTGTCATTTTCGGGGGCGTAGCCAAAGCGGACACGATCGGGACGCTTACCCTCTCGGACTGCGGTGGCGGTTCTGGTTGTCCTGCGGCGACGTATTCATTTGACATCACTTCCACGTCGGCGACGCTTACAATTACGATCACCGGTGCGGTTACCTCCACTAACGATTTTATTGGATCAGTAGACCTCGGTTTTTCACCCAGCGGCAGCATCAGTGGGCTGAGTTTGACGACGGCTCCGTCCTCCTTGAGCTTTTGGACAACTACAACAGGGAGCTTGAGCTCGAATGGTAATGGGTGCGGTAGCAATTCTGGTGCGTTCGTTTGCTCCACGGCCCTGCCGTCAAATCCGCTCTCTATAGTCCAAGGCGGGGTGTATACATGGACATGGACGTATAACGCGATTGACCCTGCGCTGATCGGTGCAAGCGGAGTTCACGTCGGAGCGCAGTACGGTCCGAATTCGCCAAACAATACGTGGAACGGTTTGATTATTTCGCAGGTAGTGTCCGGGCCGCCTGTGTCCGTGCCTGAACCTGGGTCCCTTACCTTACTTGGGGTCGGTTTGCTGGCCTTGGCCGCGCTTGCACGCCGACACACGCAAAATGGTTAGTTTGTAGATTTTACCTGCTCTTGTGACCCCCTCTCCGACTCCGGAGAGGGGTTGTCTTTTGTGCCCTCCACTCTCGTGGTTTTTCCTCCTCTTGTAGGCAAGCTAATCAGTGAAGTAGAGCCTGTAACATGGTCGCTTGGCCGCAGGGCCGAATGCCCGGCGCCCTCGGCTTACTGGTTAAGCTAGGTCAGGGATCGCCCAGGCCAACCGCTGACGGAATGCGGACTCTCGAATCATGCGAATGCTTCGTTGGCCCGGTTCACCAGAGAAACGTGAAATATCGGAGGCCCCAACGTACAGGGTCAATACCTGTACCTAATTTGGACTTTCAATCAGTACCTTCAGGCTTTCTCTAGCCGTACTCTATTGTCGAGGCAGAGTTTGGAGGCGCTTGGATGATGAGGCGGCGAAAAAGTGAATTCCAGGCGAGCCCGCCTGCACAGACGCGCCGGATAATTTCGCGCCTTCGCAGGGCTCTCGTCCTAATGGGGATTCTCGCGCCGCTGGCCTTTCTTTGGGGCTGCTCCGGCGTCATCAGTGGGCAAAGTACTCAGACCCCTCCGCCACCTCCCCCACAAACCTACAGCATCTCCGGGACGATCAGCCCGGCGGCAGGCGGAAGCGGAGCGACGGTAACACTCAGCGGGGCGGCGAACGCCACAACAACAGCCGACAGCTCAGGAAATTTCACTTTTAGTGGTTTGGCCAACGGAACGTACACAGTTACTCCTAGCCATGCGGGCTACACCTTCACTCCCAGTAGCCTAAGCGTAACGGTCAGCGGTGCCAATATCACAACGGGATTAAGTTTCACTGCGGCTGCTCAAACCTTTAGTATCTCTGGAACAATTAGCCCGGCGGCAGGCGGAAGCGGAGCGACGGTAACGCTTAGTGGAGCAGCAGCCGCCACGACGACCGCCGACAGCGCGGGCAATTACACTTTCACCGGATTGGCAAACGGGACCTATGCAGTCACTCCTAGCCGCACAGGCTACACTTTCAGCCCGAGCACCCAGTTAGCTACCGTCAGCGGAGCCAACGTCCCGGGAATCAATTTCACTGCCACAGCGCAAGTGGGCCAGACCTTTAGCATCTCAGGAACAATCAGTCCGACGACCGGCGGAAGCGGAGCGACGGTAACTCTGAGTGGGGCAGCGGCTGCAACGACGACCGCCGACGGCGCGGGTAATTACACTTTCAGCGGATTAAGCAACGGGACCTACACGGTAACTCCCACGAACACAGGATTCACGTTTACGCCGCTCAGCCAGATTGTGATCGTCAACAGCGCCGATGTTCCTGGCGTGAATTTCACAGCGAGTGCCCAAGTGACACATTCTGTAGCGCTGACCTGGATTGCGAGCACTACTTCAACGGTGACCGGATACAACGTCTACAGGAGCACGGTGAGCGGGACAGGATACGCAAAGATCAATTCTTCGCCCGTTCTAGCTCCCCTTGCCAGTTACACCGACACCGCGGTGCAGAACGGAACGACCTACTTTTACGTGACGACAGCAGTGGACGCCAGCAGCACCGAAAGCGTCTACTCTAACGAAGTCTCGGCAGTGATTCCCTAATCTCAGGCTGGATTTCACGCAGTTCATAGCGATGGCGGGAGCACAACCTCTCGTTTTGAGACACCGCCACCAGCGGCTATCTGCGAATCACGCAAGACGATCTTTCAACCTCCGCTAACACGAACTCCGTGCTTGTTATTGTAACTTCTCCGGATGAGATCAACCGCCGGAAAGCTCACTCAAGGCGCGGGAAGCCTTTTCGGCTGAGGAGGCATTCGGGTCGAGATGCATCGATTTCTCGAATTCACTTCGCGCACGTTTTGTTTCATTCAACTTCTGGTAAGTCATTCCCAAATGATAGCGATATGTTGCATTTGATGGCGCGCCCTTTACGGCTTTCTCTAGCAACGCCACGGCTACAGAGTACGCACCGTTCTGGAAGTAGGCCCACCCAAGGGTATCGGCAGAGTTGGGCACATCCGGGAGGCCACGCCGTGCGATCTCCGCCAAGGTGAGTGCCATGTTGACGCTGCCGCCGTGTTCGAGCATGAGATAGGCCAGATTGTTCGCCGCGAGAGCTTGTTCCGGCTCGAGCGCCAGGGCTCGCTCATAGGCCTTTTGGGCTTCCTGCCAGTTTCCCTGAGCTTCGTAGGTTGCTCCCAGAGTTGTATAAAGGCCTGCATTGTTGGGTGCGATTGCGATTGCGTGCTGGTAGCTCGTGATTGCATCCGTCGAATGTCCCTGGGCCTGCTCAACTTGGCCCAGCATAATGAATCCAGTCAGATTCTGCTTGTCGATCTGAACGCAGCGCGAAAAGGACCGCTCAGCATCAGCCAGCCGCTTTTCCTGTACGTACGATTGGCCTTGGAGGAGGTAGAGCGCGGCATTGTTCGGATCCCTGTCGATTTGCGCCTGGACGAACTGCAAGGCCTCGGTTAACCTCCCACGACGCAAATGGAGGTCAACCATTCCCTGGATCGCGTCCGGGTAATCCGGCGCGCGCTTGAGGGACTCTCGGTAAAAGCGCTCAGCTTCGTCCCAGCGCTTTTGTGAGGCACGAAGTTGCCCGAGCTTTGCGTATCCCATAGGGCTATCTGGAGAACCTTGCACCAACTGATTCAAATCGGCTTCTGCGCTGACTGGATCACCCAGATTGAACCGAGCGGTGGCATGGAAGAGATAACCACCGGGGCTTTGAGGCGAGATCTTTTTCAATCGGATGCCTATCAGCTCGAGGTTGGTCCAATCTCGGCGCTGTGCCGCGGTGGTGCCCAAGGCAATCCAAGCGTCTATAAGTGTTGGGCGCAGCTCGACGGCTTCTCTCCACTGACTTTCTGCTTGATTCGTGTTTCCCAAAGCCAGGAAAGCCATCCCCAGCTGATAATGCCCAACCGGGTTTGCGGGATCGCCTTTGACCGCCAGTTGCAAAGTTTGGAGGGCGTCCTGAAACTTCCCATTTTGAAGCAGGATCTGGCCGTTCAGGATGAGTCCCTCCGCATCCTGAGGAGACTTCTTCAGAATCTCGGCAGTAAGCTTTGCGGCATCGTCGATTTGATGCGCGAGAATCAGCAGCTGAATATACGACTTTCTAATTTTCAGATCCTCAGGGTGAGCTTTCGAAATTGAAGCGAACTCCGCAAGCGCTTTTGCGCTATCACCTAGATTGAGGTAGTAATCTCCCAACATTCTGGAAGCCGCGGGGTCCTCTCTCAGCTCTGTTTTTGCTTCCTGCAGAACCTTTTCGGCCAAGGTGCCTTGTCCCTGCGCGACGTACATTGCAGCGAGACCAGCCCGCGGAGCGGGATTCCTGGGAGCGATGGCAATTGCTCTCCGAAAAGCTTTCTCGGCATCATCCCAACGCTTCTGAGTCTGGTAAAGATTGCCTAGGGCCATTGGCGGGACTGGGGAAGCGGGAGATAGTGCTTCTGCTTTCAGAAAATTTGCTATGGCGTCTTGAAATGAGGAAGCTTTTTCCTGAATGTACGCGAGGTTGAGATAGACAGACGGGTTGTTGGGGGCCCTATTGACTGCATCGAGTCCCTCCCGCAGAGCATCTCGTAGGTTGCCCATCTGTGCATCGGCGTCTGAAAGGAGGATCTGCGCATCAAGATCCTCGGGATTGCTTTTCAAGATCAGTTGGGCTTGATCTCTTGCGTCGGGCGCTCTTCCCCCAGCTAGGTAGAGCTGGCCCAGATCCAGATGGGCAGGCAAATTTTGGGGTTCAAGATCGGTGGCGCGCTGCAATTCTTGAAAAGCAGAGGCCCAATTTGCCAGCTTTAGCTGGCACTTGGCAACCTTGTAGTGCGCAGCGGCAAATTTTGGATCGATTTGAAGGGCGCGACCGTAGGTCAGCAATGCTTCAGGGTACTTGTCCTGCGCGAAATAGCGGTCTCCTTGCTCTACAAACTTCTGCTTCCGGACGTTGGGGTCGCGGACGCACCCAGGCAAGACGAGGCAAATTGGCAACATAATACCAATCAGCAGGGCAGTCCGTTGCAGGTAATGAGGGTAACCAGCGAAGAGTCGTGGAGTAATATGTTTCATAGCCGGGGTAATTTGGTTGCAATTTTGCGTCCGCAAAGCCTGTCGTAGAGGGGGGTGAGGAGGAGATCTCAAGTATATGAAAATAAAGACTATGGGAGTAAGCTCAGATTGGAAGTGATCGGCCGTCCCCGTGCTTTCCTTCTCGAGGGCGCGAAAGGCCGTAGAAGTGTGGCCAAATTCTGGGATATTCTGGATACAAAACTTCCACTATTCGTGGAACTGCGTAGGGATCCAAGGTTTAGATCTAGGCGGCAAGGAACCGTTTTACCCGTAAGATATTGTAAACAAGCACGTTACTATACATTCGCCTTTCCTTCGAATCGCGGGCGGTGGCAACGTGCGTGCTCCCCTTCAAGTGGGATGGTCTGACATTTTCGTCACGGGGAGTAACGCATGGTTCGGAACGGCGAGATCGGCAGTGAGGACATAAAGAGAGTAGTTCGCAAGCGCTGGTGGGTTGTTCCTGTTTGCGCTATTAGCTGTGGGGCCCTGAGTTTCCTGGTCGCGACACAACTCCCGAAGAAGTACACGTCCCAAACTCTTGTGCTGGTGGCAAAGCCCACGGTACCAGTGGAATATGTCAGGCCTGTTGCGACAGAGGACTTGGATCAACGTTTGGCCTCGATGAAACAACAGATATTGAGCCGTACGCGCCTTGAGCCCGTACTTGAAAAGTTTGACCTCTACCACGAGGACCGAAAAAAGGTGCACTTGGAGGACTTGGTTGAGCGCTTGCGAACAGCAATTGAGATTTCTCCCCTCGAAACGATGCCCGGTACTCAGGATCGGAGTTTAGCTGGGTTTACAGTGAGCGTAAACTTCGACAATCCGCAGACCGCGCAGCAGATTTGCACCGAAATTACCTCTATGTTCATGGAACAAAACGCGAGGGCTCTTGAGCAGCAGGCCGTCCGCACGACGTCGTTTCTTGGTCAGCAACTGGATGAAGCAAAAGGGAAACTCGATGAACAGGACGCCAAGCTAGCTCAATTCAAGCGTCAATACATGGGATTGTTGCCGGAAGAAGAGCAGACCAACTTTAGCCTGCTGGGCAGCATGAACGCACAACTGGAGGCAAATACCCAATCGCTCAGCCGGACGCAACAGGATAAGGCGTTCCATGAATCCTTACTGAGCCAGGAGGAAGCGAATTGGAAGACATCCCGCCGGAGTGAGCAAAATCCCGAAACGATTGAGGAACAACTGCGGAATCTGCAGGGGCAATTAACTACTCTCGAATCGCGATACACGGCAGAGCATCCTGATGTAATCAAGATGAAGAATCAGATCGCGGAGCTCAAGAAGAAATTGGCGGAAGCGCCGAGTACGGATAATCTTTCAGCCGGAACTCACACGGTACTTGAACCACCACAGATCCAAAAACTCCGCGCGACGCTGCGGCAGGATGATTTCAATATCTCTGAGCTCACGAAGCGGCAAGGCCAAATCCAGGATCAGATTAAAGTTCTTGAAGGGCGTATACAGTCCAGTCCGATGGTGGAGCAACAGCTCAAAGAATTGACGCGCAGTTATCAGAGCGCGCTGGATTTTTATAACGAGCTTCTGAAGAAGCAACAAAATTCAGCAATGGCGACAGACTTGGCTCATCAGCAGCAAGGTGAGCAATTCCGGGTATTGGATCCGCCGAGCCTACCGACGCAGCCCTCGTCCCCCAAGATATTGAACTTCGCGGGGGGTGGGCTAGGTGGGGGGATGGCACTGGGTTTGGCTATTCTATATATTCTGATGGCCATGGACCAGAGTCTCCACACGGAGAGGGACGTGGAGATGTTTCTGAAGCTCCCCGTGCTCACGAGTGTCCCGAGGCTCGAGGCTTCCGAAATAATCAAGAAAAATGGTGATGTGGTAAGACCGTCCATGGTTCAAATCAACTGAATCGGACAGAGAGGCATCCGAGGAAACGATGAGTCGCATTCACGAAGCCTTGAAGAGAGCCGCGCAAGAGAGAGCAACGCAAGTTGCGGTTGGATTGGAAGCTCAGGTTGCAGAAGTTACTGGCGAAATCCGCCGCTCGGACCCAGCCGCATGCATCGTCAACGTGCCCGCGACGCCGTCTCCCGCCGTTGCTGCTGCCAAGAAGGCAGTTCCCTTAAGTTATGAAGAACTTGTCATGCGCTGCGGGCACCCTGAGTGGCGGCCAGATCCTCTCAGCAGTGTGTTTCAAAATCCGAAAATCGGGCAAGGCGTATCGGAACGGTTTCGCACTCTGCGCTCGCGTTTATATCAGATTGCCGGTGTTCGCGCATTGCGGCGACTCCTTGTGACGAGTAGCGTTGCCGGCGAAGGGAAAACCTTTGTTTCATCGAATCTCGCCCAATCGATCGTTCAGCAACCCGACATGCGAGTCCTGCTTGTGGACGCAGACATACGCGCGTCGCGACTGCACATGACGCTTGGCGCACCAAACCGTCCGGGGCTCTCGGACTATTTGAGGGGCGAGACGGATGAATTTGAGATAGTTCAAAAAGGTATGGCAGAAAATCTTTGCCTGATACCCGGTGGAAGCCAAGTGTCCAATCCCAGCGAATTACTTCTGAGTGACCGGATGAAGCAACTGCTGGAACACCTCACCCCCATGTTCGATTGGGTGATAATTGACTCACCGCCGGCCATACCGGTCCCCGACCCGAGCATTCTTGCTGGCTTGGTGGATGGAATCCTGCTCGTGGTGCAAGCAGGTTCCACGCATGTCGCCATCGCGGAGAAAACGGCGGCGGAATTCCACGGCAACAATCTACTCGGTGTGGTGCTCAATCTAGTTGAAATGAACGAATCCTACGGCGACTATTATTATAATTACCGGGCCGACAGAGTCTGACGGGCGAACAAGGAGCGTAATCTTGCTTTGGGATGAACTCCGAGAGACTTGCGGGTGGTCTGTTAGATGGGGATAACAGCCGCCGGTTGCGGCTGAGGCTCCAGTGCCCACCGAGCTCTTCTCCAACTATTCGAAAGCTATAAAACCTTAGCTAAAGTCAACGATTTCTGAATTGGTGTCCATTGATGACCAGTGCCCGCTAAAAGACGGACACTATTCGATGAAGATCAGGGATACTCATGGAGTTCTCAATGGCCCGCAGCCACCTGCCTCCTGGACTCCCAATGTTGAAGCAAAGATAGAACCGGCAACAGCAAGAGCAATGCCAACACAAAAAAAACGATCCCTCCTTGGTGATGCAGTCTTCCATCCAGAAAACCCGGATCGACGTATACCGCAAGCAGTGTGAGTGTCGCTATCCGGATTCCGTTTTTCAGAAACATCATGAACAACCCGGAAGCAACAAACAAAGTTTTGTTCTCAAAACGCTTGAGACGAAAATGGGCAACGAGCAACGCCAGGATGAATAACGCCATGCTCGAACGGATGCCACTGCACTCCTTGGCCACTTCAATATTGACCCGCGCAAGATGAAAGACCAAACCCTCGCGCAAGGCGGGAACGCCGAAAAGGTCAAAGAAGGCTCCCGTTATCCAAGCGGAGCCCGCTTGAAGGAGACGAATCACGTGGTCGAGCAGGAAATTGGGTAGAGGGATCATCAGGAAGAGGAAGAGCAGCGGGAAGTAACCGGCTGTTGTAGCGGCCTTTCCAAATAAGAGAGCGAAACCTGCTATCCAAACCAACACGAGCGACAGAATATAGCCGGAGAGCTGCCAGCCGGGCGATGACAAGCCTCCGGCAAAACGCGAAGCGAGCGCCGCGCAGCCGGCAAGAAGGAGGAAGCTGCCGCCGAATAAAAAATCGTAAGAGAAATCCAGGAAAATCTTGTGAGATTCTACGAAGAGAAGCCACGCACAGATGAATGGGATGAGCACGAGGTAAGAGGCATCGTCGTTCGAAAGAGACATCCGGACGAAAGCGAGCAACGGAGCTCGAAACAGTAAGGACGAAAGGCCAATCCAACAAGCAAGCAACAACAAGTGTTTCGTGAGGACGGCTTTGGAGTTGCTCAAGACGCCTGCCTCCGTGGTCTGAACGGCGTTACTGCGGGCGCGTTGAAAGGCGTCTTCATTTTGTTTGTGCCAAGCCGTAGGTGTCTCACATTACGCATCCGCATGGCCCATCATGGCTCGAACTTCCCGAAGGATTCAGTACAGTTTGAGCAAAGGTCTGCTGTGCCGCTCGGTGTTCTCCCGAGACCAACAAGGGAACTTGCTTCTCCAAAGTTCAACTCGAATCAACGGGTGTCCTGGGCGCCCTAACGAAATGACTCCATGGACGCCCCGCCTATCTGAGCTGGTTACGATGGGTGGGACAATCAGAGTTGAATGCTCGCAATTGTTGGACGCGAAAGAAGGGAAGCCGATCTACACATGGTTCTAGTAAGCGCCCTCGCCGCTGATAACAGCACGCGGAGTGGCGATAAGAATTCTTAGGTCGAGCCAGAGAGACCAGGACTGGGAGTATCGGAGATCCAACCGAACCATATCATCGAAGCAAATCCGGCTTCTGCCGCTAACTTGCCAAAGTCCCGTCACACCGGGTTTGAGTTCCAGGACTCTCCGACGATGCCAGGTCTCATAGACTTCAAATTCGTAGGGCATCGGCGGGCGAGGACCAACGAGAGACATCTCCCCCTTCAGAACGTTCCAGAACTGCGGAAGCTCGTCGAAGCTCGTCTTGCGAAGGAATCTACCAACCGATGTCACACGGGTATCGTTCGTGATCTTGTAAATCACCGGCTTCCCTGGTTCACTTTTTTCGCTGCCGGACTGACCGGCAATAAAGCGCCGAACGTACTCCTGGTGAATCTTTGGGTCGTTGTTCGTGTACATCGTTCGGAACTTCAGGCATTTAAAGCGAGCTCCAAACTGTCCAACCCTTTCTTGCTGGAAAATCACAGGGCCCTTGGACGTAAGCTTGATTGCCACGGCAATTGCTGCGAGCAGGGGGCTCGTAATGAGGAGCAAGAAGGCGCTTCCTGCGATATCAATCACACGTTTTACGACTCGGGGAAGGCGCTTTTTTGATGGTCCTCCCTGGGAAAGGTCCGGATAGAAGCTGGTATCTGCAACCGGTTCGGCCGAACCTCGATCCTGACTCTCGGGGAAAAGATGAGCCGTGACAATCAGATTCGAATCGACTTCGCGGCTCAGCTCTTCGTGTAGAGCGTTCACCACCTTTGAATGTAAAATTTCAGTGATGGGATTTTCAAATTCCAGACTAATTTCAGTGAAAATGACGCCCAGGATGATGCCGTTCTTGTGCCAGCCAACATGATCAGTCTCGCGCGTGCATTTTAGAAGGACGGACGATACCCGTGACATGAAGCCATTCGCTGCTTCCGCGTCAACGAACGCAGTCGCATCCAGCAGCATTAATACAAATGGTTTGCGAGAACGCTCGGCGCGCCTGCGCTCCAGCCTCAACATGCTGTGAAACGTCTCTTCCTGCAAGATCTCCGCACGTCTTACGAGGAGGGAATCGAGGCCAGACTTAACCTTGTGCCCGGTGGAACGGCGCGCAGTCTGTTCGCGTGGGGTCGGAATTCTCAAGGGGCTGTTTGCCATCTTTGTTCAGACCTCGTGCCACCCATTCAGCAATTTCTTGAAACGAGCATTCCGGGCGGCTTCGAAATTTGTTGCTGAAACTCAAACTCCTTAAAGTGGGCGCTGGGCTAAGCGCGTCAATCCGATAAACTAAGCGAGCGCTGGTTCAAATAAAGGTGAAATCGAGAGGGGAGCAGCCGGGACAGAGCGCGTCGGCTGAACCGGACAGACTACAGACCTGTCAATCTCCAGCGCCACGGACCGGCGAAGCAATGAAACGGAAACTACGATCCGGCGAGTTCCCTTGAAACCGATCAGAATTCCTTGGACGCCGCACAACGCCCCGTTATCAATCCGGATCAGTTGACCCACTTCCAGATACGGCCAAGGTTCAACTCGAATTCCGGTGGAAACCACTTTTTGGATTGCTTCAATTTCCGAGTCCTCGATAGGAATGGGGATGCGACCTCTTCCAACCACGGTGATGACGCCTGGGGTTAAGAGGACGGGCAGACGCCTGTGCGCGTCAAAGCGGCAGAACACATATCCTGGGAAAAGCGGAGAGTTTACTTCGCAAGACTTGCCACGCACTCGCTTCAAAGTCTTGACAGCCGGAAGAAAGGTCTGAAATCCTTTGCCGGATAGCAAAGTTGCCGTCGAACTCTCCCAACGAGTTCTCAGTTGGAGTGCATACCACTGCTCACGACTGGACTCGGTGTTCATCTTTGCTCAGGATCTCCCTTTAATACAGTCGCGTCGGATAGCTAGTGAATCCATCATCAAGCTAGGCTAACGCAATAGACCCTTACACACGGACAATGCCTCTACCGCAATCAACCTGCCATACGTTCCGGCCAGAAGGTAGGACGTGCCTCGGGCGTCAGATTTGCTAATATATAGAAAAGGAAGCACTTATCTGTAGCCCTCTGAATGAACCGCGTGGAACAACTCTCTTCCGGAGGAATCTGGAGTGAAGAGATGAAAACCGTTACCCACATTTCCCAATAGGTTTCCGCCATCACTCCCTCGAGTCCGAACTCCGTACTAGCCTGTATCAAATTATTTGATTTCAAACAGTTAGCCTAATAATGCAATGCTCCCTCTCCCAGATCTGCAAAGGAACCAGATTACATAAGAGAGCTCGGTAAATGGCCCTCAGAGAACCCAGGATGCAGTCTAGCGAGGGTCAAAAGCGAATAAAAGGCGAATACTGTACAAGGGGATAGGGGTAATCCAGCGGCGGAATCACGCCCGCGTGAAATCTGGCCCACACGTGCTTCACAGTTGCCAGGAAACGCTGAGGTAATCTCCACAAGACTCGAGCGCACCTCCACTAACTGAGTCTGGCTTCAGAGTCTAGCGTTTTCTGCGGGGTTCTGCTCAAGGTACCGCGGACTTTTTCCGGGAAAGCGCATTTCACATATAGGGCTCGTGCTAAGCGCAAGAACTCGTGAATGGAGTATGTTCTTTGGATTAACCTGCTGGTCCGTAGTGGTCGTTAAATAGTGGTAGCCAAGGGCGAGGGACAAGAGTTTGCCACTTATTGGAACAATATCAGGACTGTTGCTAAACCCGGCCAGCAAAGGCGCATTAAAAGCCATCCCGTAAGCTATAGAAATAAAAAGCGTTAATCAGGCGAGCGCTCTTTCTAGCCGACAATCCTCATGGAATGGGATTTGCTTTTGTTTACAACGAAGAAATATGAGCACCTCCCTGAGTCACGCTGTCGAACACCCCAAGATGACGGCCTTTGTTCTTGGACATTCCGCTGCGATGCAGAAGCTGAACACCGTTGTTGTTGAGATTGCCCCCACGAACATTCCCGTGGTGTTAATGGGGGACAGCGGAACCGGAAAAGAAGTCTACGGGCGATTGATCCACCGGCTTTCCAAACATTGCCGTGCGCCATTCAAGAAACTGAGCTGCCGGGCGCTCGAAGCAGGAGATTTTCTCACACAGCTAAAGTGCGATTTGAGGGGCAACGGTGAAGGCGCTGGAGACGGCCCACGAACCCTTTTTCTGGACGGGATCGATGAACTGGATATTGCCTGCCAGAAGGTTTTAATTTCGCTGCTTCCGGATGGAGAGATCGACGAGAACAATGCACATGGCGTGCGCTTAATCACCTCAACGTCGCGGAATCTGGAAAAAGAGGTCGAAACAGGGAGATTTCGAAGGGAACTGTACTATCGAATTAACGGAGTGTGCTTACACTTGCCGCCTCTGAAAGACAGAAGAGAAGACATCCTCGTGTTGCTGGAGCATTTTCTGGCGAAACACGCTGCGGAGTTGGGACGCGAGATTCCCATGGTGAGCGACAAGGAAATGGAGCTCCTTGCGGCGCATGACTGGCCAGGGAACGTCCGCGAGCTGGAAAATCTTGCTAGAAAGATCGCGGTGTTTGGTGATGCCCGGAAGGCTATTGAGGAGCTTCGAGAGATGCCAAGGCTCGAACAGACGCTTGCGGAGGAGCCGCAAAGTTCCTCGTTGAAAGTGGCGGCCCGTGCAGCTTCGCGGCGAGCCGAACGCGACCTAATCTCGAAGGCCCTGGAACGGACGCATTGGAACCGGAAGCGAGCCGCTCAAGAACTCCAAATCAGCTACAAATCCCTTCTGTACAAGATCAAACAAACAGGGCTGGAGGGCAAGCAAGAGGGAACGGAGGTGAAGGAGCAGCTATGAGGAGCACGATTCTGATAATTCTGGCGGTCTGCTTGATGGTGAGCGGGGCACAAGCAAGAAGTCAGAGCCCCACCGCACAAGACAAGAAAGTAGAAGCAAAAAGCGCGAAAGGCGAGGCAACTCCCGCCGCGGTTCAGACCGTTGCGGAGGACCTGGCGTACAAGATCGGACCGCAAGACGTTTTGAAAATCGATGTTTGGAGAGAAGACCAACTTACCCGAGTGGCCCCAGTGCGGCCGGATGGAAAAGTTACGCTGCCGTTGTTGAACGATGTGCAGGCAGCCGGATTAACACCGATGGAACTCGCCAGCATCATTCGGGAGGAGCTGAAGAAGTTCATCAACAACCCGCAAGTGACGGTGAGCGTGATGGAAATCAACAGCCGGCGGATTTACGTGACGGGCGAAGTCACCAAAGCAGGGGCGTATGCGCTCCTTCCCCACATGACCGTACTACAGGCACTCTCCAGCAGCAGCGGATTCACACAATTTGCCCGAATAAAGAACATCTATGTGCTCCGGACTGAGAACGGGAAGCAGATCAAGTTGCCGTTTAACTACAAAGAGGCAATCAGTGGGAAAAACCCTGAGCAAAACATCGAGTTGCAACCCGGCGACGTGATTGTAGTGCCATAAGGAATTGAGATGAGGGACTGGAAAAAATTAGTTCATGGAATAGTCTGGGTGGTGGCTGCTTGTCTC
>WNGL01004723.1_pt1 | contig 16272 bp, 13 predicted proteins | sample 5400591 | NCBI WGS metagenome assembly WNGL01 (sample SAMN13153377, study PRJNA577476) | soil metagenome | isolation source: 80 cm soil or saprolite under Garry oak tree replicate 1 | place: USA:California | collected 2016-06-15
TCATGTTGTCGCGCAGGTAGTCGAAGCCGAACTCGTTGTTGGTCCCGTAGGTGATGTCGGCCCGGTAGGCGACCTGCCGCTCCTGGTCGTCGAGGTGGTGCTGGATCACCCCCACGGTGAGGCCCAGGAAGCGGTAGATGCGGCCCATCCACTCCGCGTCGCGCTTGGCCAGGTAGTCGTTGACCGTGACCACGTGGACGCCCTTGCCCTCGAGGGCGTTCAGGTAGCCGGCGAGGGTGGCCACCAGGGTCTTGCCCTCGCCCGTCTTCATCTCCGCGATCATGCCGCGGTGGAGGGCGATGCCGCCGATGAGCTGGACGTCGAAGTGCCGCATGTTGAGGACGCGGCGGCCCGCCTCGCGGGCGACGGCGAAGGCCTCCGGCAGGAGCCCGTCCAGGGGCTCGCCCTTGGCCAGGCGCTCCTTGAAGGCGGCCGTCCACGCCGCGAGCTGGACGTCCGTGAGGGGCCGGAGCGAGGGCTCCAGCTCGCCGATGCGCTGCACGAGGGGGCGGATGCGCTTCAGCTCCCGCTCGTTCTTGGTCCCGATGATCTTGGTGAGGATGGTATTGATCATGTCCGCACGGCTCCCAGGCGGCGCCCCCTCACGACGATCAGTGCTCGGGGGGGTGAGCCGGGCCGACGCCGGACGGGGCGCGCGGAAGACGAGGAGAAGCGGCTACCCGAGCTCGTAATCTGAGCAGGATACCACGGGCGGTGGGCCGTTTGCCAAGAGCGAAGGGCGCCCTTCGCGACCGCCTAACCGAAGCTCCTGTATTCGTCGAGGATGTACTGGATCGGGTTCTGGGCCTGGTTGTTGAACCAGACTTCGTAGTGCAGGTGGGGGGCGGTGGAGCGGCCGGTGTTGCCCACGAAACCGATCACGTCGCCCCGGCGGACCCGCTGGCCGGGCCTCACGTTCCAGCTGGCCAGGTGCGCGTACCGGCTGACCACGCCGTAGCCGTGGTCGATCACCATCGCGTTGCCGTAGCCGCCCCTCACGCCGCAGAAGATCACGACCCCGTCGGCGGGTGCCTGCACCTTGGTTCCGATCGGGGTCGAGATGTCGATCCCGGAGTGGAAGTCGCGGAGGCCGGTGAAGGGGTCGTCGCGGTTGCCGAAGTTGGCGGACAGGTAGCCGCGGACGGGCCAGATGGACGGGGTCGAGGCCAGCAGGAGCTTCTGATCCTGGAAGAAGACCTGGAGCTTCGACGACTTCTCGGTCAGGTCGCTCACTTTCTGGTCGAGCGATCGCATGGACTGGTTGACGTCCAGCGCGGGGGGCGTGGTCTCGATCGACGACAGACCGCCCACTCCGCCCACCTGGGGATCGGGGAGGCTCTTCTCGAGCCCGGCCATGACCCCGAGCTTCATCACCATGTTCTGGAGGGCGAGGACCTTGGTCTGGAGCTTGCCGGCGTTCTGCTCGTAGGCCTGGGCCTTGGTGGCCAGCGCGAGGTTCTCGGTCCGCAGCCGACGGAGTTCACCGACTTCGACCGATATCCAGGTGTAGTGGGTGAGGATTCCGGCGAGGAGGAGGGCCAGGGTCGCCGCAGCCCCCGTGACCCATTTCGTCAGGCGGACCGAAACCTGGAACTTGCGGAACCGAGCCTTGGCGTGGGGCACCACGATGAGGGTGTAGAACTCGTTGGCCATCGACCACTCCAAGCCGTTTCAGGGGCCCTTTCGGGCCTCACACCCAGAGGGACACCAACCTTCCTGAGGGTCCCCATGCCGTCAAGAACAATCCGCGGAGTGTAACACCCACGCCTCACCTCGTCAAGGCAACCTCCAACTTCTTGGAGACGGGCCATCAATTCGTATCGGACATGCAACGTCTGAACTGGAGCGCTTCCGCGACGTGTCGGGCCTCAACTTTCGCATTTTCTTCGAGATCGGCGATCGTGCGGGCCACCCGCAAGAGGCGATCGACCACTCGACCGCTCAAGAGGAAGCGCTCGACCGCCGCCGCCAGCAGCCGGTCGCCCGCCACGTCGAGGGCGGCCAGCCGTCGCACCGCCGCCGGCTCGAGGCGGGCGTTCGTGAGCGCGCCTGCCTCATCGCGTCGGGCAGCCTGCCGGGCTCGCGCCCGGGCGACCCGCGCCGCCACCGCGCTCGAAGGCTCGCCCGCCCGGCCGGTCATCTCCGCGTACGAGAGGGCCGGCACCTCGACGTGCAGGTCGATGCGGTCGAGCAGCGGGCCCGAGAGCCGGCCCTGGTAGGCTCGAACCTGACGGGGCGTGCAGGAGCAGCCGCCCGGCCCATGGCTTCCCCGGCCGCACGGGCAGGGGTTCATGGCGGCCACCAGCTGGAAGCGGGCGGGCAGGCGGATGGTGCCGCGGACCCGGGAGACGCTCACCCAGCCTTCCTCGATCGGCTGGCGCAGCGACTCGAGGACGCGGCGACGGAACTCGGGCAGCTCGTCGAGGAACAACACGCCGTTGTGGGCGAGGCTGACCTCCCCGGGCCGGGGGATAGCACCCCCGCCCACCAGCGCCGCATCGCTCGCGGTATGGTGCGGGCTGCGGAAGGGCCGACGGGTGACCAGGGAATCGAAGGGAAGACCGGCGGCGGAATGGATGGCCGTGGTCTCGAGGGCTTCGTCGAGAGTGAGCGGAGGCAGGATCCCGGGCAGGCGGCGCGCGAGCAGGGTCTTGCCCGAGCCGGGGGGACCGAACAGCAGCAGGTTGTGCCCGCCGGCCGCCGCGACCTCCACCGCGCGACGCGCGAGGGCTTGCCCGCGGATCTCCGCCAGGTCGGCTTCGGGCGGACAGTCGGAGCGGACCGACGCCGGCGGGGGCGGGGGCGGGCGTCGCTCGGCCAGGGCCAGTGCCACCGCTTCCGGCAGCGAGGCCACCGGGTGCACGTCGATCCCCTCCACGACCGCCCCCTCGCCCAGGTTCGCCATCGGCACCAGCGCCGCCTTCAACCCCTGGCGGCGGGCCATCAACATCATCGGGAGCACGCCGGCCACGGCACGGACGGACCCATCGAGGGCCAGCTCTCCGACCAGGAGCAGCCGCGCGAGGTTCGGGGGTGGCACCGCCCCGTCGGCGGCGAGCAGGCCGACCGCGGTGGCCAAGTCGTAGGAGGAACCCACCTTGCGCAAGCTGGCCGGAGCGAGGTTGACCGTGATCCGCCGGTCCCACTTGAAGGCGTAGCCGCAGTTGCGGAGCGCGGCGCGGATGCGCCCTTCGCTCTCCTTCACGGCCGAGTCCGGAAGCCCGACCATGGTGAACTTCGGGAAGCCCGCGGCGGTGTCGGTCTCGACCCGCACGAGGTGAGCGTCCACTCCGAGGACGGCCGCGGTCAGCGACGTGGCGAGCAAGGCACCCCTCCCTCCGACGGCCGCCGGAAAATGGCGGGACGGCCGTGGCATGGCTTCCGATGGGAGAGGACCGGCGCGACCTCCAGGTTACGACCAGGAGCAGTCCGGGGAGGTCCGTTTAGTTTTTCGCGGTCTCCGCGTAGATCGTCAGGGTCTCGCCGGCGGCGATCCGCGACGAGTGCAGGCCGTTCCAGGTCTGCAGCTCGCGGACGGTGGTGCCGTACTGGGCGGCGATCCCGACCAGGGTGTCGCCGGCCTTGATCAGGTAGCGGATGCGGACCCGCCCGTCGCCCAGCTCGGTGCCCACGGCGGAAGGCACGCGGGGGGCGGGGCGTGCGGAGGCCCGGCGAGCCGGCGACGTCCGCGCCCGAGGGTCGATCGGGATGATGAGCTCGGTTCCCACGGGCAGCCGGCGCGTGAGCGACAGGTTGTTGGCGGAGGCGATGTCGAGGGCGTGGACGCCGTTGGCGGCCGCGATGCCCGCCAGGGTCTGGCCGCGAACGACCACGTGCGTGCGGAAGCGGACGCGCTTGTCGGCGGGCAGGCCCTGTAAGCAGGTCCCGAGGGCCTCGGCCCGCCCCCGCGGCACCCGGACGTCGAAGGTGCGGCCGGCCGGGGTGGCGAGGCGGCGAAGCTCGGGGTTCAAGGTCTGTATGTCCTCGACCGGGGTCGCCACGCACTCGGCGATCACGCGCAGGTCGACGGCCCCTTCCACCGGCACCCGCTCGTACGCGGGGGCCGGCTCGGGCGCGACCGCGAAGCCATACTTGTCGGGCGCCTTCGCGATCAGGACCGCGGCGTGAATCAGGGGGACGTAGTTCCGGGTCTCGCGCCGAAGCGCCCGCGTCCGGCGTAGCTGCCAGAAGTCCTGGGTCCGATACCGGTTGATCCCGCGCTGGACGTTCCACTCCCCGGCGTTGTACGCCGCCAGGGCGAGGTTCCAGTCCCCGAACATCCCGTAGAGCTCCTTGAGGTAGGCGGCGGCGGCGCGCGTGGCCTTCTCGGGGTCGCTCCGCTCGTCGACCCACCAGTCCTGCTGCAGGCCGTAACGCTTGCCCGTGGCGGAGATGAACTGCCATACGCCTTTCGCGCGCGCCCGCGAGTACGCATTGGCCTTGAAGGCGCTCTCGACCAGGGCCACGTAGGCCAGGTCCTGGGGAATCCCCTCGGAGGCGAAGACCTCGCGGATGTGGGGGAGGTAGCGCTGGCCGCGCGAGAGCGCGGCCTCGAACCAGTCGCGCAGCCGGCCCTGGTAGAGGTCGATGCAGGAGAGGACGGCGTCGTTGACCGCGATCGGGAGGTCGAGGGTCTCCTGCTGGACGGACTCGGTCACCCGGGCCCGCGTCTCCTCGCGGGCGGGCGTCTCGCCCACGGGGAGCGCGCCCACCTCGTCGATGGAAGCCGGCTCGGAGCGGGTCTCGGTAAAGCCGTCGCCCGCGGCCAGGCTCTCCATCTCGCGGAGGTGGACGGCCTCCAGCGTGCGGCGATAGGCCTCGGCCAGGCGCGCGTCGGCGTACGCGCCGCCGGGCGCGGTCAGGTAGGTATCGATCGCCCGGTCGAACTCGAGGCGGGCGGCATCGAGGTGGCCTTCCTTCGCCTCCGCGAGGCCCGCGTTCAGGTGATGGTCGGCCTGGGTGACGAGGCGGGCGACCGGGTCCTCGGGGGGGCGGCGCGCTTCAGCGGCGGGAACGGGGGGGACGGCGGCCTTGCCGCCGTGCGCACAGGCGGAGAGACTCCCGGCGAGGGCGACACACCACCACGAGCGGCCCCATCGTCTCAACCCCAAACCGCACCCCCCGGGACCGGACAGGTCTTGAGATCGTAGCACGCCCGTCTCAGGATTGCTGTTTGTCGACCGCGAGGACGGAGGTGCCCGAGGCCAGGTCGCGGGCGGCCGGGGTGACAATGGCCCGGGCCGAGACCCGCAGGGTCCGGCCCTCCCGCAGGGCCCGCCGAACGTCGTCCTCGCAGACGAAGTCGAGGGCGGGCCCCTTGGGAGCCGTGGGGCCCCCGGGCCCCATGGGAGCTGTGGGGCCCGACGCTCCCGGCCGGGGGAGCCGGCGGTCGAGGAAGGCCCGCACCTTGTCCTGCAGGCTGCCGGTCTCGGCCGCCGGTGCGTCCGCGGGCCGTGTCGCCCCCGCACGGGGCCGCTCGTAGGCCAGCCGCTTGATGTTGATCAGGTGCAGGGGCGTGATGTTGTCCGAGGTGATGTTGCCGGCGTAGGCGCCGCAGCCCAGGCTCATGGAGGGGGCGAGGCCGGTCGTATAGCCCGTGGCCCCCATCGAGGTCTGGGTGTTGGCCACGATGCGGAAGACCGGCTTCTTGAGGGCGAACTCCCGGATCACCGCGTCGTCCCGGCTGTGGATGCCGAGGGTGTGACCGGTCCCTCCGTAGCGCAGGAGCTGGAGGCAGCGCTCGCACCCCTCGTGCCAGTCCTTCACCACGTAGAAGGCGAGCACGGGCGAGAGCTTCTCGATCGAGAGCGGGAAGTCCCGGCCCACGCCGGCGAGGGGCGCGACCAGGACCCGGGTCTCCGGTGGCACCTTGATCCCGGCCTTCTCGGCGACGTAGGGGGCGGGCTTGCCCACGATCTCGGGGTTGGCCAGGCGCTGGGGCGTGACCACCACCTTCGAGAGGGCCGCCGTCTCCGCCTCGCTCAGGAAATACCCGCCGTTCGCCTTCACCTCGGCGACGACCTGGTCGCGGATCGCCTCGTCGCAGATCAGCGATTGCTCGGAGGAGCAGAGCGTCCCGTAGTCGAAGGTCTTGCCGCTCATCACGTCCCGCACCGCCTTCTTCACGTCCGCGGTCTTCTCCACGTAGGCGGGGACGTTGCCGGGCCCCACGCCGTAGGCGGGCTTGCCCGAGGAGTAGGCGGCCCGCACCAGGCCGGTCCCCCCGGTGGCCAGGATCACCCCCGTGTCCCGGCACCGCATCAGCTCCTGGGTCCCCTCGAGGGTGACCTCGGCCATGCAGACGAGCGCATCCGGGGGAAGGCCCGCCCCCACCGCGGCCTTCTGCATGACCGCGGTGGCCTCCTGGATGCAGCGGCGCGCCGAGGGGTGCGGGCTCATCACGATCGCGTTTCTGGCCTTGATCGAGATCAGGGCGTTGTGGATCGCGGTCGAGGTGGGGTTTGTGGAGGGGATGACGGCGGCCACCACCCCCATGGGCTCCGCGATCTCGACCACCCCCGTGTCCTTGTCCTCCCGCAGGATGCCCACCGTGCGGAGGGGCCGGATGTAGGCGTGCACGTCCGTCGCGGAAAAGAGGTTCTTGGCGGTCTTGTCCTTGACGTTGCCAAAGCCCGTCTCCTCGTGGGCCAGGCGGGCCAGCCGCTCCGCCTCGCCCCGGGCGGCGGCCGCCATGGCATCGACGATCTGGTCGACCTGCTCCTGGGAGAAGCCCCTGAGCGTCTTCTGCTGCGCTTCGCGGGCCTTCCGGGCGAGGCTGCGCGCCTCCTCGATCGAGCGGAGGTCGGGGGACTCGATGGGGATGGCCACCTTCGGCGGGCCCGGGCGATCAGGCCTTCTTGGCCCCGCCGGCGCCCCCGCCGGGCAGGATCTTCTCGGCTTCCTGGTGCGGCCGCGGGATCACGTGGACCGACACCAGCTCGCCCACGCGCCGGGCCGCCGCCGCGCCCGCGTCGGTGGCGGCCTTGACCGCCCCCACGTCCCCGCGCACGAGGACGGTGACGTAGCCTGCCCCGATGTACTCCTTGCCGATCAGAACGACGTTGGCGGCCTTGACCATCGCGTCGGCGGCCTCGATGGCGCCCACCAGGCCACGGGTTTCGACCATTCCCAGCGCATCCATGGACATCGGACCCCCGAGTGCGGGCGAGTCTAGCTCGGGCCGACGCCGAGGATCAACCGCCCGTGAGTCCAGGACGCCCAAGTTGGTCAAGCCGGGCGACCCGAGGGCTTCGTGCTAGACTGCGCCGGAAGCGTGAGCGACGACGGAGCGGGGACGCGGAGCGAGCCGGTCGGCCGTGATCTCGCGCTCCTGCTCCTGGGCGCCGCGCTTCTCTTCTCCGCCAACGCCGGCAGCATACCCCTTCCCGCCATGGACGATTGCTTCTACGCCCGCAAGGGCGTGGAGACGATGCGCCGCGGGGCCTTCTTCACGGTGACCTGGAACGGAGAGCCCACCTTTCAGAACTCCCCGCTGCAGTTCTGGATCCTGGGGCGGACCTTCGCCCTCCTGGGCACGAACGACCTCGCAGCGCGGCTGCCCTCGATGATGATGGCCCTGGGGATGCTGGCCGCCACCTGGCGGATCGGCTCGCTCACCCTTGGCCGGGCGGCCGGGGCCACCGCGGCGGGGCTGCTCGTCCTTTCGCCCTTCTTCGTCACCCACGCCCGGCGTTGCATGCTGGAGGTGCCCCTCGCCTTCTGGGTCACCCTGGCCATGCTGGTGCTCGTCGAGGGGTGGCTCCGGCCGCACCTCCTCGTCCTCCTCGCCGTTCCCCTGGGCGGGGCGATCCTCACCAAGAGCGTCCTCGGCCTGCTTCCCCTGGCGCTCCTCGGGGTGGCCATGGCTCTCGGGCCCGCCATCCGCTCGCTGCGGCGGGCGCCCGGGCTCTGGTGCGGAGCCCTCGGCGGCCTCCTCCTGGGCGCATCCTGGCCCGTCCACCAATGGGCGACGTTCGGAGTGCAGGCCGTGCGTCAACACTACTTCTCGGAGGTGATCTCGCGCTCGGCCACCGGGTTCGATCTGGGGGGGCTCCTCCTGGACTACCCCGCGGCGCTCATGGTCTCGTTCCAGCCCGTCGTCCTGCCAGGGATGGCGGGGGTCGTGGCGCTCTGGAAGCGCCGGCGCGAAGGGCTTCTCGTGTTGCTGCCACTGTGGGCCGGGCTCCCAGTGCTGCTCTACGCCCTGTCCAGCGCCCGCTCCCCCCGCTACATCTTCCCGATCTTTCCCGCCCTTGCCCTTTGTGCCGGAGAGTGGCTGACGCGGCGGTGGCCCGCCCTGGGGGCGGCACTCCCGCGAGTGGCGGTCCCCCTCGTGTCGGCAGCGGTCGCCGCGCTCCTTTGGGTCTACCCCTCGCTGCTGACGCGCGCAGGCACGACCGTCTTCAAGACCGACCGTTTGGTCAAGGAGCGCGTCCCGGAGGGGGAGCCCCTCACCTACCTGGGCAGCCGGGGCCAGTACTGGGGCCTCGCAAACCCCCTTCTCTACTATGACGAGCGCTTCCTGGAGTCGCCCGCCGACTCGGCGACGGAGGCCCTCGCCCGTCTTCGCACCCGCCGGTCGGGCCTTCTCGTGGTGGAGCGGCGGCGTCTCGACGAGCTTGGCCCCGCCACCCCCGGGTCGCGAGTTCTTCTTGATGGAGGGGGTTTCCTGGTCCTGGATTTTGGCGGGACGACCGCTGAAGTCGAGGTTGACAGGCCTGGCCCCCCTCATTAACCTATCGTGTTTTGACATCCGAATCCGGAGAAGGTCCGGAAGGAGCCGCGAGGAGAAGCAAGATGAATCTGCAACGTCGTTGGGCGACGAGGGTGGTCGCCGTGACGGTGGCGGGCGCCGCCTTCCTTCCCGCTTGCCGGCGGACCCGGGTGGAGATCAACCCGATCCAGCCGGCCATGAAGGTGCACCACGAGCGCGCCCCCCTTGGCAGCGCGGTTGAGGTTACCTACACCTGGACGGTGGAGTCGGGGGCGCGCAAGATCAACCCGGGCTACCGCGCGCTGGTCCACTTCCTGGACTCGCACGAGGTGGTCCTTTTCACCGACGACCACGTTCCCACCCCTCCCCCCGAGACCTGGGAGCCGGGGCACACCTACACCTACTCCCGGACGGTATTCATTCCGATCTACCCCTACGTCGGGGAAGTCCAGCTCGTGATGGGGCTCTATCCCTCCATCGGGCGCGGGGAGAGGCTCCCCCTCAAGGGGGAGGACGTGGGCCTGCGCGCCTACCGCACCGGACGGATGGAGCTGCTCCCCCAGACCGAGAACATCTTCCTGGTCTACAAGGAGGGCTGGCACAACCCGGAAGCCCACCCCGAGAACCCCTCCGTGGAGCGCACCTGGACCAAGAAGGAAGGGCTCGTCTCCTTCAAGAACCCCAAGAAGGACGTGATCGTGTACCTGGAAGCCGACACCTGCGTGAAGTGCTTCACGCAACCGCCGGTCCTCACGGTCTCCGTGGGGAACCGGGTGGGCCTCAAGGTGCCGATCGAGGACGCGCAGGTCTTCCTGAAGAAGATCAAGGTGAAGGCGGAGGACCTGGGGACCGAGGAGTGGGTGGATCTGCGGCTGGCCATGAACGAGTCGTTCGTCCCCAAGCTGCTGAAGCCGCCCCTCAACACCGACGACCGGGAGCTGGGCCTCCTGGTCTACCATCTCTACGTGGGCGAAGCGGACAAGGTCGGATCGCCGGAGGGCGTGGTCGCCGCCACCCCGCTCCCGGCTCCGGCCACCGCGGCCGCTCCGGCGAAGGGAACGGGCAAGAAGTCGTAAAGGCCGCCGGGCGGCCTCCCTCAGGGAGACGGGACACCGCCCGTCTCCCTTTTTCTTTTGCCGACGGGATACGGCGGGGGCGATCAAAGCGCGGGGCCGTGCTTGCAACAGCGTTTCCCTCCCCCTACGTGGGGAGGGTTAGGGAGGGGGGTCGATGAACAATAAGGCCGACCTCGATTTCGTCAAGGACGGCCGGATCGACGTGGCCCTGGTCATGGCCCGCATCCGGGAGAAGGTCCGGGGCCGGCGCGATCAGGGGCTCTACACCGACGAAGAGGTGGAGGAGCTGACCGCGCTCAAGCTCCAGGCTTTTGCCGACGAGGCGGAGATCGACCCCGAGCTGCTGGCCCGGCTCATGGCAGTGGATCACAACTGGAACATCTCGGTCGACTACCGGATCGAGACCCATCGGGCCGGGCTGAGCGGCCCCCTGATCGTCTTCTTCAAGAAGCTGGTGCGGCCCTTCGTGCGGCTCTACACCGACAACCTCCTCTCCCGCCAGGCCCAGATCAACCTCTACCTGCGCTACCTCTGCCACCACCTCGTGCGCGAGGTGGTGCGGCAGCAGCTCGAGCAGGCCGCGCTGCGCAACCGGGTCGAGCGGCTGGAGAAGGAGCTGGCCCGGCCGCCGCGCGACGGCGGAGCGTGAAGCTCGGCCTCGTCGTCCAGCGCTACGGGCCGGAGGTCGTGGGCGGGGCGGAGCTGCACTGCCGCTGGGTGGCCGAGCACCTCGCCCTTCGCCACCAGGTCGAGGTCCTCACCACCACCGCCACCGACTACCTGACCTGGCAGAACGTCCTGGAGCCGGGGGTGTCGCAGGTGAACGGCGTCACCGTGCGCCGCTTCCCGGTGGCCGCCCCGCGCGCGGCGGAGCGCTTCGACCCCATCGCCAACCAGGTCTGCTTCTTCGAGCACACGGACGACGAGGAGCGGCGCTGGATGGAGGAGCACGGGCCCGTCACCCCCGCGCTCCTCGCGCACCTCCGCGCCCACCAGGACGAGTTCGGCGCCCTGATCTTCTTCTCCTACCGGTACTGGACGACGTACCACGGCCTGCAGGTGGCGCCGGGGAAGAGCCTGCTCGTCCCCACCGCCGAGCACGACCGCGTCCTCTACTTGCGCCTCTTCCGGCCCTTCTTCCGGTTGCCCGCCGGCATCGTCTACAACTCGCCCGAGGAGCGGGAGCTCATCCAGCGGATCACGGGAAACCAGGCGGTCGCCGGGGACGTGGTGGGAACCGGAATCCACCGGCCGGACGCGATCCCGGTGGACGAGGTGGCCGCCCGCCTCGACCTGCTCGGCGACTACCTCGTCTACGTGGGCCGCCTCGAGCCCGAGAAGGGCTGCGCGGTCATGCTCGACCATTTCCTGCGCTGGCAGCGGGAGACCCGGGCCAACGTCACCCTGGCCCTGTTCGGCCGGGGGACCATGGAGATCACCGAGAACGTGCACGTCCGGCTCATGGGCGTGGTGCCGGATGGCGAGAAGCTGGCCGGGGTCGCGCGCGCGCGGGCGCTCCTCATGCCCTCGCGCTACGAGAGCCTGTCCATGGTCGTGCTCGAGGCCTGGATGATGGGGCGGCCGGTGCTCGTCAACGGCGACTGCGAGGTGCTCCGCGGCCAGATCCTCCGCTCCGGGGGAGGGCTCTACTACCGGCGGTACGACGAGTTCGCGGCCGCCCTCGACCTGCTCCTGACCGAGAGCGCGCTGGCCGACGCCCTGGGCCGCCAGGGCCAGGCCTACTTCCTCGAGAACTACTCCTGGGAGCGGGTGATGGAGAAGTACGAGCGGCTGCTGGCGCGGGTCACCGGGGCGGGCGCGTGAGGCTCGCCTTCGTCATCCAGCGCTACGGGACGGAGGTCAGCGGAGGGGCGGAGCTGCACTGCCGCTGGCTCGCCGAGCGCCTGGCCCGCCGCCATGAGGTCGAGGTCTTCGCCACCCGGGCCCTCGACTACCTGGAGTGGCGCAACCACTACCCGGCCGGCACCGCGGCGGTGAACGGCGTCCCCGTCCACCGCTTCACCGTGAAGCGCGGGCGCAACGCCCGCGCGTTCGCTTCCCTCTGCAACGTGTGCTTCCACGAGCCGCACACCCGCGAGGACGAGGAGGCCTGGGTGCGGGAGAACGGCCCCTTCTCCCCGGCCCTGGTCCGGGCGGTGGCGGGGGCCGGCGAGCGCTTCGACCGCCTCTTCTTCTACTGTTACCGCTACTACCAGAGCTACTACGGCCTGCCCGCCGTGCGCGACCGGGCGATCCTGGTGCCCACCGCCGAGGAGGACCCGGCGATCGGCCTCTCGATCTTCAAGCCGTTCTTCCGCTCGCCCCGCGGAATCGTCTACCTCACCCCCGAGGAGCAGACCCTGGTCGAGGACACGAGCGGGAACCGGGAGTTGCCGAGCGTCGTCATCGGGAGCGGACTGAACCTGCCCGATCCCGATCCCACCCTCGACTTTCGCCTCAAGCACGGCCTCGAACGGCCCTTCCTCCTGTACGTGGGGCGCATCGACAAGAACAAGGGGTGCGTCACCCTCTTCGCGTATTTCCAGAAGTTCCTGGAGGAGACGAAGGCCGAGGTGGACCTGGTCCTGGCCGGCGCCCCCGCGCTGCCCATCCCGAGGCACCCCCAGATCCGGCACGTCGGCTTCATCAGCGAGCCGGAGAAGGTGGCGGCGCTCCGGCAGAGCCGGCTGCTCGTGATGCCCTCGCCCTACGAGAGCCTGTCCATCGTCACCCTCGAGGCCTGGAAGATGGCCGTGCCCGTCCTGGCGAACGCCCGCTGCCGGGTCCTCATGGGCCAGTGCCTGAGGAGCAACGGGGGGCTCTTCTACCACGGCTACGCGGAGTTCGCGGAGGCGCTCCGCCTGCTCCTCGACCGCCCCGAGGCGCGCGACCTCCTGGGCCGGCAGGGCCGGCGCTACGTCGACGACGAATACTCCTGGGAGCGCATCGAAGGGAAGATCGAAGACCTGCTCACGCGAACGGGTTAGCCGCGGGAGCGAGGCCTTGCCTGCCCGTTCGGCTGATCGAGTTGCTCTGCTTGGGCGGACCGAGCCAGGCCTAAGGACTGGCGCACGCCACGGTCGACGGGCCATGGGGGCCGAAGATCAGCTCGGCCTCGTATTGGTTGTGGCGCCGACATTATGCCGAGTCGCGGATTATGCCGACTGCTTGTCGCCGTCCAGCCGTGGGCGTGGTGGTGAGCGGGCGGCGCTCGGCATAATCAGAGCCTCTCGAGAAAGGCCAGGAGGCGGTCGCCCGGGCGGAAGCGCTTGTGGCTGACGTGCAGCGGAGCGACGCGGGCGAGAGCGCGCTCCTTCATGGCCAGGTCGGCATCGAGGTACATCTGCGTGGTTTCCACGCTCTCGTGACCGAGCCAGAGAGCGATGACGGCCCGATCCACGCCGGCTTGGAGCAGGCCGATGGCGGTGGAGTGCCGTAGCACGTGAGGCGTGACGCGCTTGCGAGCGAGGGTGGGACAGTGCCCGGCGGTGCGGAGGGTGTACCGGGTCACGAGGTGCTCGACGGCGTCGCGGCTGAGCTGAGTGCCGCGCTGACTGGGGAAGAGCAGGTCCTGTCCCGCCGCCTGCGTCTCGGCGAGCCAAGCACGAAGCACGGTCGCGGTCGAGGACGTGAGGGGAGTGCAGCGCTCTTTGCGTCCCTTCCCGCGACACAGGACGTGCGCACCGGCGCCGAGGGTGACGTCCTCGGCGCGCAGGGCGGTGAACTCCGAGACGCGAAGGCCCGTCTGCACGGCAAGAAGGAGCATGGCGTGATCGCGCCGGCCCAGCCAGGTCGTCTTGTCGGGTACCGCGAGCACAGCTTCGATCTCATGGCGCGTGAGGAAGGTAACCAGATCGCGATCGAAGCGCTTCTGCGGCAGGGCGAGGACGCGCTGGATGAGGGCGCTGTGCGCCGGCTCACGGACCGCGACGAAGTGGAAGAAGGAGCGAATGGCGGCGAGGCGGGCATTCCGGGAGCGTGGGCCGTTACCCCGGTCTCGCTCGAGATGGTCCAAGAATGCTCCGACGAAGGGCGCGTCGATGTCGGTGAGCAGTAGGTCGGAAGGCATCTTGCCGAGCCGCCCTTGGGCGAAGCGGAGGAGGAGTCGGAAGGTGTCGCGATAGGCGGCGATGGTGTGGGGGCTCGCGCGCCTCTGCCGCTGCAGTCTTTCCAGGAAGAACATCTCCAGCAACGGGGCGAGCGACGTCACGGCTGCACCTTCCAGGAGTGCTCGAGCCTTTCACCGGCGAGGCGGAGCAGGTCCGGGGTGGCGGTGAGATACCAGTACGTCGACGTGGGACTGACGTGGCCGAGGTAGGTCGACAGGACCGCCAGCCGCGGCTCCACGTCGACACCCGCGCGATACCACTCACGCACGGTCTTTACCGCGAAGGTGTGACGGAGGTCGTGCAGGCGCGGTCGTCGATCCCGGTGGCCACGAATTCCGGCCAGCACCACTAGGCGCAGGAACACGCGATGGAAATTCTGGTGGAGCACGCGGGCGCCGGTGCTGGAGAGGAAGAAACTACGGGTGCGGCGGCCGTAGCGTGGACACCACCGATCACGTCGCCGCACGTACTGCTGAAGAGCCACCACCGTCGAGGAGTGGACGGGGACGAGGCGGGATTTTCCGAACTTCGCGTTTCTCACGGTGATGAGCGACCGACGCAGGTCTACGTCCTCGTCGTCGAGGGCCAGCGCCTCACCGACGCGCAAGCCGGTGGCCGCCAGCAATCCCAGCAGCGTGGTGTAGGTCGCGCTCAAGAGGCGATCTCGGATCTGACGCGCCTTGGCCAACAACGCGTCGATTTCGTGGTCGCTGTAGATGTGTGGAACCTGGCGCAGGCGACGAGTGGGGAGCAGGTCGGGCGAAGGGACTTCCGTGCGGGAATCGTAGGCCTGGTAATACCTGGCGAAGCACCGGATGGCGCTCAGTCGCCTGGCCCACCAATTCGGATGCGCATCGGCCGGCTGCTGCGCCCAGCGCATGGCCAGCTCCACGGTGATCGTGGAGCTCCCCTGAGCCTGGATGAACGCCACGAACTGCGGAAGCCACCACGTCTGGTGGCGGAGCTTGAAGCCGAGTGCACGTCGCATCTTCAGGTACTTGTCGGCCGCGGCCGCGAGCGCTGTCATGCCGCACCCCCTGGCCAGGGCTGAACGAGGCGCTGCAGGGAAGCGAGATCCACCTTGGCGTAGATGGCGGTGGTGTCGATGTGACGGTGCCGGAGCACATGCGCAATCTCCGACAGCGAGGCGCCGTGCCGGAGCATCTGCGTGGCTGCGGTGTGTCGCAGAAGATGGCTGCCGCCGGCACTGATTCCGGTACGGCGCAGCGCCTGGGTGGCAGCCGCACGGACGCCCGTGGCCGAGAGCGCGCGGTGCGGCGCGTGGTGTCGCAGGAACACCTTTCGCGTGTCGGCGGATGGCCGCACTCGCAGATAAGCGGCCACGGCGTGCCCGACGTCGTGAGGCAGGGGCAACCGAGCTTCGTGGTTCCCCTTGCCACGGATGACGATCTCGCCGGCACGCCAGTCGATGTCGTCGAGTTCGAATGCCGCGACCTCTCCCGCCCGCAATCCAAGCCGCACGAGCAGGCGAACGATCGCCGCGTCCCGGCGGAGCGATTGTGAGCGCCGGCAACCGTCCCGCAGCAGATGCTCGACCTGCTGCGGCTCGAGCGCCCTGGGCACGTGCGCCAGGCGCCAACCAGCTACGGCCGGGACGCACCCGCTGAGATCCTGGCCGATCTCGCCACGAACATGGAGGAAGCGCAACAACGAACGGAGCGCCGTCACGACATTCCGGCAATGACTGGTCGTCAACCGGCCAGCCGCGTCGAGAACGTAGTCCGTGATCTCCGAAGGCCTGAGCTGAACCCACGTCGGCTCGCGCGTACCGAAGCGAAATCTCGCGAAACCCCGCGCGAAGTCCGTGTAGTGACGAACCGTGACCGGCCCGACGCACCGCTCGCGCGCGAGATACTCCGCGTAGTCGCGTACGAGTCGGTCGATGGGCGTCTCGACCACGGCGGCGGGCCGCACGTGGATGTCGACACCCTCGAGGTGCTCGAGTAGCGGAGCGAGCGCGTGCGTCGTCAGGAACTGCGTGTAGCCCTGCCTCCGCCGGGCAGCCATGAAAGCCGCCATGCTCTCGTGGGAGAGATGGTCGAGGCTCAGCGCGCTGTCTTCCAGCCAACGGCTGAAGTGGGCGACAACCCGCAGGACATTTCCCGCTGACAGCGGCGAGTACCCTTGCCGCTGAAGCTCCGCCCAGAAGCCTTTGACGTAAGGAGTGAGCGGCCCCCTGAACCTGACAGAACCCGGATCGAACATGCTGCCTCCCCGCGGCGTAGTGCCGCGACGGAAGCAGCTTGCCGGAGTTAGTGGTCCGGATTATGCCGCGTGCCTTCGGCCAGCCACCGCAGCCATGGCCGTCCAAACCAGCTCAGTCGGCATAATCCGGCAGTCGGCATAATGTCGC
>WNGL01006761.1_pt1 | contig 16267 bp, 9 predicted proteins | sample 5400591 | NCBI WGS metagenome assembly WNGL01 (sample SAMN13153377, study PRJNA577476) | soil metagenome | isolation source: 80 cm soil or saprolite under Garry oak tree replicate 1 | place: USA:California | collected 2016-06-15
CTGCCAGCGCGCGGGCCGGCCATCTGCACGCCATCCTGCTCGCCCTGGAGCGGATCAGGCCGGGGTTGCGCTCGGACGTGGCCCGTCCGCTGCACCAGCTCGCCGACGCGCTCGGGAAGCGCAGCCTTGCCGTCCTCATTTCCGATCTGTTGGACGAGCCCGATCGCGTCATCCGCGGTCTCGAGCACCTGCGCCACCGCGGCACGGACGTGATCGCGTTCCAGCTGCTGGACCCGCACGAGATCGAGTTCCCGTTCACCGGCGCGGCGCGGTTCACTGACGTCGAGAGCGCCGAGGTGGTGACGGCCGATCCCGCTCGCGTGCGGCAGGACTACCTGGCGGCGCTCGCGGGCATGCGCACCCGGTACGAAAAAGAGCTGCGGGGCGCGGGCATCGATTTTCTGACGCTCGATACGTCGAAGCCCCTCGATTTCGCGCTGCTGGCATATCTGGATGCAAGATCCAGAAGGAAGTGATACGTGAGGACGGTCCGCGGCTGTATCACGAAGACCACCAAGAAACAAAGATCACGAAGTCTTTGTGGTCTTTGTCTCTTAGTGGTCTTCGTGACTGAGCCGTCGGCCGTGATCCGCGAATGAACTTCCTGACCCCCCTCTATCTCACGGGCGCCGCGCTGATCGCGCTGCCGATCGTGCTGCACCTGCTGCGGCGCGACGTGGCGCCACCGGTGCCGTTCACCGCGGTGCGCCTGCTGCGCAGAAGCACCGTCGAGCGTTCCAGGCGGCATCGGCTGCGGGATTTGATCCTCCTTGCGGCGCGCGTGTGCGCGCTGCTGCTGCTGGCGGGGTCGTTTGCGCGCCCCTACCTGACGAGGGCGGGGGCGAGCGGGCGGGCGACGGTCATCGCGATCGATCGTTCGAACAGCATGACGGCCCCCGGCCGCTTCGAGAGAGCGCGAGCGCTGGCGAGAGACGCCATCGACGAGGCCCGAGGCGACAGAGTCTCGCTCGTCGCCTTCGACGAACGAGCGGAGGTGATCGCCGCGCCAGGGTCGGCAGCGGAGGCTCGCGCGGCGCTGGCGGCGCTGGCGCCTGGGTTCGGCGCAACGCGGTACGCGGCCGCTTTCGACAAGGCGGCGGAGCTCCTGGCCGACGAGCGTGCCGCGCGCGTGGTGATCGTCACCGACCTGCAGAGAAGCGGCTTCGACGGCGCCGGGGCGATGCTGCCCGAAGACATCGATGTGATCGTCCGCGACGCGGGAGCGGCGGCGGCGAACCTGTCGGTCACCGGCGCGGCGATCGATCGGCGCCGGGTAACCGCGACGGTGCGCAACTTCGGATCGTCGGCCCGCACGACCGAGGTCCGCGCAGTGGCCGACGAACGGCCGCTCGCCGTGCAGCGCGTGACGGTGGCGTCCGGCGACGCCGTGAACGTCGCGTTCGACGCGCCGTCCGACGTTCATCGCGTCAAGGTCGTGTTGGACGATCCTGATGGATCTGCCGCCGACAACGAGCGGTTTGCCGTCGCGGAGCCGCGGACGCTGCCGCGCGTCCTGATTCTTGGCGGCGGACCGGCGCCGACGAACGGCTTCTATCTGTCGCGCGCGCTGGCGGTCGATGGAGAGGACGGCGCGGACTTCGACATACGGACTCTGTCGGGTGCGGCATTTGCGGCGATGCCTGCGGCGCAGGTCAGGGAAGCAGCCGTCGTGGCGGTGCTCTCGACGCATGGGCTGGACCGACGCGCCGGCCAGACCCTGCGGCTGTTTCTCGAGCAGGGTGGTGGCGTATTTGTTGCCGCCGCCTCCGATGTCGACCCCTCGGTCCTGTCGACGCTGCTCGATTGGCAGCCGGCGCTCGATCCCCTCGAGATCCCGAATGCCGGCGTCCTGGCCGCAACCGATCTGCGGCACCCGGTGCTGCGGCCCTTCGATGCCGTCGCGGCGAACTTCGGCCAGGTGACCTTCGATCGGGTGTGGCGGATCGAACCGGGGACCGTCTGGCGCGTGGTCGCGCGGTTCACCGGCGGCGCGCCCGCGCTCATCGAGCGCCGCACCGACTCGCGGAAAGGCACGGGGACGGGACGACTGCTCCTCTTTGCGTCAGATGTCGATCGGCGCTGGAACGACTTTCCCCTGCACCCCTCGTTCGTCCCGTTCGTCCAGGAGATCGCGCGATATCTCGGTGCGCGTCCGCCGGCCGTGTCCTCATATCTCGTCGGCGACGTGCCGGCAGGCGTGCCGGCCAGGCCGGGAATCGCGCGGATCGCCGCGCGGACGGTTGCCGTCAACATTGACGCGCGCGAGGGCCGGATCGATCGCGTCACGCCCGCGGAGTTCCAGACACTCGTCGTCCGGAGCGCGAACGCGTCGAGACCGCGCGAGCAGCGGCTGGCCGGGCAGACAGAGGCACACCAGAATTACTGGCGCTACGGACTCATGCTGATGCTGGCGGCACTCGTCGTGGAAGCCCTGGTGGGTTCGCGATGACGGACCTCACCGCGATCCTCCGCCGGATCCGTCGCGAGTGGTTCAGGGCGATGGCGCTGGAGGTCGCCGCGCGCACGCTGGTCGCCGTTGCGATCGTGATCACCGCGACGGCGCTTGCGGAGCGATGGCTCCATCCGTCCGATGGTGCGCTGCTCGGCCTCGCCGCGATCGCCGCGTTGCTGACCGGGGCGATTGTCGGCGTGTTCGGTCGGATCCTTCGCCGGAGACCGGACGATCGGCAGATCGCGCGGCTCATCGAGGAGCGTTTTCCGGAGCTGGAAGATGCGCTGGCCACTGCGGTCGACGTCGGCGCGCAGGCTGCGCTGCCCGCGTTTGCGGCTCTGATCATGAAGTCCGCGGCGGCGCTCGCCGCGCTGCTCGCGGCTCCCGCGCTCGAACGCACCGCGCAAGTCCTGTACGTGCGCGTGTTTCCGGCGTCGGTGACCGTCACCGTGACGCCTGGCGATCTGCGCGTGCCGGCGGGGCGGCCGATCACGATCGGCGCGACGCTCGCCGGCCGTCGCGGCACGCTTGGCCGGATCGTCCCGGCCGTAACTCTGGAGGCCGGTGGGACGTCCCGAATGTTGCCGATGGTGGCGTCCGGCGATGGATATCAGCTTCGTCTCGCAGACACCGATCGGTCGTTCAAATACAGGGTGACGGCCGGGCCGGCGGCGTCCCGCGTGTATTCGGTCACGGCGCTGCAGCCACCGCGCGTCCAGCGGATCGATCTCCACTACGACTTTCCATCCTTCTCCAGATTGAAGTCGCGGGACGAGCGCGACGGCGGCGATGTGTACGGTCCCGCGGGTACGCGCGTCCGCCTGACCGTGCACACCGAGACGACGGTGGCGTCCGGCCGTCTTGCCTTCTCTGAAGGCGGATCCGCCCTGCCGCTCGCGCGCGTGAACGACCGCACGCTCGAATCGACGCTGACGGTGAACGAGGAGGGCGCGTACAGGGTCGCGCTCGCCGATCCGGACGGGCTCACCTCGGAAGGCATCGAGTATTTCGTCCGCGTCATGGACGATCGCCCGCCAGATGTGCACATCCTGCGGCCGAGCGGTGACGAGCCGATCACGCCGCTGCAGGAAGTCCCGATCGAGGCGCGCGCGGACGACGATTACGGCATCGCCAGCTTCGACATGGTGTATTCCGTCGGCGGCGGCGCCGAAAAGGTCGTGCCGTTCACCACGCTTGGCGGCACGGCCACCGCGCGCATCGGATCGCGTCTGCTGGCCGCCGAAGATCTGCGCGTCAGGCCGGGCGACGTGATCGCGTATTACGCGCGCGCGACCGACATTCCGCGCGGCAAGCGTTCGACGCAGTCCCGGAGCGAGATCTTCTTCCTCGAGGTGAAGCCGTTCAGCGAGGACTACATGATGGCCCAGAGCCAGGCGATGGCGGGCGCGATCGGCACCGAGCTCGAAGGCCTGATCGCCTCGCAGAAGGAAATCATCAGCGCCACCTGGAATCTCGAGCGGCGCGCATCCGCCGGCCGCTCCACCGCGGACGTGAGAAACGTCGCCGACGCCCAGGCGGAATTGAAGACCCGGGCGGAGATCGCAGCCGGCGGGCCGCGGCAGCGTCGCACCGGGCCACAACTGCCGCAGCGTCCGGCGCCGCTGCAGGATACCGCAGCCGGTGGTGACCCGGTGCGCGACGCCGTTGATGCCATGGCGCGCGCGCTACAGCAATTGCAGACGCAGAAGACCGCCCAGGCGATCCCGCACGAGATGGCGGCGCTGAACGCGCTCCTGCAGGCCCAAGCCTCGATTCGTCAGCGCCAGCTGACGCAGCAGGAGAACGCCAGTGGAAGCTACGGCGGCGGACGGCAGGGGCAGGATCTCTCGAACCTGTTCGATCGAGAGTTGAAGCGGCAGCAGAAGAGCAATTACGAGAACAAGGCGCAGCTCGAGACGACGCCCGAGACGCAGAAGACCGGGAGCGCGCTCGACAAGATCCGCGATCTGGCGCGGCGGCAGGAGCAGCTCGCGCGCGACCAGCGCGATCTGACGAAGGCGGACCTGCCGCCGGACGAGATGAAACGGCGCCTCGAGAGGTTGACACGGCAGCAGGAGGCGCTGAGGCGGGAAGTCGAGAATCAAGGTGCGAAAGGGGCTAATGGCGCCAAGGGTGCTAAAGGTGCGAGTGCCAATGGTGCTGAAGGTGCGGAGGGTGCTGGTGCTAACGGCGCCGCGCGCGAGGTGAGTGCGGCGCTGCGGCAGATGAGAGACGCCGCGGCGGAGATGCAGAAGCACAACACGGACGGGGCGGCGGCGAAGGGGGAGGAGGCCGCCCGGCGGCTGCGGCAGGCGGAGGCGCAGATGCAGAGCGGCTCGCCGGACGCGCAGCGGCGGGCGCTTGGCGACCTGCAGCTCGAAGCGCAGCAGATCGCCGAGACCCAGCGCCGGGTCGCGAACGAGGCGGATCGGCTGGACCGCGAAGGCGGCGGCGCCGCCGACGCGCGGCGTCGTCTCGCGGGCGACAAGGAACGGCTCGCCGATCGGCTCGACGCATGGCAGCAGGCCGCCGAGCGGCAGGCGGCCCCCGCGGGACAGGCCGCGGCGCACGACGTCCGGTCGCAGCAGCTCGGCGGTCGGATGCGCGCGGGCGCGCGAGGGCTGCGCGATCTGAAGACCGGCAGGCTCGCGCCCGGAGAGCACCAGCTGGCCGACGCGCTGGATCGCGTGTCGCGCGCGCTGAATGCCGCCGATGCGGGCGGCGCGAAGGGCGAGAGCCAGAAGCTGGCCGATCAACTCGACCAGGTGCGCGAGGCGCGCGAGCGGCTCGCTCGGCTCGAAAAAGCGCTGCGCGACGCGCAGCAGAGCGCAGGCTCGTCAGCCGAAGCGCGCAGCGCGAAGGCTGGCCGCACCGGTCTCGAAGGGCGCCAGGGCCAGCGCGGCTCGCAGGGGGACGGCAAGGGCGGCGGCGAACTCGCTCGCCTGCAGCAGGAGTACAAACAGGGGCTCGAGCGCACGCGCGAGCTGATGGATCGGCTGCAGCGCGGAACGCCCGAATCCGGGCGGATGACATCGCCCGAAGAGCACGAGTGGAGCCGTTCCGCGCCCGGGACCGAAGCGTTCAAGCAGGATTACGCCGCGTGGCAGTCCCTCTCGCGCGACGTGACAGAAGCGCTCGAACGCTACGAAGCATCGGTCGCGAGCCGATTGGCGACGACGCTGGCGCGGGATCGGCTGCATGCGGGCGGGAGCGAACGCGTCCCCGACGCATATCAGCAGCGCGTCTCGAAGTACTTCGAATCGATCGCGAAGAAGAAGCCATCGTGAGTTTTGCAAGCCCCCTGTCCCCGTGGGCGTTCGTCGCCGTCTTTGCGGCCGGTGTTTCGGTGGCGTGGCTCGCGTACAGGCGCGTGCCGATTTCAACGGCCCGGCGTCGAACGCTTTCGGCGCTTCGTTTCGCGACGCTGCTCTGGATCGTCATCTGCCTCATGCGCCCGCTCGGCGCGTCGGGACAGGCGACGAATCGCGACGCCGTCGTGCCGATTCTGGTCGACGGCTCGCGCAGCATGGGCCTGGCAGACATGGAGGGGTCGCGGCGAATCGACCGCGCACGGACGCTCCTGGAAGCGCAGATCCTCCCGTCCCTGGCACCGCGTTTCCAGACGGAAATACTGCGATTCGGCGATCGACTCAGGGCCGTCGACGCGGCAGGACTCTCGGCCACGGACCGTCGCACCGATCTCACTGCGGCCCTGCAGGCCGTCCAGGAGCGCTATCGCGGACGTCCGGTCGCGGGCATCATCCTCGTGAGCGACGGCGGTGACAACGGCGCGATCGATCCGGTCGCCATGGCCTCGAATGGACCGCCGATCTATGCGGTCGGCATCGGCCCGCGCGCGGCCGCACGGGATCGCGAAATCGTCAGCGTCACTGCGGTCGACTCGGTCATGAGCGACGCCGTCCTCGACGTCGCCGCATCGGCCGTGGCACGGGGCTACGGGACGTCGCCGATCGAACTGCGCCTGCTCGAAAACGGACGTCCGATCGACCTGCGGCGCGTGACGCCTGCCGCCGACGGCGCGCCCGTCAGCGCCACGTTCCACGTCTCGCCAAGCCGGGACACGGCGACGGTCTATACCGTCGAAGTCCCCGCGGCCGGCTACGAGCTGGTCACGGAGAACAACGCGCGGAGCGCGCTCGTACCCGCAGCCGGACGTCCGCGGCGTGTGCTTCTCGTCGAGGGCGCTCCCGGCTTCGAGCACGCGTTTCTCCGCCGCGCGTGGGCGACCGACCGGGGGCTCGAAGTCGACACCGTCATTCGAAAAGGACGCGACGCCGGCGGCGTCGATACGTTCTATGTGCAGGCGGCCTCGTTGCGCTCCGGTGCGCTGCTGGGCGGATATCCAAACACACGCGACGCGCTCTTCGCGTACGACGCCGTCGTCCTGGCGAACGTGGATCCGGACCTGCTGACCAACGCGCAGCTCGCGCTGACCCGCGCGTTCGTAGGCGAGCGCGGCGGCGGGCTCCTCGTGTTGGGCGCGCGAGGGTTCGAGCGGCAGGGATTGCGGGACACGGCCCTCGAAGACGTGCTGCCGCTCGAGATGACCGACCGCGCCGGCGGCCTGCAGGCGTTCGCGTCGCCGGGACGCAACCGCGTTGCGCTCACCTCGTCGGGCCGCGAACATCCAATCATGCAGCTGGCGGGAGAGGCGCAGGAAAACGAGAAGCGGTGGGCGTCGGTGCCGCCGCTGGCATCGATCTCGCCGTTCGGCGCGCCGAAGCCGGGCGCCAGCGTGCTCGCGGTGACCGGCGGCCCCGGCGGGACGCCGCGCGCGCTCGTCGCCGTCCAGCGATTCGGCGACGGCCGTTCGATGATCTTCACCGGCGAAGCCGCGTGGCGCTGGAAGATGCTGCTTCCGTCTTCCGATCAGTCGTACGAGCGGTTCTGGCGCCAGGCGGTCCGATGGCTTGCGCAGTCCGCGCCCGATCCCGTGAGCGTCATACTTCCCGCGGCCCCTGCACCTGGCGATGCCGTCCCGATTACCGTCGTGGCACGCGATCGCGAGTACGCGCCGCACGCCGACGCGCGCGTCGACGTCCAGGTGACGTCGCCCCTGGGGCGCGTCGAGAGCGTCCGCGCGGATCCAGTTCCGTCAGCGGCCGGCCTATTTCGCGCGGCGCTGCACGCCTCCCAGGCGGGCGTCTACCGCGTCGTCGTCGAGGCACGGCAGGGGCAGACGACGTTGGGATCGTCGAGCGCGACGCTGCTGGTCGGCGGCGTGGATCCGGAGATGACCGATCCGCGGCTGAACGAGGACGCGTTGGAGCGTGTCGCCCGAGCTTCGGGTGGCGCGGTCGTCGCGCAGCGCGATCTGGGCGGGCTGGCGGATCGGCTGACGCGGCTCGCGCCGGCGGCCGCTATCGCGCAGCGCCGCGATCTCTGGCAGACCAGCTGGTCCTTCACGCTTCTCGCCGGGCTGCTTGCCGTCGAGTGGCTGACGCGGCGCGCCTGGGGACTCAGATGAGGGTGCCCGGCCGAAGCGAGTGCGCGAAAGCGGGCCTGCTGGTGGTGTTCCTGATGTGCGCCGCATTCGCAACTGCGGGAGAGCGCTACGCACTGATTATTACGAGCGCGAACGGTGAGCCGGCGTATGGGGATCGATATGCGCAATGGCGGCAGTCAGTAGAGACGGCGCTCGTCGAGAAGCTCGCGTTCGACCGGTCCCACGTGATCAGCCTGTTCGACGGGGCGGACGCCGAACACACCTCGAATGGCGCGGGTGTCCGTCATGCAATGGAAGTGCTGCGAGCGAAGCTCGTGCCGGGCGATTTGCTCCTGATGCTGCTGATCGGGCACGGATCGTTCGACGGCAGCGAAGCGAAGTTCAATCTGGTCGGACCGGATCTTTCCGCCGCAGAATGGGGCGCGCTGGTGAAGCCGCTCAAGAGCCAGGTAGTGCTGGTCGACACGACCGCCGCGAGCTTTCCTTTTCTCGAGCATCTGGCCGGGCCCCGCCGCATCGTGATTACCGCCACCGACTCGGTGTCACAGAAGTTCGACACCGTCTTTCCGGAGTACTTCATCAAGGCCCTCACGGATCCCGAAGCCGACCTCGACAAGAACGGGCGCATCTCGATCTGGGAGGCGTTCCTCTCGGCCAGCACGGGCGTACGCCGGTACTTCTCGCAGCGCGGCCAGCTTGCGACCGAACGCGCCCTGCTCGACGACAACGGCGATGGCCAGGGTCGCGAGGCGGGAGGGGACGGCACGGACGGTTCGGCCGCGAGCCGCCAGTATCTTGATCGCGAAACCGCCGGTGCCCCGCCCACCGACGAGGAGCTGCTGGCGCTGCTGCAGAAGCGCGCCGCACTGCAGATCGACGTTGACGATCTCAAGGAGCGCCGGCAGTTGATCACGCCGGACGATTACCAGAAGGAGTTCGAGCGCCTCATGGTCGAACTCGCGAAGGTCTCACGGGAGATCAAGAGGAGGCAGAAGACTTGACATTGGCGATTGGTGATTGGCGATTGCCGATTTACGGACTGCCAATTGCCGATTGCCGATTTACGGACTGCCGATTACCTGATTACCCGATTACCTGATTGGCGCAATCACCAATCAGTAAGACGGCCACCGCCGATCGCGGATCCGCAGCACCGTGCCGACGGCGACGCCCAGCAGAAATCCGCCGATGTGCGCCCAGAAGGCCGTGCCGCCGGAGGCCGCGTTGCTGACCCCGAGCGAGCCGACGCCGCTCAGCAGCTGCATCAGAAACCAGATCCCGAGAAAGAACAGGGCCGGGATTTCCACGAGATCGAAGAAGATCACGATGAAGATCGCGGTCAGCACGCGCGATTGGGGATAGAGCACGAAGTAAGCGCCCATCACGCCCGCGATCGCGCCGCTCGCCCCCAGCATCGGAATCGCCGAAAAGGGGCTGAAGACGATCTGCAGCAGCGCCGCCGTCGCGCCCGCGACAAGATAGAAGATCAAATACCGGCCGTGGCCGAGCCGGTCCTCGACGTTGTCACCAAAAATCCACAGGTAGAGCATGTTCCCGATGATGTGCATCCACCCGGCATGGAGGAACTGGCTGGTGAAGAGAGACGGCCACCAGAACCAGGCCGGCACGACGGCGTACCTGGCCACGAACACCTGCAGCAGCGGGTCCGGTAGCGTCACCTGGTACAGGAACACGATCGCGTTGATGACGATCAGACCGACGGTGACGAAGGGCACCGTGCGCGACGGGATGACGTCGCTGATGGGGAACATTCCTGCAGTATAGCGGCGCCGCTCGAGCCTAGACCTTCAGCATGTCATCCTTGCGGGCGACCAGGCTGTAGAGCACGGGAGCCAGAAAGATCGACAACGCCAGCCGGGAGATCAACCCTCCTACGATAACGATGGCGAATGGCTTCTGCGAGTCGCTGCCGATTCCGGTGGACATAGCCGCGGGGAGCAGCCCGATGCAGGCGACGAGCGCGGTCATGAAAATCGGCCGCAGCCGCAACAGGGACGCTTCGTGGGTGGCGATGACGATGTCCTTGCCCTCGAGCCGCAGCTTGTTGATGAATGAATACAGAATCACGCTGGTCTGGACCGCGACGCCCATCAGGGCGACGAAGCCGAAGCCGGACGACACACTGAAGTGCGTGCCGGTCAGCTTCAGCGCCAGCAGTCCGCCGACCGGAACCGTCACGAGCACGCTGAACACGATGATCAACGGGAATTTGAGATTGCCGTAGAGCGCGAACAGGATCAGCAGAATGAGCACGACGGTCAGCGGAATGATCACCAGCATCTGCGATCGTGCGGCCAGATAATCCTTGTACTCGCCGCCCCAGTCGAACGTATAGCCGAGCGGCAGCGGAACCGCCGCGGACACTCTGTTCCTGGCCTCCTGCACCGCGCTCGCCAGGTCGCGATCTTCGACGCTGAACTGGATGCCGATGAATCGCGAATTGCTTTCGCGGTAGATGAACGACGCGCCCTGATCGATTCTGATCGAGGCGAACTGGCTCAACGGCAGGTGCTGGCCGTCGGGCGTTGTGATCAGCAGGTTCTTGATCGCCTCCATGTCGTGTCGGAATGGCTCCTGCAGTCGGACGACGAGATCGAACTCTCGCTCGCCCTGGATGACCTGTGTCGCGGCCGTTCCGCCGATCGCCGTCTCCACGAGGGTATTGATGTCCGAGACGTTGAGCCCGTACTGAGCGATGCGCTCGCGGTTGGGTTCGATGATGAGGCTTGGTTGCCCGAGTTCACGGACCAGGGTGATGCTCGTGATCCCCGGCACCGTGGTCAGCACCTTGCGGACCGCCTCCGCCTTGCTTTCGAGAGTCTCCAGCTCGGATCCGAAGATCTTCACCGCAAGCGAGCTCTTGAGCCCGGTTGACGCTTCATCGACGGCGTCCTCCGCCGGCTGCGTGAAGTTGAAGATGATGCCGGGGAACGCGTCGAGCTTCTTCTGGATCGCGGCCACGAGCTGTTCCTTCGTCCGAATCGTTCCGCGCCAGGCCGCGTCGTCGTACGGCCTCAGGCCGACGAAGTATTCGTCATTGAAGAACCCGATTGGATCGGTGCCTTCGTCGTCGCGGCCCAGTTCGTTGGCGACGGTTGTCACCTGCGGAAAAGAGAGAAGAGTTTCGCGTACCTGCGGCCCGAGCTTGGACGCCTCCTCGAAGGAGATCGTGTATGGCATGGTGGCGCGCACCCACAACGCGCCTTCGTCGAGGTGCGGCATGAACTCGGCGCCGATGAACGGCATCAACGCGAGCGAGGCGCAGAAAATCAGAACGCAGACCACGACGGTGACGGCCCTCTGCCGCAGGCACGCGTGGAGCAGTCGGTCGTATGCGCGTTCGACTGCCTTGTAGGCCGGCACGTCCGGTTCCTTGACGTGTTTGCGGAGGAACCAGGCGCAGAGAACCGGCAGCAGCATCAGCGAGCAGAGCAGCGCACCCGCGAGCGCGAACGACATCGTGTCGGCCATTGGGCGAAACAGACGACCGGACGGGCCGGTGAGAACGTAAATGGGGAGGTAACCGGCGATGATGACGGCGATGGCGTAGAAGATCGGCCGCTCGACGTCACGTGCTGCGCGGCGGATGACCTCGGTGGCGTCGTACTTGGTACCGTGGCGCGCCGCCAGCTCACGGAAGATGTTCTCGACCATGACAACCGCGCCGTCGACGATCATGCCGAAATCGATCGCGCCGATGGAGAGCAGGTTTGCCGGGATGTGCGCCCAGTCCAGGCAGATGAAGGAGAAGAGCAGCGCGAACGGAATCGTGACGGCCACGATTAGCGCCGTGCGCACGCTGAAGAGGAATAACCCGAGGACGACGAGCACGAGCATCATCCCGCGCACCAGGTTCCCTTCGACCGTGCGCGTCGTCTCGTGAATCAGGTCCGTGCGATCGTAGTACGGCACGACCTTCACGTCAGGCGGCAGCACGGCCCGGTTGAGCGTGTCAGTCATCCCTTCGACCTTCTTCAGCACCTCCTGGGCCTGCTCGCCGACCCGCATTAGGACGACGCCCTCGACCGCGTCGGGCTGCCGCATGTACCCGAATTGGCCGAGCCGGGGCGCGTGTCCGATCGTCACGGTCGCGACGTCCTTGACGTACACCGGGATTCCGCCATGCGTGGCGACGACGATGTTGCCGATGTCGGCGAGATCCCTGACTTGCCCGAGGCCGCGCACGTAGAAGAACTGTCCACCCTGCGAATAGAAGCCGCCGCCGGCATTGGCGTTGTTGCTCGCGAGCTGCTGGGTGATCTGCGAGACCGTCACGCCGTACGAGAACAGCCGGGCCGGATCGAGCAACACCTGGTACTGCATCGTCGTGCCGCCGAGTCCGGCCAGGTCGGCGACGCCCTGGATCGATCGATACTTCCGGTTCAGCACCCAGTCCTGGATGATCTTGAGGTCCTGGGCGGAACGGTCGGGACTTTGAAGGACGTAGCGGTAAATCAGGCCGCTCGGCGAAAACAGGGGAGACATGCCGGGCGTCACGCCGTCAGGGACCGAGGCGTTCGGAATCCGCTCGAAGGCCTGGGCACGCGCGAAGTACGGGTCGGTGTCGTACGCGAAATTCATGGTGACCGACGAGAGTCCGTACAGCGAGATCGAGCGCAGCGCATCGAGCTTCGGGATCCCGTTCATCTCGACCTCGAGCGGAATGGTGATCTGGCGCTCGACTTCCTCCGCGGCGTGGCCGGGCCACTGACTGACGATCTGCACACGCGGCGGCGCGAGGTCGGGGTAGGCGTCGATCGGCAGGTTCCGGAACGACACGACGCCCCAGACCGACAGGCCCACCATCATCACGATGACGATGAACCGTTGGGAGAGCGCGAACGATACGAGGCGATCAATCATGCTGCGCTCAACCCTTGTATGTATTCGCGAATTGCAGGAACAGGCTGCCCTGGGCGACGATCCGGTCCCCCTCGGTCACGCCTTGGGTGACCTCGGTTACGTCGCTCTGCTGAGTACCGAGCGTGATTTGGCGTTGGGCGAATTTCCCGGGCTCGATCTGCACGTAAACGAACGGCAGGTTTTCCGAGTCGTAGAGCACCGAGGAGGTCGGCACGACCAGGGCATCCCGGGTCGTCTTGTCGTGCAGGACGACGTCCACGAACTGATCCTTCTTCAGGAAACCACGGGGATTGCCGGTCACGATGCGAACCGGCGTGGTCCGGGTCGCGGGATCCAGCATGTTGCCGACGTAGCCGACGTGGCCCGTGAACACGTCCGGAAACGAGCCGCTTCGCACCTCCGCGGTGTCGCCGACCCGGACGCGCCGCAGGTCCTTTTCGTAGACATGCGCCTGCACCCAGACCGTGGACACGTTGCTGATGACGAAGGCGGTGGTGGCGCCCGCCTGAATGACCTGGCCGGGATTGACGAGTTTCTGGACGATCGTTCCGGCGATCGGGGCGCGCATCGGCAGTTCAGGACGGACCGTCGCGTCCTGCTTCTCGGCGTCCTCGACTTCGCGCGGAGGCACCCCGAGAATCCGCAGCGCCTGCAGCGCAGTCTGTACATCGGTTTCCGCGTCGTTGTAGTCGGCCTGGACCTGTTCGAAATCGCGCTGCGCGATGGCCTTGTGCTCGAGCAGATCCCGGCTGCGATCGAGGTTCTGCTTCGCCAGCGCGAGCCGGTTGCGGGCCTTCCGATAGGTGGAGAACGCGGCCGTGATGTCGGAACTGGCAACGTAGAGGAGCGCCTGGCCTGCGGTGACGTGGACACCAGTGTCGACGAGAATGCGCGTGATCGGCCCGCTGACTTGCGTGATCGCCTGCGACGTGTGGTCGTTGTCCCAGTCCACGGTGCCGGTCGTCTTCAACTCGGTCACGAAAGCGGTCCGATGAATCGGCACGATCTGGATGTGTGCGAGCTGCTCGGGCGGGACCGTGAAGTACGTCGGCGACGATGGCGAGGCTTGCGCGGGGCTAGCCGCGGCCGTCTTCGACGCCGGCGAATCGTCGCGTGCGCGTCCTCCGCATGCGCCGATCGCAAGCAGAGGCATGAGGAACGCAGTCCGCAGCCGAAGCGTCATGGCATCACCTGTTTTCCAACGGCGAGATTGACCTGTTCGACGCTCGTCATGTAGGCCGACAGCGCCTGGCGGTACCCGAGCTGGGTGTCGCGATAAGTACGTTCGGCCTCGAGCAGATCGAGGAGGCTTCCCGCGCCGCGCTGATACACGTAGCGGCTGATATCGAGGGACTGGCGGGCCTGATCGAGGTAGCCGGATTCGTAGAGCGCCACGACCTTCTGGCTGGTCTGCCAGCCGGCATACGCGTTGGCGACATCGGTCAGGACGAGATAGCGCGCGGCGAGTTCGGATTCGGTCGCCTGGCGGACCAGCACCTCGCTGCGGGCGATGTTGCCCTGGTTACGATCGTGGATGGGCAGATCGAACGACGCTCCGATACCGACGCTGTTGTCCGGTCCGGTGTGCGTGTAGTCCAGATCGCCGCTGACGTCGCGGGCCTTGTTGCTCCGCTCGAGGGTGAGCGTCTTCTGCGCCAGCGTCACGCCGCTTTTGGCGGCGAGTAGATCCGGACGCGCGTCGAGCGCCTGGCGCTTGAGATCTTCGAGATCCAGCGTCCTTGCCACGTGCGCGAGATCGCCGATCGGCTGGAAGTCCTCCGCAACCGTGTCGAATCCGGTGAGCTGTCGGAGGGTCGCGCGGGCCTGCACCAGCGCGACTTCCGCCGCGGAGGCGTCCTGCTCGAACTGCAGCTTCTGCAGGGAAATCTTGTAGAAATCGCCTTCTGCGAGATCCCCGGCCGTGACGCGCTGGCGGTTGACGTCCACCACGTCGCTGAAGCTCTTGAGGTTCTGCTGCGCGAGATCCAGCGTCGACTTCGCAAACAGCACGGCGATGAACGCCTGTGCGGTCTGGAAGCGAAGCTGCCGCTCCGCCTCCTGAACGTTTTTCGCCGTCACGTCCGTCGTCGACTGCGCGACGGCGATGCGGTTGGTGCGCTTGCCGCCGCGCTCGAACAGGTAACTGGCAGACGAACCGTAGCTGACCTGGTTCTTCAAGAAGTCCCAGTTGATCTGGCGAGGTGAAAAGGGAGTGAATCCGTCGGCGCTCAGGGAGAGGCCGATGTTCGGTTTCAAGGCGGCTGTGATTTCGTCGGCCTTCGACGCGTCGACCGTCAACCGCTGCGCCAGCAGGGCCTGGTTGCGTGCGAGGGCGAGCCGGATGGCGTCCTCCATCGACAGCCGCACGATCGGCGTGCTCGTCTGCGCCGACGCGGCGATCGGCACCACCGCGGCGAGCACGACGCCCGCGGCACACCGCCTGAATACAGCTACTGCGCGCATGAAAACCTCTCAAAGCTAGCGAAGAACGTTCGTCGACGGACCGCTTGGTACGTTCGGCGCATCGTCATCGATGCACGCGCACACTGCGCAGCAGATCGAGGGATGTAATGCCGGAAATGGCGAACGGGCTAGACGAACAGGGAGAAAGGCGGACCGCGAAGCGAAGCGGAATGCGGAATCGGACTCTGTGGAACCGACGCGGCGATGGCGGCGATCGGCGTCGACGGCGCGATCGTCGCCGGCCCGACCGCGATGGCGGCCTGCAGGCGTGGACCGACGCGCTGCCACTGGCAAATCGCGCACGAGGATTCAGGGATCCTGGCTGCGCTGGGGGCCGGAGCGAAGATTGCCCCGTGGACGGTGCCAGCTGAGGGCGCGCGATCCAGCAGGGGATGGACGTGCAGGAAGCCAGCGAACAGCGATAGAACGAGGTACGGGACGCAACCCCAGACAAATGCCTGGCGCCAGCGAGACGACCGTACTAGTTGTCGCACAACAGTGATGTAAGGCTGCTCGAGTTGCTCCGCCCGCCCAGTGAGATGGCCCACCGATTGGGCCAAATCGACCATCGATGGGCTTACTAGGATTCTAACGGACCCCCCCATGCAACGCAACCGCGCAGGCTGCCATATCATCCGAAGAGCGATGATCTGCCGAAACTGCGGGACCGAGATCGCCGACAAGGCAATCGTTTGTTACAGGTGCGGCGCGGGCACCACGGATCCCGTGAGAAAGCCGGCCGAGATTCGCCCCCGCCGGCAAGGCACGCTGCTCCCGCTCGTCGGTTTGGTGGCCCTCATCCTGGCCGGTCTGTATCTCGGCGAGGCGGGGCGCATTTCCGGATCCTGGCATGCCGCCGGATTCGAACTGTGGGCCGCTTACGCCGTGCTGCTGTTCACCGCAATTGCGATTGTGCTTTTCCGCCATTTCCGCCGCCGGTAGCCGTTCCGGTCTTTCCATCCCCCGTCTCCTGCCTCCCGTCCCCCGTCCCCCGTCCCCCC
>WNGL01015385.1_pt1 | contig 16266 bp, 18 predicted proteins | sample 5400591 | NCBI WGS metagenome assembly WNGL01 (sample SAMN13153377, study PRJNA577476) | soil metagenome | isolation source: 80 cm soil or saprolite under Garry oak tree replicate 1 | place: USA:California | collected 2016-06-15
ATCTTTTGTGACATCAAACAACTAGGTAGACCCTTTCACAGCCTAATTGCCGAATAACGGTCTTCCCGCAAGGGAGCCTGCCAACCGAATCGAACAATCGAGAGAGAATTTTTAGTCACCCAAGTCCGCGCGGAGAGACTCCGCTCACTTGGGAAAGCGCCGGAGTTCTCGAGCATGACGATGACGATCGTCCTAATGGCCGAAAGGGGAGAAGCCAGCATACACGAATAATGCGGTCCGAATCATCCGGAAGTAAAGGCGAGGTACGATCAAGCCATCAACGATGGCTGAGACTTCGGCTACTTTCACCAAAGCTGTCTTACACGTTGATGCCAATTTTTTGCAGCATGATGCTAAATACTCTAGTGCCGAGCCAGCCGCCGATGACGGCGAGAATCACGGCACTAAACGGAGAAGTCCTTCCCAAGGAGGTGCGCCTAAATCAGGTTCGTTCATGGCACCGGAAGATATTTGGGTACCTGCGCCAATGCTTTAATGGATTGGCGAAAATCAGGCGACAAGTTTTTGGGCTCATATTTCAACTTTCCATCGCGGATGCGCTTAAGAGCCGTTTCCTCAATGAGTGCTCCTTGGTGAATAAAGCGACGGCGCGCGAAATTACAGCGTGGCAACCGGAACGAGCGGCCTTTGCGCCAAATAAGTTTCGGCCAAACTTCGCCAATGTACCAAGCGGGAGTCAGTGAATTGTTAATTGATTCGGCCCAGGGACGCTCGGGCGGGTTTGTAAGCACTTCCCGCAGCCGCCCCTCATCTACGCCAAGTCCAAACTGTCTGGCTTCGTCGAGCATCCACCTGAAGGGCGCCCACCATATTCGTCCGTATTCCCGCGCGTATCCTCCACCCACGTCGCAATGAACGCCCGGGAACCAGAGCTCAACGGCATCGTGGTTGCCTTGCTCAGCAAAGAGGTTCTGCCGGAAAAAGGCGCGATGCTCGTCAATTGAAACAGCATGCCGCATGTGCGTAACGCTAGGATTCCACGCGGTGAAAGGGAAGTGCTTGGGATCCCAAACCCAGCCGACGGACGAAACGGTGTCCCATACGCCTAGGAAATGCACCGGAAAGTGGCGCTCCTTGTCATGAGGGGACATTGGCCGAGCGAAGGTGTACCTAAAATCACTGCACAACTTCCTCCACGCGCTGTTGTCCGTCTTAGCCGAATCGCAATGGCGACCTTCGGTAATTTTACGAAAGTACCGTAGAGCGTAGGGCGCGAGGTTGGTTCCGCCGCGGGGAAGCAAACCGACCGCGTGTAAGAAACCTGCCAGGACTCGTGCTGTGTATGCGCCACGGCTGAAGCCAAAAAGGAAGACGTTGTCGCCGGGCTCCCACACATCCATGAGATAGCAATAGCCCTCTTGGATCTTCCGGCTCATCCCTAGCCCGAACGCGAGTCCGAACCACGTTGAAAACTTTTTCACGATCGGGAGAAACAGTCCTGGTTCAGACAACGTTCCGACACCCGGATCATAGTATAAACGCTGTTGCGCGGGATCGCGGTCCAGTACCTTGACCAGCCGGACAACATTAGTGTCCTCCGGCCCGAACTGATTATTCGTACCGTCGAAACAGAGAACAAGGTTTTTTGACATGGCGCGATCTTACTCGCCGAAGGAAAAAGCCAGCGTCATTATTTGATAATCTCAACCGGTGCCATCGTTGGAATCATCTGGCTCCCGTGAAACATCCAGTTCCGCAGTCCGTAGAATGTCCTTTGCTCGTCCTCACTTGGCGCGAGCGAATAATTGATTGACTGAAAATTTGGCAGCTGGACGAACGTTACTGTCTCCGAAGCAGCATCGAAATTGGAAATATAATATTGCGGAATGGTCAGCGAGTAGGTGGCATTGTTGACTTGAAGTGAGACGTCGACATCGCCCGATTGGTCCACGCTTGCGTTGATTCGCTTAACCGTTCCGCGCAAGTTTCCATAATTGGACACCGTGTGTTTCGGGAATTTCGTGTCGTCCAGTCCATATCGGCCGTCCGCTGGCGGCTCGACATATTGAGCCGAGGGTCCGAGGCTCAACGAAGCCCCGTCGTCGATCGATTGAACGCGTTCAACCGGATGAATTTCCCAGTGGCCGCTGATGGTGCTGCCATCTGGCAGTTCATATTTCTGAACCCCGGCATGATTTGCCTCGGTGCCAAACCGCAGAAATCCATAAACCCGGGCTTTGCGGTAGGTCGCCGGATTATGTTGATCGATCTCTTTCAGAGCCTCAGAGCCCTCAAGCTGAACAACCGGGTCAATTTCGCAGACAAGGCCGTCTTTGGGATTTTTGGTATGGAGCTTTTTCGTCGTCTGCATTTCGAAGTGATAATCGCCATCCGTTTCCGGCCAGGCCGTAGCGACGTAGTCGATGTAGCCCTCGACGACTACATACCGGCCGCTTTCGGTGTCGGAGAAATTGCCGGGAGAAAGCAGGGTTGCCGGATCGAGAACACTGTCCGGATGATAGGCGGCGTCGGCCCTCTTCACTTCAAAGGTCTGGGCCTTTGCGGCAATGAGCAATCCGAAGAAAATCGCAACAAGCGCCGGGGAAAACGCGTCTTTCATGCTTAGCGTCTGAGCTCTGCAATTGGGAAACATCTACAGAATCCTTAGATCAATCCACTACTGCGTAGGGAGCAACTCCAATACTTGCCGTTGGAACTTGGAAATATCCACTGTGACTTGCGAGTTTAGTGCGATCAACAGCCGAAACACATCTCTATTCCAGTGTGCGGCAGGATCTAAAGGACCCATGATAGGATCACTGATCTCATAAGTTTTACCGCTGTAATGTATTGTCTGTAGCGGTGGAGCGAGCGGGCCACTTTTATCGGGCCAGATCATACGAAGAATAGGCCGCTGTTCCGCAGCAGGGACAATGTTGATTTCTGGCCGGCTATTTTTAAATTCATCGAAGGCTGGTTGTTCCGTTGCCACTGCCGCCATTGAGCGATCGAAGCTGCGCAAAATGAGTCGCGTGTTCGAATGCTTGAAACCCTCAACTGTCGTTTGAACGGCAATACCTTCGGTTAGCAAACCTACGATGTTAGCAATCGCTTTTCTGGTTTCGGAGGTTTTAGGCTCGAAGTCGGTGGCGAGGAAATTGATTACAGGCTCCGGTTCGTGTTTCTTCAGAACAAAGATGGGCGATGAACGCTTGCGTTCTATCTCCCAGTGATCGTCTTCTTTGCGCAAGACGAATCCACCTTTCTCCGCTTCAGCAAATTCCTTGGACGTAGGATTAGGTCGGTCTTCTCGCTTATCGAAGGAGATTGCACCAAGCCTCTCATAGTGCGTGTGAGCTTCCAATGTCAGGTAACCCCGCCTTTGCAGCTCCCGCAAAATTGCGCACCCGCGTAAAAACCGGGCATAGGACTCTGGGGTGCCGCCCGCCGGGGAATTGACGAGTGTCAATTGTTCCTTAGTTCCCGGTAGCGTTGTTTCAACACGTTCGATCATAACACGCATCAATTGATCGATTGGATAGCCCTGTTGATAAAGCGTGAAGAAGACATCAGGCAGAACCGGGTCAAGAATCTGTTTGGCCACTACTTCGTTATTTATCGGAATAAACTGAAAATCGGGGTTCTTCGTGTGCGAATACGTAGCGCTCGCGCTGTATCCGAACAGTGCTTGTGTCACAGTCTGAGCGATGCGACGCGGGAATGGGGCGATTGCAATTGGTTTTCCTGCCACAAACGGCGTGTTATGCGTTGATGTGTCTGTAGTCTGCGTCGGCGTTCCGGTTGATCCTACTGTTCCGGATGCTGTGTCGATGAACCGGTTATTGATGGCACCGATCGCCAGATAGTAAGCAGGGTGACCGTTTTCTAGTCTGGCTAGGTTCAGCAGCATCTGCTCATTTAGCGCGTCGGCGTACGCAGCGTTATACGAGCGGAACTCTCCACGCATTGTCGGACCACTGCATGAAGCCGCCAAAAAACATGGGAGTATCGGTAAAAGCCGCGCATAAATAGTTGCGCGTTGCTTTAAAAATAGTCTTACCCGCCGACTTCCCCCATCAGCCGTCATATGAGGTCGTGCTTCTGGTACGTCGGATTATTTTTCCGGGAGCCGGGAGGATTTGTAAGCTGTAAAATATCGTTGAGTGAAACGGTCTTCACGCTTCCTGCCCGCGTCGCGCTCGTTTTAATAGCCCAGCGTTCTACGCCGGGTTTTATCTCCCGGGCTATTAAGGCCGACACACCGAAGAAGATGGCAATCACGCCCAGAATCAGTATTCTTCGAATATTGTTGTACTGCCTCTTTACGCAACGCTCTGCCCAGCCGGAGCTGTAAGAACTCATAGGAACAGAGTACCGAATCTGCCCCGCCTATTGAAAGTGAAACAGTCGCGAAACAGCGTGCAGATGCGGTGGAGTCTAGGCGAGCTCATGCGGAGCCGTTGATTTTTCTCTGGGAAGCCACTTCGCTTCAAAGATGGGCGGTTTGTCTCTTGATAACCGTCTGACTAGATCCCTTCCGATCCGGCTGGCCACTGCGTGCCAATCGATCTCAATTTACATCGACACCGCGGTTCAGGGCCTCGCCTGCCGATGGATCGATCAGCTTAAACCTCGCGAGGCTTTACACTCCGGTGGCGCCGATCTGTCGCGCAGAGACAGCGTTTGGTGCCGGCAATGAGCGTGAGAAAGGCTGAGACCGAGACCGCGAGAGTTCGGTGGGCACGGCTGCGCCCAAAAATTGCGCGACATAGCGTGCCGACCGGTCGTCATTTCCTTTACCCGAAAAGTAGTCGCCGTGGTTATAAGGTTGTAGATCGAATCTGCTCGTCCACGCTGTGACGGGATTCCCAAAGAGTCCGACCGCTTGCGGGAAAAAACCCTCGAAAGCAGCCGTCTCTCCCGGAGGGAATGCCCAATGAAGAACAGTATCATTTTTGGAGAAGAGAACTCTCGTTTTGCTGGCTTGCGCCGCTGTACCAAGCTTGTTCACATCCGCAACCATGCTGACTGGCACAGCCGCCGCCATCAGACACAATCCTTCGATGCGTCCCCACCGTATACGATTCGATTGTTGCAAAAGGTTCCCAATCATTTGCAGCGCGAGTCGATTGCCCAGTGAATGTGCAACGACGATCACCTGGATTGGTAAACCTTGTGGCCCCCTAAGGGTCGTTAGGAAATCGGCAAGCAGACTGGCAGACGCTCTGACTGCACCCATCTCTGTTGGATAAGCGAGCCCTGAGAAAATGCCGAGGTTCACGTCCCCCGGCCAGCAGAAGCCTACAATCTGTCCGTACGTGGAGAGCGTCGTAATTCCATATTTTTGCAGCAAGCTGGTAAACGCGGAGTAGCTAACCTGTGCAGCTTGCTTATTGACATTGTATCCGTGCACGAGGACCACGAGCAACGAGCTCGCCGGGGAAAAATTTGGAGGGCTTACTTGGCTTGCCACCGGGCCGCCAGCATCGGCCACACGAACCGATAATAATTCCAGCATCCCGACCTATGGTTTTCGAAGTCGGTCAAGAACAGCCATGAGATTCCTCACGATAGGCGAGACGAATCCGCCTAGAACCCCGATGATGATGGCGTCAAATATTTTATGGCGACCTGCGGGATTAATCCAGAAAACGCCGGCAAGCGGGACAGCAAAACAAATGATGTAAGCGGCGATTTGGAGAATCAGCTTCCAACGGAAACTCATGGAAATCTGCAGAGCGTCAATTCCGCGTTGCACCTGATGAGCCACACGATTGTGAGCGTCAAGTAGCGCGGTTACAGCCGTGTTTTGCTCGGGTGTAAGCTGGGCCCGATCCTGCACAGCAAATTCTGGTGGGGACACTATACTTTGGAGATCCGTGGGAGCAGCCTCCGGTGCCAAACAGCGAAGAAGATTCTCGTGCCTTCCCGCGTAGGCAAGGGCGATTTGGGCCGCGGAATTTATCTGGCCGCATAGCTGTTCAGCTTCCAGGTTATAGAACGCTGCCACATCGCCACCACTCGCGAGATGGATCAAATCTTTTTCCCCATCGTCAACGTCGATAATTATAGGCAGCTGCCGCACTAATTCTCTGGCTCGGTCGGTGATCCATTTTCGGACGAACGATTGCTGAAACCATCGGCGTACTGGCAGCAAGTCTTTCGCCATTTGGATGAACGCGGTCGAGAAAACAGCAATCACTGCGATCGTAATCGCAAATGGCCACGCGTTTCGCGCGACATCAACCACAAACCCGGACATGTTAGATGCTGTATCCATGACGCGTAGCGGTGATTATGACGCAAGGAGGCCAGATGGAAAACCCAAGTTGCTGTTTCTTCAATCGCGTGGAAGATGCGAAGGTCTCGGCAGAGATTCGAGCTCTAGCTGGGCGTGTAATTATTGATACATTTGTTTTCACGTTTGAATTGCTACTCCCAGTTTAACGAATTTGAGAAGCGACGGCTATACTCTCCGGGCCGAGACTTCGGTTACTTTCACCAAAGCTGTCTTACACGTTGATGCCAATTTTTTGCAGCACGATGGTAAATACTTTAGTGCCGAGCCAGCCGCCAATGACGGCGAGGATCACGGCACTAAAAGGATTGAAGACAAGAATGTGCGGAAATTGTGGAATAAGGATCAGACCGAAAACGAGGAGCCAATAGAGGACAAATCCCGTTACTATACCGATAGGAATTCTCGCCCGTTTTGCGTCCGTGTCGCTGTAAAACGCGACCAATCCTCCAATCAGACCTCCGATAGCGCAAAGAATCAGGATCAGTACTGGAGTCACAACAGTGATCTCTGACTCAGCCGCTCCTAAGTTGGGCGATTCCGCGAGTAGGCGGACAGCTCCCGGCAAAATTGGTCTGAACTTTGTAGTTACCCGGGGGTCATTGGGGTCAATAATTAAGCTAGTCTGATCCAATCCTCCGCTACCGGATTCTACGGCTAACCAGACCTCGCGCTTTTCATCGTCGGCGACACTATTTCCATTTGCGTCTGCCAGTTGAACTGCGATCTCCGTTGATTCGAACAAACCGATCTTCGGCGGATTCGGTCGGATTTTGAGCTTGGTTGGTCCAAAAGCTATCTTCAGAGGAAGACCTGACACTCCTTTAGCCCATGGAACAGAGGACATGAATCTGACGGATACGGCCGCGGGCCTATCGTACGTCAGCCGAGCTTTACCGCTGTTTTGGCCTTTAGGGATGACAATCGGCTCGGGCTGTAACGAGCCCACTGAACTCATCACATAAACTAACATCTCCCAAGGAGCGACCTCATCCGGTGGAAGATTCGCGTAGACTGTTGCGGCATCTTTCATGTCAGCCCATATCTTCCGTTCCGGTACATACATGAAAGTTAGCGCCGGATTCCAGGCGTTGCCTGTCGGCGATGGCGCCGATGTTGCCGGTGGTGGTTCTGGTGAAGTCGGCGTCCCAGAAGGGGAAGGCATTGCTCCTAGTGCTCTGGCTCGCGCTCTCATTGGCATTCTGGTTACACCGAAAGACGGCGATCCCGCGGTGAAGTGGATCGCTGGAGAAGCCGACGGGGAAGCGTTGCCTCCCGGCGGCGACGTTGGCGATCCAAAAGCCGGAGGGGTGGCTGATGCCAAAGGCGTGAGGGACGGTACAGGTGTTTCGTGTTGTGCAGTGCGAACATTGACCACAGAGCCGCCGCTGGCCAATTCCCGATTGGAGGCCACCAGTTTCACCAGTCCGGATTCCTTCGTCGGCATTGCGACAGTGCCACTGCTCTGTCCTGCTTTAACTAAAACCGTCGATGTTTCGGTGCTGCCACTAGGCGACTTACCTTGCACTTGAACCGCCACATCTTTTTTGGCGACAGCCGGTTGGTTTTCAGGGTCGATCATAAAGAGGCTCCTTTGTTGCTCGACCGCTGTATTGCCTCCAGACCAATCAATTGAGTTTATTCACTCTCTAGATCCTTCCAATTCTCATCGCTGTCAGGCCGGCATGTCTGTCCCTCTGGACAGTACTCCAATTTTAGAACCGGATGTATCTCCCAGTCGTTGTGCCGGTTCAGATGACGGCCACAATAATGCTCCGAATCAAACATCAACAAGCCGGTTACGCGGACCAGCAGCTTTCCGTTTTTAGGCGTGTCGCTTGGATTCCAGTCGGGATCTATCAAAGGTTCGAGCTTCTCCTGTGTGAAGTTCGGGTGGTCAAGTCGCACCCGCGGAGTGAATTCTGCTGTCTCGGACTCATCTTCATTTGCGTCCAGCGTGGGGTCCTCTAGTGCCGGATCAACCAAGACGATGTGGTTGTCTGTATCCTGGGACACCTTGAGCTTGCAATTGCAAGTCTCCTGACTGCCTTTCCTGCCGGCGAGCGCCCAACCTATCACCGTGATTTTTTGGCCTTCGCCCAACTCAGTCAACCGATCCCGATTCTCCTGACCACAATCTGCCTTCGGAGGCTTCTTGAGGTCCTTCATCCACTGAATGCTTCGCAGGGTTGAAGCCTGCTCATCCGATCGGATGTTTTTGCGTTTGTTTAATTCGGGGTCACCACCGCAGCCTTCGTCGGCGCAGTCTGTGATGTCGTACACTCCCGGACAAGGCGTTGCCGCGGGCTTCGCTGGCGACGACCGCCGATGAGAGCGCTGCGCCTCCGCAGCCAAACTAAAGACGAAGACCGCGATAAAAAATGCTACTAGTGATCGTTTCATGGGATACGCTCCTTTTCGCTTAACGGGAGAGTTTTTTCATATTTTTCCTGTACGTCGTTTTCGAATCATTCGCCAGTTTAGGCTTATACCGCGACAGCATTTTCCAATGCAAGTGAAACAGTTGTGAAACAGCTTGTTGGGCAAAGGCGAAAGTTTAAGCAAAATCATGCCAATTCGTCAATCCTCCCTCCAGGAAGCCACTTCGCTTCAAAGATAGCTGGCTTGTCTCTCGATGACCGTCTGACTAGATCGCTCCCGATCCGGTTTGCTACTGCGTGCCAATAGACCTCAATCACATCGACAGCACGCTCCAAGGTCTCGCCCGGCGGCGAATCAATTAATCCTTCCATGAGCAAGACGCGACACTCTTTGCACAGCTTCGCGAACTGAGCTGGACATTGATTCGCTAATCGCACTGGAACCTTAGACGATGGAAAAAGAACCGCGCGATTGGTTGCCGGCGACAATGCACGCCAACAACCCTGAGTTGCTTTGGAGCCGATCGTCACGAAGGTGTACGGCATTGTCATGGCGCGGAGGCATTCCTCAACCATTGCAATTCGACCAGTCGCTTTGGCGTGAGCATCGCGCACCACAGTCACCGAGGAAATTCCGCTCTCTTTCCAGGTGGCCACAACTTGCTTGAGCGCGGTCTGGCGGTCCACGCGGTAGCAATGCTCACCACAATTTGCCCATGAATCAGCAACCGTGACCATCTGTATGCCGCAATCGATCAGTCGTGCTGCAGTTTCTTTAATCTTCGGACTCGGCTGGAACCAGATGACAACGTCGACTTTGTAGTTTAGAAGCAATTCCGCGAAGACCGGTTCCTCCGCTTCGTGTCCCTCGTGAAATATGAGCCGGGTGGCGAAACCAAGTTTCCAGAGGACCTCGCGCATCTCTAAGAAAAAGGCTCTGTAGTCGCGGACCATGCGAAAAGAGGAAAGCGACGCCGGCAGGGCGACCACGCCGCGAATGCGCAACTGTCTGTCCAGCTGAGTAGATTCAATTAAAGTTTTCGAACCCCAGATAATGCGAAGCAGGCCTTCGGATCTCATTTTCCTGAAAATTCGCTCGGCCGTGGCAACTGACACGTCGAAGTGTCCCGCGACCTCTCGGACTGAATAAAACGGCTGGGGTTGTTTGCGCCGGCTCTGTCTCGCGGCGTGTCGTAAGAGGCTGAGGATCGCAGCCGTTCGCTCTCCCCCCGCCGTTGTGCGCGACAGTAAATTAAGCTCGGCCAGAGGCGTTAAGCTCTCGCCCTCTCGATTCTGTCGGCCCAGGCGTTTGTCATGATGAGCTCTCATGCAAGCCTACTACGGGATTTCCAAATCGAAGTTCGCGAGTTTTTGAAGAAAATTCTTATGTCAGCCGGAGCGCTTGGTGACACGACGATCTAGATAACGTAAACGCGCGTTGAGCTGTGCCGCTTACGTGCCACAGCGGATCTTGACTGTTTCGCAACTGTTTCTCTGGACATAGGCGAGCTAAACGAGAAACCATCGCTTAGATAGGGGAATATCATGAACCTACCTTTCACTGCGAAACTCACCGGACAAGTTAATCATCAACCAGTCACATCACTGGCACCGGCCGGGTTGACAGTTTTTCGTGAACTTCGGCTCCCAATTCTCGTAGTAGGTTAGTGAAATACAACAACAACAACAACAACAACAACTCCATCATGAGCAAGCAAACAGGTGAAAACTCGTTTAAGTTTATATCCTCCGAACCGAAAAAGTTTTCTGGCGGCAGTCTTTGGAGGGCAAGTGCGGCGAACTTCAGTGCCTTACACGGCCTCGCGATCCAGGCGCTCGATCTGAAGGCGGGAGCGCTTCGTGAACCACACGTTCATCCAAATGCCAATCAGCTCGATTATTGCGTGTCCGGTCACGCCCGCGTGGGAATTGTGGGTCCTGAAGGACATCGGCAATATCTAGATCTCGCCGAGGGCGATATCTCATTCGTTCCTCAAGGTCATCTCCACTGGATCGAGAATCTGGGCAAAGAACCACTTAGGTTTCTTGTCGTGCTATCGCACGAGGAACCGGAAACGATAGAGCTTTCCGACATGGTCGGCGGCGTGCCGGGCAAAACAATTCACCAGCTCTTCGGTTTGCCGGCCGAGACCTTTAAGGACATCCCTAAGGGCGGTCTACGAATCAAAGGAGGTCTTTGATCCCTAAGCTGGCGGAATCTAGCAGCGGTTTCCACTACAAATGCCGATCGCAAATGCCGATCGGACAGAAACTTGAAGCACAACACTGAGAGGCGGTCATGAGGCGAAAACAAAAATCAATCGACGTGTCAGCAGGAACTCTATCCGGTAAGATACAATCAGGCCGTGCCGCGTTAGAAAAACTAGCGAGTTTGAACCCCGAACACGCGCGGGCGCATTTTCGGACACTCTTACTCGCGAACCCAAACTTTTTCGGGAATCTAAAGGAAAGCCCGTTTAAACCCGTAATCCCTATTTCAACCAATACGGCTTATGAGGAACTTGGCTGTGCTGGTTACCACCCCCAGTTGAATCGGCTGGAGGCGGTAGTTTACATTAAGCAGGCCTCCGGCTATAGCGGCGATATTTGCACCAGCGGTTCGCAGGAATATGTCCGTTTCTATTTGTCCACCGACGGCGGCGCCACTTGGCAGGATCAAGGGATGACGAGCTTTACGGCCTACGATGTTCCAGGCCAGAGCCACTTGGAATGCGCCGTTACCCGCGAACTAGATCCGACGAAATTGCTCTGTTTTGTCGAGAACCTCCCGAAAGTCAGGGCCATTCTTTCGTGGAACAATCCGCCACCAGTCAATACACCTGGCTTCATTCCAGTTTGGGGCAATGTATTTAATGCCACGATCCAGATTGAGCCCGCAACACTTTTCGCGCTGGGCAAACTTTTCGAAATGGCAAAGGTGAAACTGCCCGAAGCGTTCAAGAGCGCATTTGACTTGGACCAAGAAATATCCGCAGTGAAGCCCAAGGTTTTAACCAGCGCTGAACTTCATGGGTTGTATAAGGGGTCGCAAGTGCCGGGTCATCGCTATCTCTTTGCCGAGGTAAAGAAGCTGGCGGTTAACCCCGCCGTCACGCAAGGCAACCTCGCGGAAGTCTTAACCACGTCGCTGGCCAAGCTGGAGATCAACCTCGCCTCGATCATCGACACGCTGTTCAACACCGATGGCGACACTTCGTTCGAGCAGCTCGATTGTATTGGATACGATTCCAACCGCGAGGCGCTAGTCGGCGTGCTTACGGTGAAAAAATCCAGCGGCTTCTCCGGCGGCCTTTGTACTACCGGCAGTCAGGAATACGTGTCCTTCTGGGTCGATTGGGGCGAAGGCACGGGGTGGAACTATGTCGGCACAGCCTCTGTCAACACCCATGACATCAAAGCAATCCCAGCCGCAGGACTGAAGTATAGCGTTTTTCTTCCAATCGATGTCGCCAGCCATCGGCAAGGGTGCGCTCAAGGCGCCAAGATGCCCCAGGTGCGCGCTATTCTTTCGTGGCAAACGGCTCCGCCACCAGGCAACCCAGACTACAAACCAACCTGGGGTAATCGCCTCGAGACGCGCATCCTTCTTAAGCCTGGCGTCGCCGTCGAACCTGGCATGCCCAATATTGCCATCATCGGTGGCATCGGCACCGCGGACATCAATATCTTTGGAGACGGCATGACCAAATCGGGCGCGCTGTTTGCTTTAACCGGCGACGCCGCCGATCCGTGGTTGCACACGCGCGAATGCCCGTTTGGCGGCCTCGTAGCGCTGCAAGGCTACCCATCGGTCGGCGACAAGTACCGCATCCGGGTTCGCGACACCGTCACGGCCACCGAATTCGTAATCATGGACAAGATCCGCACTGTCGATCTGTTCGGCGTTGGCACTTGGCGCGCCCCGGACGTGAACGGCTACTTCGATTATCTCAACACGTTGGATAACATCGATAATCTGCTGGGCTGGTGGTACACGAGCGGCGACGACCTGTGGCAAGTCCGGCTGGAAATTCTCCATGCCGATAGTTCGACCGGAGCCACGGCCTGGCACAACATCCAACTCGATAACACGGCGCCGTCAGCCGATATCCACATCGATAGCGGTGGCGACTGCAAAGACTTCACACAACCTGTCACCCTCGACGGTCACTTCGTGGCGGGTGACCTAAATTTCGGTGCCTATAGTCTGTCCGTCGCGCCGTTCGGGACGCCGCCGGGTATACTGACGCCCGCGAGCGGCACTGTGCCAACCGCGTTGCCGCCGGGCGACCCATGGCAGTTGGATACCACGGGCATGAAACCGTGCGGCTACGTCATTTATCTCAGCGTGGCGGACCTGGCGATCGTCGGGAGCTCGCCGTTCGGTCACAACTGGGGATCGGCCTCGGTCGGCTTCTGCTTGCGCGCCAAACCATAAAGCAAGGAACGGTTATACTGACCTTGGGTCGGCAATGTACGCACGGTTGCCCGAGCGCCCGATCGGCGATTGAAAACCGATGCAATTCTATTGGCTAGTCTTGGGTGGGTTGGCCACTTGGCGGCTTACTCACTTGTTGTACGCTGAGGACGGTCCCTGGGATTTGGTGGTTCGCCTGCGTCGCGCTATCGGGAGTAGATTCCGGGGCAAACTGCTGGATTGTTTCCACTGTCTGAGCTTGTGGCTCGCCGCGCCGCTAGCCTTTTTGATTGGCGAAACTGGGTTGGAGCGTATAGTGTTGTGGCTCGCGCTCTCGGCCTTCGCCATGTTGCTGGAACTGACCACGGCCGATAGACCCGTCACTCCACCGGCCGTACACTACATCGAAGACAAGGAGCCTGAAGAATGAGTTGTTGCGGTCAAAACAGACAACGCCTGTCGGACTTTGACTCACGTCGGCAAATGGTCGGACCGTCGCCCGTTCAGAAGCGGACCTCGTCACGCTCCTTAGTATACTTCGAGTATGTCGGCAAGACTGGACTGACCGTTATCGGACCGATCACGGGCAAACAGTATCGCTTTCCAAAGCCCGGGGCTAAAATCGCTGTGGACAGTAACGACGCCCCACTACTAACCACCATACCACGTCTGATCCAAACCCATAGTCTGTAACGAGGTCCTGACTTGCCAATTCGAATGAATGGTTGTGACTTGCGAACTGTGGATTGGGTGTGTATCCGATACAACAGAAGACATCTTTGAGTGGCTAGCCACAAACTCAGCTGGACATTGCGACGAAGAAACTAAGTTTTTGGCGGCAATCGTGACAGATACTTCCTTCCAACCGGGAAATCCTCCACTCCTTCCGCTGATCTTCTCGATCGTCCACGTGACAAGAACATCTGCAGTTTGCGATGAGTCCATCGCTTGCTTAATCGCGTGCTCGAGTGCTTCTGCTATATCACCGCGTTGGGATGTGCCGGTAAACGACGTCGTTGATTTGGAGGTGTTCATGATGGGTCAGGTATTGTTCGGGTTTCTCGGTAGCGCTGAATCTCAGACAATACGAAAGGTTTGCGCTTCCGCCAAAGTGAAACAGTTGCGGAACAGTACCCCCCAACTGTTCCGCAACTGTTTCTATAGCCAGATGTGGTCGCTAACGGTAAAAGATTGACAAGCGTCGACCGGACCCAGGGGAAGGCTGGCAGCGCTGTTAGCAGAACAGGTACTTAGACAGGTCCGGGAGCGCGGTAGCATTAACGCAAAAAACCGAAAGAAAAGAACAGAATGAAAAAATTACTCAATCCAGTGGCGGTGCTCCTAAGCGTTGCTATTGCCGGGCTGATAACGACCGGAGTTGCGCTAAACGCTCGAGCCGCGGAGAAATCGGCCAAACAAAAGCAAAACCCTCAAGAATTTCAATTCGATAAGGTGGGGACCGTGACGAAGCATGGCGTCGACTCGTGCATGGAAGGACACATTCTTTACGACCTGAATTCCGTAGACCACAAAACAAAGGACTGGCTCTCCACGTCATCGAAAACCGATGAGGCTTTGCTCGACAAGGCGTCGAAAGATGGCAGATGGGTCCGCGTCAAAGGTACGATGATGGTCGGCGTCGAAGCGAACTGCAAGTGGGTCAAGGTCTCAAGCGTGACGTCGGTCAAGAAATCGTCTCAAAACAAACCATGAGCAAAGAGCTCATCTACGAAGTAGAAAGCGTTACGCTCACTTATATTAAGAAAGATCCGCCCCAATATCGTATCGACGCCCAGGGCAAAACAAGGAGTGCCGGCTGGTCGAACCCTCAGTTATCAGCAGTTGTGTATCTTCAAGCTCCGCCGGACGGTATCTACGACCTCAACTTCATGGCCGAACCGCCCTCTGCAGTATCGGCGCAAGTATTGACGCCGATCAGCGTGCACGATGTCCTCGGAAAAATGCCGAAAGGTTTTCGCGGCGTTCGCGTACATGCGACCTCCAACAAGAAAGAGGCAATTTTGGAAGGGCCCAACAAGAGCCAGTAAACGCGACCTCGTCCACGACACTAACAATGATGCAAATCCAAAGGATGTTCGGCTCAAACATACCGAGCTGCACAGCGGGGTGACCAGTGATGGCGACGGACGCATATTTTCCTTTCGGTTGTAGTATTCGCCGTGATTCTTTACGTCTACGAGAACAAGATCAGCCACCGCTAGCGAGGGCACGCGTAGATTGATTGGCATGTTATGGTCGCTTTAATTGTTTTGCATCTTGCATTGCCGACTGCTGCTGGGACCGTCGCTGATCCCGGCAGCGTTGTCGGCAACTCAACGGATTACTAGGATGGTTGGATCTTCCGGTGATAACCCAAGTGGCTGTCCGGTCTGCGGGCGCAAACGCAACCGCTAACTACGATCTCACTGGCTTCGGTGAATTTCCGGTTCGTGGTTGTCACTTCGTCATAATCGATCTCGGCCTTCTTGATGGGCTTGATGATCAGAACTCGGTTGTCGAGGTCGGTGTATTCCATCTCATCTCTTCGTCTTCGCTGATGTCGAAGTGGCGATGGACCAACATGACTCCGAATCGGTCAAGGCAGTTGTGCTTCTTCAGAACGTCCCGAATCTCGGTGAAGCATTCCTTGTCTGCCTCTGTGAATTTCGGAACTTCGTTGATGTCCGCAATGGGTTTCCATTGCATTGGTGAAACGGTCATTGGCTCTGCTGTCATTTCGTCGTGTTCTTTCGTTGTTTGCTGTTGTTCTTGGTTTCGCAGCGCGCCATTGCGCTGAAAGCGTGAAAGGGGCCTAACTATAATTAGTCGGTATTTTGCAATCTATTTCTTGCCACAATAGAGGCACTTTGCGTTAAAAGGCTGCACGATGGCAAGCTCTCTTTCACATGACGAAGGGATGAATGATCGAAAATCAGTCCACGAAATTGCCGACGCTTTCACTGGCAAGTAGACATACAATTATCGTACGTTGTTTTGGCTCGCTCAAGACAGTCTCTGTATTTTGTTACGTTGTTGTTGCTCCTGTAGGCTTCATTACAAATATTTCTATCTCGGTTAAAGCCGCTCTTGCAGCCCTCTTTACAAGTTATGGCGCCAGACGTCGTGATGAGGGCGAGGCCAATTAAGACCAGCATGGCATAAGTTCGCGGGGTCAGTTTCATAGTATTAATCTACTGTTGGGGTTTATG
>WNGL01006589.1_pt1 | contig 16255 bp, 19 predicted proteins | sample 5400591 | NCBI WGS metagenome assembly WNGL01 (sample SAMN13153377, study PRJNA577476) | soil metagenome | isolation source: 80 cm soil or saprolite under Garry oak tree replicate 1 | place: USA:California | collected 2016-06-15
CTCCGCACGCCGGGCGCATCATCGTCGCCTGGATCGCGGCGGACCTCGCGCAGAACGCGACCGGCTGCAACGTGAGCATGCTGCAGTCGTTCCACACGCTGTGGATCTCCTACTCCGACGACAACGGCAAGACGTGGACGCCGCAGCAGGCCTTCGACGCGGGCTTCGGTCACGACTCCTCGACGCCGTTTGTCGCGTTCACTCTCGACAGCGCCGGCAACCCGTACTTCGGGTTTGCGATCAACCTCAACTCGAACCCCGCGACATGCTCGGCGGAGTCAACCGCCGGCACAGTCCAGTCGGACACGTCGTGCGAGTACGACATGTACGTGGCATGGTCGAGCAACGGAGGCGCCACGTGGGACGGGGGAGGGGGGCTGGTCCCGGGCAGCGCGCACACGGCGTATCGCGTGAGCTCCGCCGGCGAGCGCGGCACGCATTTCTTCCCCGCGATCGCGGCGGGCAGGCCGGGGCAGGTCGATGTCGCGTACCTGCGAACGAGCACCATCGTGCCCACGGACCAGTTCGGCAAGGCTGATCCAGGTGGGTGCGCCGGACCGGGTCCGGCCAACGGCAACCCGACTACCTACCCGCCCGCGTGCAGCTGGAACCTGTACGCCGCCCAATCGGTGAACCTGACGGCGGGGACGAGCGGCGCCACCTGGGCAGTGACCCAGGTCACGACCACGCCGATACACGTCGGCGACATCTGCAACCTCGGCATCTTCTGCCTGGCTCCGAGCTCGAACCGCAACCTGCTGGACTTCATCAGCGAGGACATCGACCAGAAGGGCTGCGCCCACATCGCGTACGCCGACGACAACACGGTGAACATGCTTCGGGCGGCCAACCAGACCTCGGGGAACTGCCTGAAGAAGTAACCATGGTTGGCGCAGTGTGCCGGGGGAGGCCTCCTCGAGTCTCGGAGGTTGGATTCCGGCACACTGTGCCGAGGTCCTCATGACCTACCAGCTGCGCGAGTACACGGTCAAGCCGGGCGAGATGGACGAATGGATCGTGGAGTGGCGCGAGCGGATCGTGCCCCTGCGCGCGAAGTACGGCTTTCGCGTCATCGGCGCGTGGTCCATCGACGGCACCGACCAGTTCGTCTGGGTCATCACCCACGACGGGCGGAAGTCCTGGAAGGAGGCCGACGCCGACTACTACGCCTCACCGGAGCGCAAGGCGGTCGATCCCGACCCGGCGCGCCACCTGGCGCACGTTCAGACGCGCTTGATGAGCGACGTCCATACCGGATAGTCGCGACTGACCGGGCTTTCCGGGCCCGAGCCTGCTGGATAGTCGCGACTATCCGGCGGTTACGCGGACCGGGTGAGGTTCAGCGACACCTCGATCGTCACCGCCGGCTGCACCGTCGTGAAGCCGATGCTCGGCGGGTTGACGCCGAAGTCGGTCATGCTCGTCGGGATCGTTCCCGCCACCTGAGCGCTGGCACCGCTGACGCGCAGCTGGAGGGTCGCCGTCACGTCCCTGGTCACCCCGTGGATGGTGAGCTGCCCAGGCACTGACACAGTGACGGTCTGACCCGTGGCGGCCGCGGGCGGAAGCTCGACCGAGGATGCATCAAAGACCGCGGTCGGGAACGACTGCACCTTTAACGCCTGCTGGACGATGCGGTCGCGGTTGGTGACGTTGTAACCGGCGACCGAGTCGACGCTCGCCAGGCCGGAGAGCTGGACGGTGATCTTCGCGGTCGACAGGGTGTACGTGTCGCCCGATCTGGTGATGGTGATGGTGCCGGTGACCCCGCTTGTGCGGGCGACGGCCTCGTGCGTCGAGCTCTGGCCCACGAACTGCTCCTTGGCGCGGTAGCCCGCGAGCGAGCCCGAGGTCACCGTACAGGTGCCGCCGCTCGCGGCCGTGGTCGACGCGCTCGCCGAGCTCGTGGGGCTCGGCGAGCTGAGGGCGAGCGTGGCCGGGCTCGTGCGCAGCCCGGAGAAGAAGTACGCGTAGGCGCCGGCGCCGCCCAGGACGATGAGGGCCGCGACGGCGATGAGTGGAATCAGGATTCTGCGTGACATGCTTCAGATCGTCCGCGATGGCGCTGCAGGCGGGATGTGAGGATGCTGAGAGATTGCTGGGAGCTAAACGTCCTCTTCGCTGATCACCGGGTCCTGCGTCAGCTCGTCTTCGTCTGAGTCCGCGTACAGGTCGCGGACCTCGGCGCCGCTCGTCTCGAAGTCGCCGACGTCGTCGGTCGAGTCCTCCTCCACCAGCTCGCCGGCGCTGCGCGACTCGTTGAGGAGCTGCTCGAATGCGCGCTGCGCCTCGTCCGCGGTCGGGTATTCGTAGAACTCGCTGGCCTCGGGAATCTCGGCGCCTTCGGTGTCGTCGACACGGTGGCGAAGCACGTAGCTGCGGCCGTTGTCCGGGTCGTTCAGCAAGGACAGGAATCGCTCGTCGGTCAGCTTCGCGCGGCGTTCGGCCTGGCCGTCGTTCTCCAGCTCGAGGAGCCTGCTGATGATCTGTTCCTCGCTTCGTTCCTGCACGACTTCTAGACTAGCCCGATCACGGCGCAGAAGACCGCGGGCACGCTCATCTCCAGCTCGGAGATCACCGTCGAGGAGCTCCAGCTCGCGGTCCGCAACCACTCGCTGCCGCAGGAAGCTCTGCGCTACGACGTCACGCCGGTCGGTCTTCATTACCTGCTGATCCATTTCGTGCGCAAGCCGATCCGCCTCCAGCTCCGAGACATCGAGTCGCGGCCGAAGTCCACGCTGGCGGTCACGCTCGAGTGCGCGGGCAACGGCCGGGCGCGCCTTTCCCCGCGGCCGATGAGCCAGCCGTGGCTCAACGAGGCGGTCGGCAACGCTGAATGGACGGGCACGCCCCTCGGTCCGATCCTCGAGGAGGCGGGCGTCAAACCCGATGCGCTCGAGGTGGTCTTCACCGGTCTCGACCGCGGCGTCCAGGGCGGCGTCGACCAGCACTATGAGCGCAGCCTTTCGCTCGCGGACGCGACACGCGACGAGGTGCTGCTCGCCTACGCGATCAACGGCCACCCGCTGCCCCCCCAGCACGGGTTTCCGCTGCGCCTCATCGTCCCCGGCTGGTACGGCATGACGCACGTGAAGTGGCTGCGGTCGATCACCGTCACCGACGCGCCGTTCGAGGGCTACCAGCAGGCGACCGCTTACCACTACCGCGTGTCGACTGAGGAGACCGGCGTCCCGGTGGAGCGCATCCGCCCGAGGGCGCTGATGGTCCCTCCCGGGGTGCCCGACTTCATGTCGCGCACTCGTTTCGTCGATCCCGGCGAGCACGTAATAGAAGGACGCGCGTGGTCCGGCATGGCGCCGATCGCGCAGGTCGAATTCAGCGCCGACGGCGGCGCGTCCTGGCAGCGCGCCGAGCTGGAGGCGGCCGCGTCGCGGTTCGCGTGGCGGCGGTGGACGTTTCGCTGGCTCGCGACCACGCCTGGCGAGTACGAGCTCTGTGCCCGCGCCACCGACTCGGCGGGCAACACGCAGCCGACCGAACAGGACTGGAATGCCGAAGGCGTGCAGAACAACGGCGTCCAGCGCGTGGGCGTCGTCGTGGGTGTGCCGGCCGACCGTCAGGTGCCAGCCGACTCGCTAGCCTGAACGGGATGACCCCGCAGGCCGCCCCGCCGCGCGAGGCCGTCGCGCGTCTGCGCCAGGCCTGGCGGGGCGAGGTGCAGGCGAACGAGATGTACATGCTCCTCGCCGAGCGCATGGGCAACACGCGCAAGGGCGAGATCATCCGCGCCATCGCCGACGCTGAGGCGTCGCACCGGCAGCGGATCGAACAGCGGCTGCGCGAGCTGGGTCAGCCGGTCCCCGACCCGTCAACGGTCAAGCTCTCGGTCGTCCAGCGTTTGCAGGCGCGGCTGGCGCCTGTCGAGAACCTGATCCAGCGTATGGAGGCGGCCGAGGAGGTCGAGATCACCGACCGCTACAAGCGCACCACAGGCGATCCCGAGACCGACGCGGTGCTGGAGGCGATCCGCGTCGAAGAGCAGGGCCACTCGAAATCGCTCGAGTCGATGGAGGTCGCCCACGCTGCGGGGCCCGCGCCTTCGAGCGTGCAGAGCCGGCTCAACCGGATCATCGGGCGAGAGTCATGGCACCGCACCGGGGCCGGCTGGATCTCGGGCGCGATCTACGGGGCGAACGACGGCCTGGCCGCCGTGTTCGGCATCGTCGCCGGCGTGTCCGGCGCCACCGGCGGCTCGAGCTTCGTCCTCACGGCGGGTCTGTTCGGAGCCATCGCGTCGGGCCTCTCGATGGCGACGGGCGCGTTCCTCGCCGAGCGCTCGGAGAGCGAGGTCGCCGCGGCCAACGTCCAGCGCGAGCGCCAGGAGATCACAGAGCACCCCGACGAGGAGAAGGAGGAGGTCTCGCTCTTCTACCAGCTCAAGGGGATCGACAAAGAGATGGCCGACCGGCTCGCCGAGCAGCTGTCCGGCAATCCCGAAGCGCTGCTCAAGGTGCACGGACCGGAGGAGCTGGGAGGGTTGGAAACCGGCAGCAACCCGGTGCAGGCGGCGATCGCCGCCGGCGTGAGCACGTTCATCGGCGCGATGGTCCCGGTCGTGCCGTTCTTCTGGCTGCGCGGCACGACAGGCGTGGTGACCGCGGCGATCGTGTCGCTCATCGCGCACTTCCTGGTCGGCGCGTCGAAGTCGCTGTTCACCCTGCGCACCTGGTGGTCGGCGGGGCTGGAGATGACGCTCGCGGGCGTGATCGTCGGCGGCATCACGTATGGAATCGGGCTCGTGCTGAAGGTCGGGAGCTAGCAGACGCGACCCTGAATGTGCGCCCGCGGCAGCTCACGTGGCCGCAGGCAATCGGCCGGCGCCTCGCGCGTCATTACCTGGTCGAACCAGCGCCCGCCGGGGACATGGTTCGCGTCACGTCGGACCTGTGCGGCGTACACGCTCAGGTGGCGGCCAGCGCGGAGCTGATGCTCGGCGTGCGGCTGCAGAACGTGACGCGGCAGGACGTGCGGCGCGCGATGTGGGAGCGTCGCACGCTCGTCAAGACCGTCGGCCTGCGCGGGACGCTTCACATCTTTCCCGCGGGCGAGGTCGCGATCTGGATGGCGGGCACCCGGCTGCGGCTGGAGTCAGAGGAGCGGCGCCTCGAGAAGGCGGGCGTCGATCTCGACGAGCTCCACTCCGTCGTCGCCGCCATCACCGACATCGTCGGCCCCACGCCGATCAGCCGGCCGGAGCTCGAGCGCGAGCTCGATTCCCGCGGGGGAGGAGGTTGGGCCCTGACCCGGAACGAGGGCTGGATGGCGAGCTACAAGAACTGGCCGCTGGCGCTCCGCTGGGCCGCCGCGCACGGCGCGGTCTGCTACGGACCCGGCGACGGAGGACGCATCACCTTCGTCCGCCTGGCCGACTGGAGCGGGGGTTGGCGCGAGGTCGACGCCATGGAAGGAGGAAGGTTCGCTCTTCGCCGCTTTCTGCACGCGTACGGCCCGTCCACACACGCGGAGTTCTCGCGCTGGTTCGGGGTCGAGCCGCCCATCACCAGGAGTCTCTTCGAGTCGATCGCGGGCGAGCTCGCGGAGGTGGAGGTCGAAGGCTCGAGACGATGGATGCTCGAATCAGACCTCGAAACGACCGGCGAGCCACATCCCGACTCCGTCCACCTCCTGCCGCACTTCGACGTCTTCGTCGTGGGTTCGCATCCGCGGAGCGTCCTCATCGAATCGGAGTCTCCGGTCGCGCGGCTGTCACCCGGGACGGCGGCCCCGTTCGCGGTTCTTTTGGTCGGCGGCCGGGTGGCGGGCGTCTGGGACCGCAAGCCGAAAGGCAAGCGCCTGCTCATTCGCGTGGATGCCCACAGGTCGCTCAGCCGCCGCCAGCGCGAGATGGTGGAGGAGCAGGCCGCGCGGGTGGCGGATGTGCTGGAGCGGGAATGCGAGCTCGAGTTCGGCGAGGTCGCGTTGCGACCGCACGCTTAGCCCTCCGCTTCTAGGAGCCTGGAGACCTCGACCTTGTGACCCAGCAGCCTGGAGATCACCCACGTGGACTTTCCCGGGTCACCGCTGGTCCAGAAGCGCTCCTCGCCACGCGTGCCTTCGGCGCGCAGGTCGCGCTCGTCCAGCACGTGGGCCAGCTGCCGAGCCACGGCCGCCCCGGTCTCGATCAGGGTGACCTCGCGGCCCGCAAGCTCAAGGAGCAGAGGCTTCAGGAAAACGTAGTGAGTCGATCCCAGGACGATGGTGTCCGCGCCCGCGTCGAGCATGGGCCGGACGTAGCCCTCGACCATGCTCCGCAGCTCCGGCCCGTCGAGATCCGCGGCCTCGATGTGCTCGACGACTCCGGGCACCGGCTGGATGATGACCTTCACGTCGCCGCCGAAGCGCTCGAGGAGCGAGCGGAGACGATCTGACTCGCCGACCGCCGCGGGCACGATCGCGCCGATCACCCGTGAGCGCGTCGCGGCCACTGCGGGCTTGATGCCGGGCTCGATCCCGACGACGGGCACGGACAGCGCGCCACGCAGGGCCTCGGCCGACCCCGCGGTGCCGGTGTTCGAGCCGATGACGATCGCCTTCACCCCCTGGGCGACGAGGAACTGACCGATCTTCATCCCCCGCTCGCGCACGTACTCGGGCGGCTTGTCGCCCCATGGCGCGTGCGCCGAATCGGCGACGTAGTAAACGGACTCCGCGGGGAGCGCGGCGTGGATCTCACGCAGCACGGACAGCCCGCCGACACCGGAGTCGAAGATGCCGACGGGCGCGGGATTCACGGTCTCAGGCTAACGGGAAGCAATCGGCTCTCCCTTCTCGCGCTTTCACCACCGGCTGAAGTGGACCATCGACTCGAGCGAACGGCGCCGGTCGGTGAACAGCTTGGGGTTGAACTGCTCCTCGGCGAGCGGGTAGCCGAGGCCGAGGGCGCCAATCGAGCGACAGCCCTCGGGCACGCCGAGCTCGCGCAGCAGCTCTTCGCGGCCCCATTCGAAGCCGTAGAGGAAACCGCCCAGGCCTTCTTCGATCGCCGCGAGCAAAACGAGCATCAGCGCCATCCCGGTGTCCACGTCCCACCATGGCACCGACCACGCGTCCGCGTGCTGAAGGTGGAAGCGCGCCTTGTCAGTCCGCGAGTAGCGCTCGAGGTAGAGCTGAGTGTTGGCGAAGGGCAGCACGAGGCACGGTGCGCGGTCTGGGCTGTTCGCGTTGACATAGGGAAACTCGGGGTGCTCGGTGATGGCGATGAAGCGGTCGATCTGGCTCGGCTCGTCGAGGACGACGAAGTCGAAACCCTGGCTGAACCCGGCTGATGGGGCGTGCCTGGCGACCTCGAGCACGCGCATCAAGACCTCGCGCGGCACCGGTCGCCGCTGAAACTTTCGTACCATTCGCCGCCGCTTGACGAGATCCTGAAACTCCATCTTTTTTACTCCCTTTTTGACGCTGGCGCGTTCTAGAGGGTATGCCGCGATCGTGGCACTGGGGAGTCGCGCTTGGGCTGTGCGTAGGCGCCGGCGTCGTACTGATTGGCGCCGTTCGCTATGGCCTGAGCGCGCCCCTGCTCGTCCTCGGCATCGTGCTGGCGGTCGTGTTCGGGGGCCTCGCTCTGATGGGCCCGTTCGTACGCCGGCGTACGCACCTAGACTGAGGGCGTGGGGGAGACCGGACGCGTCGGCATCACGCCGAAGAGCTGGACTGCCCAGACGCGCATGGCGGCGCATCACGGCGTCCTTCACCTCGGCAAGCGGTGGTATGTCGTCAGCGCGGAGATCGACGAGGACGGGCACACCCACGGCGTGAGGCTCGACGGGCCATACCCGGACAAGGCCGAGGCCGAGGCTCAGGCGGGCCGCCTCGGCCGGGCCGAATAGGGGCTCCGCCCGTTGAGTTGTCAGGTCCATGAGATCTGACATCAAGCCAGGCGCGCACTTCCCCGACTACACGCTGCCCGACCACACAGGCGCACCGCGCTCGCTGTCCTCGATCCAGTCCGACAACCCGATGGTCCTGGTCCTCTCGCGCGGCAACTTCTGCCCGAAGGACCGCCAGCAGCACCTCATGCTGGCCGCGCTCGAGCCCGAGATCGATGTCGCCTACACCAGGATCGTCACCATCTCCACCGACGACCAGCTCGAGCTGAACGCGATGCGCACCGAGGCGGGCGCGCACTGGCCGTTCCTCTCTGATGCCGAACGCACGGTGCAGAAAGACCTCGACATCCAGGAGTACACCGACTCCCGTCACAACCCTATGGTCCCGTACACGTTTGTGCTCGAGCCTGGGCTGCTCATCTACTCCGTGTACAACGGTTACTGGTACTGGGGCCGTCCCGGGCCCGAAGACATGCGGCGCGACCTGCGCGAGGTGACGAAAAAGATTCGGCCGGACTGGGACATCGGCGCGCCGGGCATGCGCGAGGCGTGGGAGCGCGGCGACAAGAAGTCCTTCTTCCCGTACGGAAGGCTCAAGGACCTCTTCAAGAAGAGCGCGTGAGGATCGCGGCCCTTTCCGACATCCACGGCAACCTGCCCGCGCTCGAAGCGGTGCTGCGCGAGGTCGAGCGAGAACGCCCCGACGTGATCGTCTTCGGCGGTGACGTGGCGTCGGGCCCGATGCCGGCGGAGACAATTGAGCTTCTGAGGAAACTGAAGAAAGCGCGGTTCGTCCGGGGTAACGCAGACGGGGGGTTAATAGACGAGTTCGATGGCAAAGCGCAGTCGCCGATGCCAGGTCCGTTCGCGGGCTGGTGCGCGCAGCAGCTCAACGGCGAGCAGCGAGACTTCCTCGATTCCTTCGAGGACAACATTCAGATTGGGCGCGCGCTGTTCTGCCACGCTTCGCCACGCAACGACACCGACGTCTTCACGACCGAGACGCCGGACGACCGGGTGCGCTTCCTGATGACCGGCGTCGACGCCGACATCGTCGTCTGCGGGCACACGCACATGCAGTTCGACCGCATGGTCGATGGACTCCGCATCGTCAACCCCGGCAGCGTCGGCATGCCGTACGGCGAGCCCGGCGCCTACTGGGCGATGCTCGACTCCGACGTTCAGATGCGGCGCACCGACTACGACCGCGAGGCGGCTGCCGAGCGCATCCGGGCGAAGCAATGGCCGATCGCCGAGCAGTTCGCGGCCGACAACGTGGTCAAGGTGCCCTCAGTCGCCGAGGCGATGGAGTTTCTGCGCGGCGCGGAGGCGAAGCAGGTCGCCCCGAACGCTTAGCGCTTTGGGTACGCGGGCAGCGCCTTGGCCTCGTCCAGGGTCAGGTCGGTGACCACATGCTCCATGGTCATCCTCGTGATCCGGCCCGCCGGGATCTCGACCGGCTCGCCGTCCTCGGCCCGTTTCAGGGCGACGCCGTGAAAGATGTCCTCTTCCTCGTCGCCGAGGATCTCCTCGACCGTTCCCAGCTCGGTGCCATCGCCCGCGACGACGACGGCATGACGGGGCACCGCGTTCCAAGCCACCGCAGTCTCTTCGTCGAACATGGCCGTTTACCAATGTACCGGCCAGCGTTCAAGATTGTGGGATGAGCAATTACAGCCCGCTGCAGGCCCTCTTCGCCCTCGCGCCGCGGCTGCGGCGCGCGTCGAACCGCGTGGTGAGCATCTACCTGCCCGCGCGATCCGAGGGCTATGACGCGCGCTTCTACGACATCGAGTTTCGCGACCTGCTTCATCGCTATCAGGATCGGATGACGGCCAAGGACCGCGAGCTCATGGAGTACGAGATGCGGCGACTGCGCCATCACGTCGCCGTCGTGCGCCCGGCGGGAGGCCCCGCGTTCGCGGGATTCGCGGACGAGCCGCACGGCGTGCTCGAGCTTGTGAAGCTCCGCGACGAAACGGACGAAAGGCTCGAGGTGGGTGAGCTGCTGCTCGCGCCGATGCTGCGCCAGCTCGAGCACCATCCACCGGCGCTGATCGCGGTCGTCGACAAGGAGCACGCCAAGACCTTCGGCGCGATCCTCGACGACGTCATCGCGCTGCGTGAGCTGAACGGAACCGAGGTCCGGCACACACGCGCGGGAGGAACGTCCGCGCCGAGCAACCAGCGCAAGGCCGAGAACCGCGCGAAGGCCAACCTCGAGACGGCGGTCAAGACGGTGGAGCGCGAGATGGCGTCGGGCGCCTATGCGCAGCTCTACATCGCGGGGCCGGCAGAGGCGCGCTCGACGTTCGAGAAGATGCTCCCGGAAAAGCTCAAGAAGGTGTTGGCCGGCTATATCAGCGCGTCGCCAAATCCGTCGGAGCTGAAGCGCGCCCTGCGCGAGCAGGTCGTGGCGAGGCATTGACGGCACGCCGGTCCTGGCGCGACGCACATCTCCAGCGGGGCGCATTCGAGTTTCATTACGTCGAATGGGCGGCCGCTTCGCCGCCGGTCCAGCCCTCGATCCTCTTGCTTCACGGCCTCAGCTCCAACGCGCACTACTGGGACCGTGTGGCGGGGCACTTGAGGAGCCGGCGCCTGGTCGCGCTCGACCTCACCCCGACGGATCCGGCCGACGCCGCGATGCCCGAGCTGCTGGCGGACATCGCTTTCGCGATCACCGTGCTCGGCATGGAAAGACCCGTGGTGGTAGGACACTCGTGGGGGGCAGGGCTCGCGCTCGAGTTCGTCGCGGCGCATCCTGGGCTGGTCTCGGGATTCGTGTTCGTGGACGGACCGATCAACGGCGTGGCCCGCATCTTCACGTGGGACGAGGTCGAGGCCTTGATGCAGCCGCCGTTCCATCATTTCGTGTCGGCCGCTGATGCCGTCGCGGAGTCGAAAGGGTATCTCGGTGTCGCATGGGACGACGACCTCGAGCCATACGTCGAGGCGGGGCTCGAGCGCGACGGTGACGGCCTGGTGTCGAAGCTGAGGTCGCCAGTCCGGCTGCGGATCCTTCGCGACCTCTACGATTCCGACCCCGAGAAGCTCTGGCCCAAGATCCAGGTGCCCGCGGCCGCATTGATCGCCAGGAAGAGCGACGCCAAGATCTCGCGATCCACCGACGCCGGCATGACTCGGATCGCGGACGTCGCCCCCGCGGTCGGCATCAAGCGCTTCGAGACGCCGCACGACATCCCGCTGTACGCGCCGGCCAAGGTTGCGCGCGAGATCGAGCTCATCGCAGAACGAGCTGAGTCTGCGTCATCTTTGCTACCAGCCTCGCCGCCGAATCACGGACCGATGTCTCCACGACGATAGTCGTGCCGCCGCGGTGAAGGGGAGTCGCCGTCGCGGTCACCATGCCACTCCGGACCGCACCGAGGAAATTGGTCTTCGACTCGATGGTCGCCGTCCCCGTGGCGCCCTCGGGCAGGTTGAGCATCGCGCTTGCACCGCCCGCCGAGTCCGCGAGCGCCATGATCACGCCGCCGTGGAGGATGCCATTCGTCGTGCACAGCGACGGCGCCCAGTCGAGGGAAAGGACCACGCGTTCCGGCGTGTACTCGTCGGTGCGAATTCCCAGAGTGGCCGCGAGCGGCATCATCTTCTCGATCATCAATCCGAGTATGGAAGTAAGCGGTCCCCCGGCGGCGTTTCAATCCGAGAGGGGTGATAGATGGAAAAGACAAGCCCGATAACCGAGTTGAAGCGCCTCGGCCAGAGCGTCTGGCTCGACCAGATCGACCGAGGCATGATCCAGTCCGGCCAGCTGGCGCGCTACCGCGACCGGGGAGTCAGCGGCGTGACCGCGAATCCGACCATCTTCGCAAAGGCTCGCGAGACGTCCGACGCGTACGCCGACGACGTGACTCGCCGCCTGGACCGCGGCCAGGATCCCGAAGCGATCCTCTGGGACCTGCTCATCGAGGATGTCCAGGCCGCGGCCGACGTGTTCCGTCCCGTGTTCGAGCGCGAGCACGCAGGCGACGGGTTCGTCAGCATCGAGGTCTCGCCCGAGATCGCCGGCGACACGGAGCGCACGATCGCCGCGGCGCAGGACCTGCGCCGGCGCACGGCCAGGCCCAACGTCATGGTGAAGATCCCGGCCACGCCCGAGGGCCTGCCCGCGATCCAGGCGATGATCGCCGAGGGCGCGAACATCAACGTGACCCTGATCTTCGCGGTCGAGCGCTACGTCAAGGTGGTGGACGCGTTCCTCGCGGGCCTCGAAGAGTTTCGCGAGCGTGGCGGAGACCTGCGTACCGTGCAGAGCGTGGCGAGCTTTTTTGTCAGCCGCGTGGACACCAAGGTGGACGCGCTGCTCGAGGGCAAGCCCGAGCTTGCCGAACTGATGGGGAAAGCCGCCATCGCCAACTCGAAGCTCGCATACGAGATTTTCACCCAGCTCCACGACGGCCCGCGGTGGGACCGGCTGCGCCAGGCCGGCGCGTCAGTGCAGCGCTGCCTGTGGGCCAGCACCTCGACCAAGAACGCGCGCTATCGCGACGTGATGTACGTCGAGGGGCTCATCGGCCCGGCGACGATCAACACGATGCCGGTGGCAACTTTCGAGGCGTTCGCGGACCACGGCCGGGCCGAGCTGACGCTGCAGAAGGACGTCGAGGGCGCGCGCCGCATGCTCGAGCACCTGGCGATCCATGGCGTCGACCTCGCCGCGGTGACCCAGGAGCTGGAGGACGAAGGGGTGGCGGGCTTCGCGAAGTCCTATCGCGAGTCAATCGAGAACCTGCCGAAGGTCAAGGTCTCCCCGCGCTAGATTGATCCGGTGGTGAAGGTCGGCGTCGTGATGCCCGCGCGCGTCGACGACGCCGGCGACTTTCTCGCCGACGTGCGGGCGCTCGAGGCCGCGGGGGCGGAGATGATCGGCGTCGAGGGCGACGGACCTGAGCAGTGGATCCTCCTCGGCGCGATCGCCGCCACGACCGAGCGCGTCCTGCTGAGGACCAGCGGAGCAGAACCGGTCGCGCTCCGCACCCTCAGCCGCGGCCGGACCGTGGTGGGCGCACCCGAAGGTGAGACCTGGGTCGAGATCCCGATGCCCGCCGATCGTGACGCCTGGGCTGAGGCCCTCCGGCATCACCAGAGCGCCGGCACGTCAGGCCTGATCGTGCCGTGGGACGCGCGCCTGATCGACCTCCTGCGCAACTCTGAGCCGGACGATCGCAGCGACCTCCAGATGTCAACCGGTTGAGAACTTGACTCCCGCGCCCGGCTAAGTTAGCGTCAATTCGTCCGGGGGGACGTATGTGATGCCGACCGTTACACGTCGGGCATTCCTGAAGGTGGGTGTGGCCGGTGCGGGCGCACTGGCTGCGTCGGGTCTCGGCTTCGACGTCGCCCTGGCGGAATCCACCAAGGTCAAGCAGAAGCTGCGCATCGAGGGCGCCAAAGAGCAGCACTCGGTCTGCCCATACTGCGCCGTCGGCTGCGCGCTCCTTGCTTACACGCGGCAGAACAGCGACGGATCGACCGAGCTGCTCCAGATCGAGGGTGATCCGGACAGCCCGGTCAACGAGGGCCGGCTCTGCCCGAAGGGGGCCACCGCGATGCAGCTCGCGGTCAGTCCGCGCCGCGTCGAGTCACCGCTGTACCGGCCGGCGGGTGCGAAGAGCTGGCAGAAGATCTCGTGGGACGACATGCTCGACAAGATCGCGCGCAACATCAAGGCATCGCGCGACGCGACCTTCGTCGCCACCGACGGCAACGGCAACACCGTCAACCGCACCGAAGGCATCGCCTTCGCGGGAGGCGCCGCATTCAGCTCGGAGGAGGGCTACCTCGCCACCAAGCTGATGCGGGGCCTGGGACTGGTACACCTCGAGCAACAGGCCAGGGTTTGACACGGCCCCACGGTGGTCAGTTTGGCCGCCACGTTCGGAAGGGGAGCGATGACCAACCACTGGCGCGACATCAAGAACTCCGACCTGATCCTGATCAACGGCGCCAACCCGGCTGAGGCGCACCCGGTCGGCTTCCAGTGGTTCATGCGCGCCAAGCTGGACCGCGGGGCGAAAATCATCCACGCCGACCCTCGGTTCACCCGCACATCGGCTGTCGCCGACATGTACCTGCGCATCCGCACGGGCAGCGACGTCGCTTACTTCGGCGGCCTGATCAACCAGGTGCTCCAGAACAACCTGTTCCACGACGCTTACGTGCGCAACTACACCAACGCGTCCTTCATCGTCAGCGAGAACTACTCGTTCAAGGACGGCCTTTTCTCCGGCTACAACCCCGACAAGCGGCTGTACGACATCTCGTCGTGGTCATACGAGAAGGATCCCGCCACAGGCTTCGCCAAGCGCGACATGACGCTGCAGCATCCTCGCTCCGTCTTCCAGCTCATGAAATCGCACTACTCGCGCTACACGCCTGACATGGTCTCGAGCATCACAGGCATCCCTGCCGCGGACTTCATGAAGGTCGCCGACCTGGTCGGCCAGATGGGCAAGCCGGACAAGGTGATGACGATCGTCTACGCCGTCGGCCTCACCCACCACACCACCGGAGGCGAGCTGATCCGCTCGGGCGCCGTGCTGCAGCTGCTGCTCGGCAACATGGGCCGGCCCGGCGGCGGCATGAACGCCGAGCGCGGTCACGCCAACATCCAGGGCAACACCGACCACGCGATCTCGTGGGAGATCCTGCCGGGCTACCTCAAGATCCCGGCGCCGGGTCAGAAGAACCTCGACGACTACGTGGCCCAGAGCGCGCCCAAGAAATCGGACAAGAACTCGTGGAACTTCTTCGGCACCAATTACCGGAAGTTCATGGTCAGCCTCCTCAAGACCTGGTACGGCGACGCGGCGAAGAAGGACAAAGAGTTCGCCTTCGACTTCGTCCCCAAGCCCGCGGGCAACGCATCCTGGATGACCATCTACGACCAGGCGCTGAAGGGCAAGATGGAGGGGGTCATCCTCTCGGGCATGACCGCGGCCAGCATCGGCCCCGACAGCAACCAGGTGCGGCAGGCGCTGAGCAACCTGAAGTGGCTCGTCGTCATGGACGCGCTGCCGACCACGAGCTCGGAGTTCTGGCACGCCCCCGGCGTCGACGCCCCGTCGGTGAAGACGGAGGTCTTCATGGTGCCCACGACCCACTGGATCGAGAAGGACGGGTCCTTCGTCAACAGCGGACGGTGGTCGCAGTGGAAGGAGCAGGTGCTGCCGCCGCAGGGCCAGGCGCGGCATGACCACTGGATCCTCGCCGACGTCTTCCAGCGCGTGAAGAAGCTCTACCAGTCGCAGGGCGGCAAGTTCCCCGACCCGATCATGGCCGTGACACTCACCTACGCCGATCCGGCCAAGCCGACGCTGGACGAGATCGCGAAGGAGATCAACGGCCAGGACCTGACGACCAAGAAGCAGATGACGACCTTCTCGAACCTCAAGGACGACGGCACCACGACCGCCGGCGACTGGATATACACCGGGAGCTACCCCGACACCGGGAACCTGATGAAGCGCCGCAACGGCGTCCAGGACCCGAAGACGAACGATCCGACGGGCATGGGGTTCTACCCGCAGTGGTCCTGGAGCTGGCCCCTCAACCGCCGCGTCATGTACAACCGGGCCTCGGCCGACCTCGACGGCAAGCCCTGGGACACGACCCGGCCGGGCATCCAGTGGAACGGGAGCAAGTGGGTCGGCGACGTCCCCGACTACCCGGCGACCATGGATCCACACGATCCGAAGGCGTGGCTGCCGTTCATCATGAACGGCGAGGGCGTCGGCCGCCTGTTCAGCAACGGCATGGTCGACGGCCCGTTCCCCGAGCACTACGAGCCGGTCGAGTCGCCCGTCGCCAACCCGCTGCACCCGAGCAACTCCGCATCGCCCGTCGCGTTTCTCTACGACAAAGCGGCCGGGCGCCCCGATCGGTTCGGCACCCCCACCGACTTCCCCTACATCGCGACGAGCTACCGGCTCACCGAGCACGAGCACTACGTAACGCAGCACGTCCCGCACCTCGTGCAGCTGCAGCCGAAGCCGTTCGTCGAGATCCCCTACGAGCTCGCGAACGAGAAGGGCATCAAGAACGGCGACCAGGTGCGCGTGTCATCGAAGCGCGGCAAGGTCGAGGTGCTGGCCGTCGTGACCAAGCGACTCGGGCCGATGACGGTGGCCGGCCAGAAGGTCTACCAGATCGGGATTCCGATCCACTGGGGCTATGTCGGGCTGTCCGCGGATAGCGATCCGAGCAAGGGCCGGTACTGGCTCGCCAACGCGTTGACTCCTTTCGTCGGCGACGCCAACGCCCGCACGCCCGAGTTCAAGGCGTTCCTCGTCAACCTGGAGAAGATGTGATGGCCATCGCGATCGCCGGCACCGACGTCTGGGCGGCAAGGCGGCGCCGCGTCGCCGAGCTCCGCGCACGCC
>WNGL01010256.1_pt1 | contig 16251 bp, 14 predicted proteins | sample 5400591 | NCBI WGS metagenome assembly WNGL01 (sample SAMN13153377, study PRJNA577476) | soil metagenome | isolation source: 80 cm soil or saprolite under Garry oak tree replicate 1 | place: USA:California | collected 2016-06-15
TCTTGAGACGGTAAGGGAGGTCCGATGACCGAGTTGCTGACCGCGACCGATCTGGAACAGTGGTCGGAGCGCAACGACTCGCGCGAGCACCTGCCGACGCTGGTCCGGCGCCTCATCCTCGCGGTGGCCGCTCCGGAGACACTCCGCATGCCCGCCGACGAAGCCGTCGGGCTGCCCGGCCTCGATGGCGAGGTCACGAGCCCATCCGGCGCGCCGCCGTTCCTGCCGCCGGGCCGCTCCGTCTGGGAGCTGGGCACGGGCCGCAACCCCCAGGACAAGGCGCAGCGCGACTACCGGAAGCGGGTCGACGGGTCAACCCGGGACGAGCGCGCAGGCGTCGTCTTCGTGTTCGTGACGAGCCGGCGGTGGCCCGGCTCGCAGGACTGGGTCGATCGCCGCATGGAGGACGACGATGGCTGGGCGGGCATCCGGGTGCTCGACGCGGAGGACCTTGCTGCGTGGCTCGCGCTGTGCCCTGGAGTGCACCGGTGGCTGGCGGGCGTTCCTGGACGCCCACGCCCTCCCGGGGAGCCACCCCGACGATGCCGAGCTGTTCTCGTGGCTGCCTTTCGACGCGGGCTCAACCTCGACCGCGAGGACCCCGATCCGGAGGCGCTCGCGTCCGCGAGGGCCGAAGCGGTTCAACGTTGCCTCAGCGACGGGCTTCCAGCGGTTCTTCGCCTGGCCGAGGCGTCCGAGCACCCGGCAGCCGTCGGCGACGCCCTAGCTTCAGTTACGACCGACCACGACTCAGGGGTCCTCGAGCACCTCGCGCGCTCGTCGCAGCCCCTGCACGCGATGGCCGCCGGACTGGCGGCGCACCGGCAGCGGGAGGACGCAGGCTGGCTCGCTGCCACTGCAGAGGCCAGGCCCGCGCAGGCCGCAGCGCTGTGCCGGACCGCGGCGATCGACGAGGCTCTGCTGACGCTCGTGGACGGCCTGGAGCCGGACAGGCAAGACGAGTTCTGGCGCGACATGCAACCGCTGGGAGTTCCGGGCGACCTGATGCCGACCGTCGCGCGGCGCCTGCTCGAGCGCGGCCGGGCCTGGGCCGCGATCGACTTGCTCAGCCACGCCGGCTTCGGCGCCGACCTCTACCTGGCTATCCAGGCGCTAAAGGCGCCGGCCCTCGCGGCGACCGAAGACATCTCGCGCGCACGGTCGCCGGAGTACGCGGTCGGACGCCTGCTCGACCGTCTCGAGGAAGCAGGCGCGGACGACACGCTGCTCGCAGACCTCGAGTGGTTCTACCAGCCGCTTCTCGACCACAGCCGCAGGCCGATGGCCCTGCACCGAGAACTCGCCCGCAATCCCGCCCGCTTCGTCGACCTCGTGTCCTTGATGTACCGGCCGGACCCGGACACCGGCGCGGACTCAGCCGACGAAGAGGCGAGGGACAACGCGGCGTCGTCGCGGGCCTTCAGCGCGGCCTGGACCGTCCTGCGGGAGTGGCGCACGCCGCTCCCGGGCTCCGTCGACGGGCAGTTGCCGATCACCGAGGACATGCTGCGATGGGTGGAATCGGTACGCGAGATGCTCACCGCGTCCGGCCGCGCCCGGGTGCTGCCCGTCGTTCTGGGCGATGCGCTGTCCGGCGCCGTCGCAGACGAGGACGGCACGTGGCCCAGCGAGCCAGTCCGGGATGTCCTCGAGATCCTCAGAGACACAGACCTCGACGAGCATCTCGCTGTCGCGAGGATGAACCAGCGCGGCGTCACAACTCGCGGTGTCTACGACGGCGGAGCGCAGGAGCGCGCGCTCGCCGACCAGTACAGCGCGGCGGCGGACCGCGTACGCGGCCGGTGGCCTCGTTCGGGAGCGCTGCTCGACGGGCTGAGCCGGTCCTACCGCGATGACGCCCGCCGGGAGGACCGCTCGGCTGAGGGCCAGGGCGATCGTTGACGGCTGGTCAGCCCGACTCACGCAATCCCGTCCGGTCACCCGCCCCACTCCGGTGTCCGAGCCTCAAGGAGCTCCGAGTCGGAGTCATCAACCATCCGCTCTTCGGCAGATCCGTGTACCCGCCGACCGACAGCGACGCTGATCACCCCTCTACGCAAAGTCACTGGTTTTCGTGCCTGTCCTCCCGGCAAGCGCCAAGTCATGATCTACGAGTTGGCGCTGGTGGTCCCGACCTGTGGGGCCATTCGCCCCTCACCCTGTGAAGGTCTCGGCCCGCAGGTAGGCGTACACGGTCTCGCGGCTGATGCCGAACTCGGTGGCCAGCACGGATTTCCGCTCGCCAGCTGCGGCGCGCAGGCGCAGCTGCTGCGCCTGCGCGGCGGTGAGCGCGGGGCGGCGGCTCGACGTCGCGGTGGACCTGTTGAGGGCCTCGATGCCGGGCGCCGCGCCGAACTCGGGCGGCAGGCCGAGCGCGTGGCCGCCGTCCGGCGCGCCGCCGACGTCCGGGTGCGGATCGACGCCTGATGCTCAGGTCAGCACTGCGGCGGCACGTGTGCGCAGTTCCGCGTAGGCCGCGCGGACCTGATCAGCGGGCTCGGCAGTGACGGTCCGCGCCGCGACCGGCCAGTCCGGCGGGTCGGCGCCGCCGCCCAGCGCCCAGGCCGCCTGCCGCGCGGCGCCGAGGGCGACGTACTCGGCCGGCGCCGGTACCGCCACGGGCACGCCGAACAGCGCCGGCGCGACCGCGCGCACCGCCGCCGAACCGGAGCCGCCGCCGACCAGGAGGATCCGCTCGACCGGTACGTTCTGGCCGCGTAGCGCGTCCAGCCCGTCCGCGAGGCCGCAGAGCATGCCCTCGACCGCCGCGCGCGCCAGGTTCGCCGGCGTCGCGTTGCCCCGGGTCAGCCCGGCCAGCAGGCCCTGCGCGGCCGGCAGGTTGGGGGTCCGCTCGCCGTCCAGGTAGGGCAGCAGGGTCAGCCCGCCGGCGCCCGGCGCCGCCGACAGCGCCAGGTCGTCCACAGTGGACAGTGGTACCCCGAGCAGGCTCGCGGCTGCGGTCAGCACCCGGGCCGCGTTGAGGGTGCAGACCAGCGGGAGGTACCGGCCGCTGGCGTCGGCGAACCCGGCCACCGCACCGGACGGGTCGGCGACCGGGTGCTCGGCGACGGCGAAGACGGTACCGGACGTGCCGATCGACACCACCGCCTCGCCCGGGCGCAGCCCGAGGCCGAGCGCGGCGCCCATGTTGTCGCCGGTACCCGCGGAGAGCACCGCACCGGCCGCGGTCTCCCCCACCACCTCAGCCGGCCCGGCGACCCGCGGTAGCGCGAGCTCCCGCCCGAACGCGAGCTCAACGAGATCGGGCCGGTAGCCGCCCTGCGCCGGCGACCAGTACCCGGTGCCGGACGCATCCCCGCGGTCGGTGGTCGGTACCCCGTCGCCGCCGTTGCGCAGCACGTGGCTCAGCCAGTCGTGCGGCAGTACGACGCTGGCGGTCCGGTCGGCGAGCTTCGGTTCGGCGCGGGCGAACCAGCGCAGCTTGGTCACCGTGAAGCTGGCCACCGGTACCGAGCCGACGGTGCGTGCCCACGCGGCCGGACCGCCCAGTTCGGTGACGAGGTCGGCGGCGGCCTCGGCCGACCGGGTGTCGTGCCACAGCAGCGCCGGCCGGACCACGTCGCCGCGCTCGTCGAGGCAGATCATGCCGTGCTGCTGCCCGGCGACGCCGATAGCGGATACGCCGTCGAGCAGCCCTTCGCTCGCCGCCGCGAACGCGTCGAGCCAGACCGCCGGCTCGACCTCGGTCGCGTCCGGGTGCGGCGCCTGGCCGACGCGCAGGACCTCCCCGGTGTCCGCGTCACACACCACGACCTTGGTCGACTGGGTGGCCAGGTCGACGCCGGCGACGAGCGTCATTTGCGCACGCCGAGCAGGTGGTCCATGGCGAGCTGGTCGAGCCGCTCGAACGCCATCCCGCGCGCGGCGAGCGCCGCGATGTCGGGCTGCTCGGCGCGCACGTCGTCGAGCGTCTCCCCCGGCGCGAGGGTCGGCCGGGAAAGCTCGTCCACCCGCGCGTCGGCGATGGCCTGCCGGACCTCCGGGTCGGCCCGGAACGCCGCGGCCCGCTCCCGCAGGATCAGGTAGTTGCGCATGCACCCGGCCGCCGAGTCCCACACCCCGCCGATGTCCTCGGTCCGCGGCGGCTTGTAGTCGAAGTGCCGCGGCCCGGTGTACCCGCCGGACTCCAGCGTGTCGACGGCCCAGAAGGCGCCGCGCAGGTTGCCGGCGCCGAAGCGCAGGTCCTGGTCGAACCGGGGGCCGTGCTGCCCGTTGAGGTCGACGTGGAACAGCTTGCCGTGCCACAGCGCCTGGGCCAGGCCGTGGGCGAAGTTGAGCCCGGCCATCTCCTCGTGCCCCACCTCGGGGTTGAGCCCGACCAGGTCGGGATCGTCCAGGGTGTAGATGAACGCGAGCGCGTGACCGACGGTCGGCAGCAGGATGTCGCCGCGCGGCTCGTTGGGCTTGGGCTCGATGGCGAAGCGCAGGTCGTACCCGCGTTCGCGGACGTAGGCGCACAGGATGTCCAGCGCCTCCCGGTACCGGTCGAGGGCCGCGGCGACGTCCTTGGCGGCGCCGGACTCCGCGCCCTCGCGCCCGCCCCACAGCACGTAGGTCGGCGCGCCCAGCTCGGCCGCCAGATCGAGGTTGCGCGCGACCTTGGCCAGCGCGTACCGGCGCACCGCCCGGTCGTTCGCGGTGAACGCGCCGTCCTTGAACACCGGGTGGGTGAACAGGTTCGTGGTCATCATCGACACGACCAGCCCGGTGGCGGACAGCGCCTCGCGGAAGCGCGTGATGTGCCGCTCCCGGGCGCTCTCGTCGCTGCCGTACGGGATCAGGTCGTCGTCGTGGAAGCTGAGCCCGTAGGCGCCGAGCTTCGCCAGGTGCTCCACGGCGTCGACCGGATCGAGGGGCGGCCGGGAGGCCTCCCCGAACATGTCGCGGGCGGGCCAGCCGACGGTCCACAGCCCGAACGAGAACCGATCTGACCGGGATGGCACGTACTCGCTCATACCGGCACCATAGACCGGGTGCCCCCGATCGGGTGACGGGGCGGTGGAGGTTATGTGCGGGGCGGCCAGTTCTGGGTGGGGTCCCGTTGTCGGGGGTCGACAAAATCCGCATGATCAGCGCCAAATGGCGCGTGGGCGGGTTGCCCGATGCAACCCGTCCCGGTACGAATGGCGCCCGTGGTTTCCGCGACCCCCACCACCGACGTCCCCCTCCCCGCCGACTATCCCCCGGGCAGCCTCAGCGGCCGCTGTGTGGGCAACTCGTACCTCCTGGTCCGGCCGATCGGCCACGGCGCCACCGGTACCGTGTGGCGCGCCGTCGACCGGGCGACCGGCGACGAGGTGGCCGTCAAGCTGCTGCGTGAGGAACTGGTACGGCAGCCGAAGCTGGTCACCCGGTTCGTGCAGGAACGCGCCATCCTGCTGATGCTGCGCCACGAGCACATCGTGCGGGTTCGCGACCTGCTCACCGTCGGCGAGTCCCTGGGCCTCGTCATGGACCTCGTCGACGGTGGCAGCCTGCGCGAGTACCTGCACGACCGGGGCACTCTCCCGACCGCCGAGGCAGCCCGGGTCCTGCGGCAGGTGGCCTCCGCGCTGGCCGAAGCGCACCGGCTCGGGGTGGTGCACCGTGACCTGAAGCCGGACAACATCCTCGTGCACCGGGGCGAGGAGCGGCTGGAGACCCGGTTGACCGACTTCGGCATCGCCCGGGTCCTGCACACCCGTGGCCTGACCACGCCCGGCGCACTGATCGGCACGCCGAACTACCTCGCGCCCGAGGCCATCCACGGCACGCCGCCCAGCCCCGCCGCCGACGTCTACGCGCTCGGCATCCTGCTGTACGAGCTGATCGTGGGGCGGCCGCCGTACTCAGGCGGGCCGGCCGCGGCCGTGCTGCGCCGGCACGTGGAGGACAACCCGCACCGGTACCCGGAGATCCCGGCCCGGGCGTGGGCGGTCATCGAGGCGTGCATGGACAAGACGCCGGAGCGTCGGCCGCCGGCCGAAGCGCTGGTGTCCACGCTGGACGAGCTGGCCGACGCGACGGAGGGGGTACCCGCGCTCGCCCTTCCCGAGATCACCCCCCACATCGACGAGGAGGACTCCTGGTCGCACCCCTCGGTACTGCCACCGCGCCCGGCCCGGCGCAAGCCGCGCAACCGGGCGGCCACCTGGCGCTGGCTGCGCCCCGGGGCGCTGCTCGCGCTCGTCGCCGCGGCCTGCCTCGCGGTCGGCATCCCCGCGCTCGCGCCCTGGCACCTGCTGGACGGCAACCGGCCGCACCACCCGTCGGCCCCGCCATCGGCGGGCGCACGGCCGGCCGCCAGCGCTCCGGCGGCCGCGGCGGCACCCACGCAAGGGGCGAGCGCCTACGCGGGGGTCGATGCCGGGGCGGCGGTCGGGGTCGGCGGCTCCGCGGGCGCGGTACGGGTGCAGGCCGGCGTCCGGCTGTTCGGGCCGTACCAGTGCACCAACGACTACCAGAGCGACCCGGGCCACCCGGTGCTGACCAAGCCGTGCTACGCCGTCGGGCCGGGCGTGCGGCTGATCGGTCACATGGAGGCGCTGCCCGGCGTGCAGGCGGACGTGTCGCTGAGCCTGCAGGACGTGACGACCGGCGAAACAGCGGCCGGCCCGTACACCTGCCCGGGGTTGATGTTCACCGACTTCGCCCCGAACCAGGACTGCGGGCCGTTCGACTTCGACGTGCCGCACGGGCACCGGTACGTGGTGGTGCAGAGCTGGCAGTACACCGGCCGGGCGCTGCTGCCGGGCGGTACCACGAAGGGACCCGAGTTCGACTGGTGAGCTGAGTCAGGACGGCCGCTCGAACCCGGCCCACGGGTCGAAGTCGACCTCCAGCGGCTCCTGCGGTGGGCGCTGCTCCTCGGGTACGTGGCGCAGGTTCAGCCGGATCCGGGTCCACGTGCTGCTGCGCCCGCGCATCGAGTCGACCAGCACGTCGGCGGGTTGCAGGAAGGGCCAGACGCCGGGGTGGCGCTGCTTCCAGTGCTCCAGCGCGGTACGGGCCTCGACCTCGGAGGCGGCCCGCGCGATGATGATCAGCGGCATGCTGGACTGGCGGCGCCCGGTCGGGCTCAACGGGTCAGCCGGACGGCCGGCGGCGGCCGAGCGGGGCGGGTCGACCAGTCCCTCCTTCCTGTCCCGCTTGGCCATCTCCAGCAGCGGCTCGATCGACCCGACGGCATCGTCGATCCCGGCCTCGGGGTTGCCGATCTCGGCGAACCGGACCGGTACCGTCTCGATCGTGTACGCCTCCGGCACGCAGTCCGGTACCTCGTCCCAGTGCAACGGCGTGGATACCTTGGCGGTCGGGGTGGGCCGTACCGAGTACGCCGACGCCGTGGTGTGGTCCTTCGCGTTCTGGTTGTAGTCCACGAAGACGCCCTGCCGCTCCTCCTTCCACCACCGGCTGGTGGCCAGGTCGGGCGCCCGCCGCTCCACCTCCCGGGCCAGGGCAAGCGCGGCGGTGCGGACCTGCGTGAACGTCCAGCACCGCTCGATCCGGCAGAAGACGTGGAAGCCGCGCGAACCGGACGTTTTCGGCCAGCCGGTCAGCCCGACCTCGTCGAGGACCTCCCGGACCACCATCGCCACCTGCCGGACCTGCGACCACGGCACGCCCGGGATCGGGTCGAGGTCGACCCGCAGCTCGTCGGGGTGCGCGAGGTCGTCCGCGCGTACCGGGTGCGGATGCAGGTCGATGCAGCCGAGGTTCACCACCCAGGCCAGGGCTGCGGCGTCGGGCAGCACGATCTCGTGCGCGACCCCGCCGGACGGGTACCGGAACTCGACCGTCTCGATCCACTCGGGCCGGTTCTGCGGCGCCCGCTTCTGGTAGAAGGCCTCGCCCTCGACGCCGTTGACGTAGCGCTTGAGCGCCATCGGCCGGCCGCGTACCCCGAGCAGCGCTCCTTCGGCCACCGCCAGGTAGTACCTGACGAGGTCCAGCTTCGTGTGTCCGGTCTTCGGGAAGTACACCTTGTCCGGGTTGGTGATTGTCACCTCCCGGCCGGCGATCTCGAGGATCTCCTTGCGGGCCGCCATGGGCGCACGATACGTCACGCCGGCCGGCGGCGCGCCCGGTCCGTCAGTCCCGGCCGCGCAGCAGGGACACCCGGAACGGCCGCAGTTCGCCCCGCGCGTACCCGCCCGCGATGACCGGGTCCTCGTCCATGAGCTTGCGGGCCGCTGCCTCGTCGGGAGCCTCGATGATCGCGATTCCGGTGTTGACCGTACCGAGGGTCGGCCCGACGAGGATCACCACGCCCTGGGCGAGCAGCCGCCGGAACCGCTCGAAGTGCACGGACCATACCGCCCGCTCCTCGTCGGTCATGGTCTGCGCGAAGTTGTCCCGGGGCGGATGGATGAAGTAGATCCACTCGGCCACGGGCTCAGCCTACCGAGGCCGCAACGGAATCCACGCCCGCATCCGCGCGCAACCGGCTGCAACATCGTTGACGGGTCAGAACGCGCGACAAGAAGATGGTCCGCGCAACGCCTCGCAACCAGCACCCAGGAGGCTGCCAAGGCGGGCGTCGTGCAGACCAGGGATCTTGGTATTCACCTCGCGCGCAGCGGAGTGCGGGCCAACGCGGTGCTCTTCGGCCCGATCGACACGCCGAGCCAGCGCGGCGCCTTCGATCGCAACCCTGGAGCGCTGGACAAGCGACTGGTACTGGCCAATGGGACGCTTGGGCACGCTGGAGGAGGCGGCCGCCACCATAGCCTTTCTCGCGAGCGAGGAGGCCGGATTCATCACTGCCGCCGCGCTGCCGCTCGATGGCGGCATCACCGAAGCCTTCACCGTCCCGGAGTGACGCCATCCTTGAACTCCCCAGCACACTGCCGGCCGGGCGGTCAGGTCACCGGGAAGGGCGGCTGCCACCACGGCGGTACCGGTTGCAGCTCGATCCGGTCCACCCACTTGACCCACCAGAAGCCGCGCCGGTCCGGGGCTACGAGCCGCAGCGGGTACCCGTGGCCGGCCGACAGCGGCGCGCCACCCGCCCCGGTCGCGAGGAACAGCCCGCCGACCTCCTCGACCGGAAACCGGATGCCGTACCCGGTTACCGAGTGCACGAACAGGCTCCGCGCGCCGCCCAGGTCGCGCAGCAGTGTGGCGACGGGTACCCCGGTCCAGTCCTGGTGCGCGTACCAGCCCGAGGTGCAGTCGAGGGTGGCCGGTAGCGTGGCGCCGGACGTCGACAGCTGCGCCAGGGTCAGCTCGTACCGGCCGGCACCGTCCACGATGGACAGTCGCCAGCGGTCCGGGTCCACCGCGGGTACCGGATCGTCGAGCCAGATCGTCGTCGGCATCGCGTCCGGCTGGAACGAGCCGGCCTCGTACGAGCCGGTGAAGCGCCGCCGCGCGCCGGGCAGGCCGGCGAGCCGGACGGTACCGTCGGCGGCCGCGTAGAGCGCCCCGGCAGCCGCCGCCAGGCCGCCGAGCCGCAGCACGGTCCGGCGGGACAGGTCACCGCGCCGCGGGCGGGCCCGCCGGGCGACCACGTGCCACACCAGCAGCGGTACCAGCGCCAGCGCGGCCGCGACGTGCAGCCACATGCCGGGCAGCCCGCCGACCGAACGCACCAGACCGGTGGCGTAGCCGAACCCGAACAGCAACGCGGTCACCGCGAGCGCGGCGAGCAGCAGCGACAGCCAGCGGGTGGGCCGGACGCGGCGCAGCCCGTACCGGATGATCCGGGTCTTCCACGGGATCAGCAGCACCACGGCGACCGCGGCGACCCCGTGGGCGACGACGATCCAGCGACCGCGGGCCGTGCCGGTCGCGACCGCGGCGGCGCCGGTGGCGAAGGCCAGCGCCAGCGCCACGAACAGCGCAACGTTGGTGCGCCGCCAGCTCATGAGTCCACCATCCGGTACCGCGGCCGCCCGGCCAAGAGCCGATAAGCACTCTGTAACCGGTACCGTAGGGCGGTGCGACCCCGCATGCGAGTGGCGTCGGCGGTGCTCGGCTCCGGCGATCCCCGGGCGCTGGCGGCGGCGCGGTCGCCGGGCGGGTGGACCGGGTGCCGCCGCCCGGATCAAACCGCTTCGATCCGGGCGGAATTTGTGGGTTGGTTTTCCGGGTTCGGCTTGCCGACGCCGGCGGTACCGGACACCGCCACGATCACGGTCGCCCCGTTGCCCTCGTCCAGGATCCGGTCCAGCTCCGCCAGCTCACCGGCCCGGCCGGCGAAGGCGTAGACGTCGGGCGGCAGCTCCCGGGGCAGAGCTCGGATGCTCTGTGTAACCCAGGCACCGGTCGCCGGTCAACCAAGGGTGGGGAATACCGGAAGACGATCAGAGGCCGACCACCCACGGGGGAAGGCGGCCGGCCTCTTGCCCCCAACGCTACTTGAGGACACAACAACTCGCCACCCCGCGCTCGGCCGACCTGTGGTCAGACGACCGTGCGGCTGCGCCGCTCCAGTAGCACCACGTCGCGCCACCGGCCGTGGTGCCGGCCGAGCCGTTCGCGGACCCCGACCACCCGGAAGCCGGCCCGCTCGTGCAGCCGGATGCTGAGCCGGTTCTCCGGGAAGATCCCGGACTGGATGGTCCAGATGCCGGCTGCCTCGGTGGACGCGATCAGCGCGCTGAGCAGCGCGTTGCCGATCCCGCGCCGGTGCGCCGCCGGGTCGACGTAGACGCTGTGCTCGACGACGCCGGCGTACACCGGCCGGGTGGAGACCGGCGTGACGGCCACCCAGCCCAGTACCGTGCCGGCGTCGACCGCGACGAACCGGTGGTGGGGCAGCCGCCCGGCGTCGAACGCCGGCCAGTCCGGCGCCACGGTCTCGAAGCTGGCCTGCCCGTCGACGAACCGCAACCGCCGGCCGAGCGCCGCGCCGATCACGGCGACCTGCTCGGCCTGGGTCAGCGCCGCCGGCCCGGTCACCCGGTACCGGGCGCCGGCGTGCCCGTCCGCGGTCAGCACCCGTGCCACCACCGCCGCGACATCGGCCTCGTGCACCGGCGCGAACGAGGCCTGCGGGTACGGCGCCGAGACCGTGTCACCGGCCCGGATCATCCCCGCCCACTGCAGCGTGTTGGTGGCGAAGGCAGCGCAGCGCAGGAACGTCCACGGGACACCCGAGCCCTCGACCGCCCGCTCGATCTCGGCGTGGAACTCGGCGACCCGGTTCGCCTGGTGCGCCGCGCCGTCGACGATCTCGGCCGACGACAGGACCGCGATCCGCGCCACCCCGGCCGCGCGCGCCGCCGCGGCGAAGGCCGGACCGCTGCCGGGTACGGGGAACAGGAACGCCGCCTTGACCCCCGACAGCGCGGCGGGCAGCGTGTCCGGCTCGGTGAGGTCGCCCGCGACCACCTCGACGCCCGCGGGAAGACCCGCGCCATCCGGCCGCCGGGTGAGTGCCCGGACCGGGGTACCGGCAGCCAGCAGCTGGGCGACCACCTGCCGGCCGACATTGCCCGTCGCACCCGTGACGAGAAGCATGCCGAAACCCTAGCGGGAGCCACGTCCCTGCCGGCCCCGCGAAGCCGGACTCCGCCAAGCGGAAAGACCGGCCTGGGAAACCGCTTTCCCAGCTAGCATCGACGCTCATCAGTAAGATAGACCTCCTGTCAGTTCGGCGACCGCGGCACGACGGGCGGGTTGCCCGTTGATCGGAAGAACAGGGAATGGCTCTGAGACCCCGGATGCTGATGACGATCGCGGCCGCCGGCGCGCTCGTCCTCGGCGTGGGCGGCGTGGCCATGACCGCCACCGCGGCCACCGCCGATCCGCTCATCTCGAGGAACAAGCCGGTCACCACCAGGTCGGCGGAGAACTCCACGCTGACGGCCCGGGGCGACGTCCCAGATGGCCCAGTGCTTGTGGCCGGTGCCGCCCGGATCTCACGGTCCGGGCGGCGCCGGCAGGTGCGCGAGGACCACGCGGAGCAGGCCCTCCGGGTCCTCCCGGTGGACGTCGTGCCCGGTCGGCAGCGACGCCACCGAAACCAGCGGTACCTCCCGCTCGACCGCGGCGAGCTCACGCCACACCCAGGCGCGGTACGCCGCCCAGGAGCCGCGCATGTGCTCGGGGAGCAGGTCACCGGAGCCCTCGGCGACACCGCTGATCACGAGTAACGGCGCCCGCACGGCCCGGTAGACGGCGAACAGGTCCAGCGCGTGGACCTCGCCCATCAGCTGGGCCAGCGGTTCGGGAAGCTCCTCGACGGCGTTGCCGATGAAGGTGACCAGGCTCTCGTTGCCGGCGTCGCCGCCGACGAACTGGTCCACCCGGGTCGGGTTGCCGTGGCCGTCGACGTTGACGGCGAGCGGGCACTCCGGGTGGGCGCCGGCCCAGAGCGCGGCGACCATCCCGCCCAGCGAGTGGCCGATGACGACCGGGCGGTCCAGACCGAGCGCGCTGGCGACGCCGGACACGTCGGACAGCGCCGCCTGCCAGGACCAGGGCGCGGCGCCGGACTCGCCGTGTCCGCGAAGGTCCAGCGCTACCGGCCGGTACCCCTGTGCGGCGAGGAGGGCGGCGAACGGGTCCCAGTCGCGCCGGTTGCGGCGACCGCCGTGGAGCAGCAGGACTGCCCGGCCGGAGCCGCCGTGGTCGGTGACCGCGATCGGCAGCGGCCCGATGCGCGCCTGCTCCACCCGGTACCCCCTGGTCAGTTGCGGGCCAGCGCGGCGGTGAGCAACGCGCCCAGTTCGGGCCGCGCCAGGTCGGCGGGCTCACGCAGCTTGATGTGCCGGTGTACCTTGCCGGCGCCCTCCATCAGCCCGGCCGGGTCAGGCAGCCCGGCGCCGTTGGCTATGCCCAGGGTGACGTGGCCGCGGTGCGCCGAGACGACGAACACCAGGCCCTTGTACCCGGCGCTGTGGCCGAAGGCGATGCGCTGCTCGTCGGTGGTGACCGTCGCGTCCGGGAAGATCACCAGGATCCGCTCGCACACCTCGCGGGCCAGCGCCGCCGTCGGCGCCGGGGCGGCGGCCAGCAGCCGCTCGGCGTCCTCGTTCATCCGTCCACCATGCCAGATACCTGTCCCGGGTCCTACCTTCGCCGGTTCCGCTGCCGATGGGTCCGATGTCCCCGGAGTATGGAAAGGCGGCACCGTGCGGATCAGGGTGCTCGGACGCCTGGCGGTGGATGGCGCCGCCGGCGCGGCCGCCCCTGCCCCGCCGGGCCCGCCAGGTGCTCGGCGGGTACGCCGGCGGTGAACCCGCTTCACACCGGTACCGCCTCCGCGAGCGACTGCGCGAACCGGCCGGCCGGGTCGGTCCACCAGTACCGGGGTGCGAAACCGGCCGCCGTCAGCTCCCGATCCACGCCGGCACGGCGGAACTTCGCCGAGATCTCGGTGCGCAGCTCCTCCCCCGCCGCGAAGTCCACGGCGAGGTCGACGGCCGGCAGCCGTACCCGCATCGCCCGTTCGGCACGCAGCCGCATCTCGATCCATTCCTGGCCGGCGTCCCAGAGCGCCACGTGCCGGAACGCGTCGACGTCGAAGTCCGCGCCCAACTCCCGGTTGAGCACGCGCAGCACGTTGCGGTTGAACTCCGCGGTGACCCCGGCGGCGTCGTCGTACGCGGCGACCAGCACCGCGGGATCCTTGACCAGGTCGGTGCCGAGCAGCAGCCAGTCCCCCGGTTCCAGGGCGGCGCGCAGCTCGGCCAGGAACTCGGCCCGCTCGGCCGGCAGCAGGTTGCCGATCGTACCGCCGAGGAACGCGACCAGCCGGGTACCGCCGCTGGGCAGGTACCCGAGGTGGCGGGTGAAGTCGCCGACCACCCCGTGCACGTCCAGCCCGGGATAGTCGGCCGCGATCCGGGCCATCGCCTCGCGCAGCGCGCTGTCGGAGACGTCCAGCGGGATGAAGCCGCCGAGCGTCCCGTGCGCGCGCAGCGCGTCGAGCAGCAACCGGGTCTTCTCCGACGATCCCGAGCCCAGCTCGATGAGCGTCTTCGCGTTGGTCCTACGGGCGATGTCGCCGGCCCGCGCGACCAGTACCTCGCGTTCGGCCCGGGTCGGGTAGTACTCCGGCAGCCGGGTGATCTCCTCGAACAGCTCGCTGCCCCGCGCGTCGTAGAACCACTTGGGCGGCAACCACTTCGGCTGCGCGGTGAGCCCGTCGTGGACGTCGGTACGCAGCGCCCGGGCCAGGTAGTCGTCGTCAAGGTGGTGGTCCAGCTTCAGCTCGGTCACGAGACTCTCATTTCATCCGGCAACAGAGAGATGTCCACAGTGGACGATGTGGCGACGACGAGCCGGGCATCCGGTACCGGACGCCAGGCCGGGTCGTCATCGAGTGGTTCGGAGCTGACCAGCACCGCGCCGGCGCCGGTCCGGACGGACAGGGCATGGCCCAGCGTGGTCGCCACCAGCGTGGCGCCGTCGCCGAGCAACAGGTTCAGCCGCGAGCCGGGTGCGGCCGCGCAGACGTCGACGACGGTGTCGAGTACCGCCTTCGCGGGGTCGGCACCCTCGCGCAGCCGGTGGCGCACCAGCACCCACAGCAGCGCGGAGTCGGTCGGCGCGTCCAGCGTCAGCAGGTCGCGGGTGGGCAGCCGGGCGGCCAGCGGCGCGACGCTGTCCGGCCACCCCGCCACCACCCCGTTGTGGCTGAACAGGAAGCGGTCGTCGAGGAACGGAGCGACGGCGGTCTCGGTGACCGGCATGCCGACCGTGGCGGAGCGGACCGCGGCGAGGAACGCCCTGGCGGTGGTCGCCCGGGCCAGCGCCGGCAGGTCCGCGTCCGTCCACAGTGGACTGCCGCGGCGGTAGCGCACGACCTCGCCGGAGTGGGTGTACCACGCCACGCCGAAGCCGTCGGCGTTGATGGTGCCGCCGTGGCGCATGTCCTTCGGCGCCCAGGACTGGCGCGCGAGGCTGTGCGGCGGGTCGAAGAGCACGGTACTGAGCGGGATGGGCGGTCCCAGATAGCCCACGTGGCGGCACATCGTCAGTCGAGCTCCCCCGGCCGCGGACTGCGGGCACAGCGGAAGCCGCTGAAGATCTGCCGCCGGATCGGGTGGTCCCAGTTGCGGAACGTGCCCCGGCAGGCGGCCGGGTCGGTACCGAACGAACCGCCCCGCAACACCTTGTACCTCGGGCCGAAGAACACCTCGGAGTACTCGCGGTACGGGAAGGCGACGAAGCCCGGGTACCCGTGGAAGTCGGTGTCGACCCACTCCCAGATGTCACCGATGAGCTGGTGCACCCCGAGCGGCGAGGCGCCGTCCGGGTAGGCGCCGACCGGGGCGGGGCTCAGATGCCGCTGGCCGAGGTTGGCGTGCCGCGGTTCGGGATCCTCGTCGCCCCACGGGTACCGGCGGGACCGGCCGGACGCCGGGTCGAACCGGGCCGCCTTCTCCCACTCCGCCTCGGTGGGCAGCCGCTTGCCGGCCCAGGTGGCGTAGGCCCGCGCCTCGTGGAAGCACACGTGCACGACCGGCTCGTCCGGCTGGATCGGCGTGGTGAGGCCGAACCGGGTGTACGCCCAGCCGTCGCCGTCGCGCCGCCAGTGCATCGGCGCGACCAGACCCGCCTCGATCCGGTGCCGCCAGCCGTCCGGGGTCCACCAGCGCGGCTGGTCGTACCCGCCGTCGTCGACGAACGCCGCGTACTGCCCGTTGGTCACCGGGGTGGCGTCGATGAAGAAGGCCGGTACGTCAACGTCGTGCGCGGGCCGCTCGTTGTCCAGCGCCCACGGCTCGACGGAGGTACCCATGGAGAACCGGCCACCCGGTACCGGCACCTCGTCGGCGACCGCGACCCGCGACGGCGGTGGCGGCGGCGCGGACAGCACCGCGGGGCCGGCCCGCAGTTGGTGGGTGGCCAACATCGTCTCGTCGTGCTGCTGCTCGTGCTGCACGATCATGCCGAACGCGAACCCGTCGGTGACCAGTGGCCGGCCTGAAAGCGTGGTGCGGTCGAGGATGTCGAGCACCTTGTCGCGGACCGTGTGGTTGTAGGCCCGCGCCTCGGCCGGCGACAGCAATGGCAGGCTGGGCCGGTCCCTGCGCGGGTTCTTGAACGCGTCGTACAGGTTGTCGATGTCGCAGCGCACCGGCTCCAGCCCGCCGACATCCCGGACGAGCCACAGCTCCTCCTGGTTGCCGACGTGGGCGAGATCCCACACCAGTGGCGACATCAGCGGCGAGTGCTGCTTGACCAGGTCGTCGCCGTCGACCGCATCGGTCAGCACGGTCGTGCGGCTGCGAGTCCGTTCCAGTTCGGCAGCGATGTGCGCGCGCATGGCCTCAGACATCGTGCTGCCCCCCT
>WNGL01014763.1_pt1 | contig 16251 bp, 13 predicted proteins | sample 5400591 | NCBI WGS metagenome assembly WNGL01 (sample SAMN13153377, study PRJNA577476) | soil metagenome | isolation source: 80 cm soil or saprolite under Garry oak tree replicate 1 | place: USA:California | collected 2016-06-15
CTCTATGCGGAAAGCCTGGTCGACGTCAGCGATCTCGCCGACGAGATCAGCAAGGCCCAGGGCGGCTATTACGAGGAATCGCGCGTCGTCGCCAACGACGGCAAGAAATGGATCGCACTGCCCTGGTGCGTGCTGGGCGCGCAGCTCGCCTACCGCAAATCCTGGTTCGAGGAGATCGGGTATCCGGCCGGCAAATTTCCCCAGACCTGGGAGGAATACCACGACGCCGGCAAGAAGCTGAAGGCGAAGGGCCGCCCGATCGGCCAAACGCTCGGCCACACCTTCGGCGACGCGCCCACCTTCACCTATGCCTACCTGTGGTCCTGGGGCGGCAAGGAAGTGGAGAAGGATGGCAATACCGTCGTGCTCGACGGCAAGGCCGCGGTCGACTCGGTCAAGTTCATGGCCACGTTCTGGAAGGATGCCCACGACGAAGGCGGCCTCGCGTGGGACGATACCAACAACAACCGCGCGTTCCTGTCGGGGACCATCAGCTCCACGTTGAACGGCGCCTCGATCTACATCGAGGCCAAGCGCAAGCCCGACGCCTATCAGACCGAGAAGGGCACTCCGCTCTGGCAAGACATCCTGCATTCGCCGCTGCCCAGGGGCCCCGCCGGCCAGTTCGGGTATCATCTGCCGATGTCGAACATGCTGATGGGATATTCCAAGAACCAGAAGGCGGCCAAGGACTTCCTGCGCTGGATCACTTCGAAGGACGTCTATCAGAGATGGTTCAACTCCCAACAGGGCTATTCGGTCGGCGCCACGCCGGTCTGGGAGCAGGATCCGCTGTGGGAGAAGGATCCGGTCATGCTGCCGTTCCGGGTAGCGGCGCGCGCAGGACGCTTCCCGGGCTATGCGGGACCGGCCGACCGCAAGGCGGCAGAGGTGCTGAGCAAGTATATCATCACCGACATGTACGCCAAGGCGGTGCAGGGAATGCCGGCCGAGGAGGCGGTGAAATGGGCGCACGAGGAGGTGAAAAAAATCCACACCTGATCGGTGGGGATCCGCTTCGCGCCAATCGCGTTCGTTAGATCGGTCAGAAGACCGACAGGGGAGGAACATGCCATGGCTCGCTTCGATCGTCGTTCTTTCTTGAAGCTCACCGGCAGCGGAGCGATCGCTGCCAGCGGGGGAATGGCGGGCGTTCTCGCCTCCGGCCGCGCGCCGGCATTCGCCCAGGCAACGAGCGTCCACTGGCTGCGCTGGAACGACTTCGTTCCCGCGTCCGACCAGCTGCTCAAGGGAGACATCGCGGCCGAATGCGAGAAGGCCCTGGGCGTGAAGCTCACCATCGAGACCATCAACGCCAACGATATCCAGGCCCGCGTGACCTCCGCGATCCAGTCGGGGTCGGGGCCGGATATCGTCTGCGCGCTCAACAACTGGCCGCAGCTTTATGCGGACAGTCTCGCTCCGGTGGACGATGTCGCCGAGGAGCTCGGCAAGGCACAGGGCGGCTTCTACGAAACCTCGAGAGTGGTGGCCAACGACGGCAAGCGATGGATCGCCATGCCCTGGAGCATCGTCGGCCTCCAGATCGCGTATCGCAAATCCTGGTTCGAGGAGGTGGGCTATTCGGGCGGCAAGTTCCCCGAGACGTGGGAAGCCTTGCGCGAAGCGGGCAAGAAGCTCAAGGCGCTCGGGCGGCCGGTCGGGCAGACCCTCGGCCACACCTTCGGCGACGCGCCGGCCTTCACCTATCCGTACTTGTGGTCCTGGGGCGGCAAGGAAGTCGAGGCCGATGGCAAGACCGTGGTGCTGGACAGCAAGCAAACCGTCGAATCCGTGAAGTTCCTGGTCGGCTTCTGGAAGGACGCGCTCGACGAGGGCGGCCTCGCTTGGGACGATTCGAGCAACAACCGGGCGTTCCTCTCTGGCACCTGCAGCGCGACGAACAACGGCGCCTCGATCTACATCGAGGCGCTGCGCAAGCCCGACGCCTACAAGACCGAGAAAGGCGCCCCGCTGAAGGAAGACATCCTGCATGCGCCGCTGCCCAAGGGCCCGGCCGGCCAATTCAGCTTCCACGTGCCGTTCTCGAACATGCTGATGGGCTATTCGAAAAATCAGAAGGGCGCCAAGGAATTCCTGCGCTGGATCAGCTCGAAGCCGGTGTTCGACCGATGGTTCACGACGCAAAAGGGCTTTTCGATCGGGCCGACGACGGATTGGGAGAAGCACAAGCTCTGGGGTGACGATCCGGTGATGCTGCCGTTCAAGTCAGCCGCGCGCACGGGACGCTTCGCCGGCTATGCCGGACCTTCGGGCAGGAAATCGGCCGAGGTCCTGACCAAGTACATCCTCACCGACATGTACGCCAAGGCGGTCCAAGGCATGCCGCCGGAGGAGGCGGTGAAACGGGCTCACGCCGAGCTGACCAAGATCTACGGCGCCTGACGCGGCGCCTCTGTTAGGGATTCGACATGGCGCTGGCCTACGCGCAAACCGCGGCCCCAAAAACCAAGCGCGGAGCAATCACCGCCTTGCTGGAGGACGAGCGCTGGCTCGGGGCCCTGCTGTTGCTCCCGACCGCGGTGCTGCTCGCGTTGTTCATCGCCTACCCGTTCGTCAAGGGCGTGCTGCTCTCCGTGACCGACGCCAGGGTAGGCGTGCCGGGGAGCTTCGTCGGTCTGCAGAATTTCATCGCGCTCGCGCACGACAGCATCTTCCGCGAAGCGGTGTGGAACACGTTCCTCTACACGGCCGTGACTACCGTCTTCAAGCTCGCACTCGGCCTATGGCTTGCCCTGCTGCTCAACCGGCATTTTCCAGGCAAGGCGCTGACCCGGGCCTTCGTCCTGCTGCCATTCATCATCCCGACGGTGCTCTCGACGTTCGCTTGGAAGTGGATGTTCGATCCGACGTTCAGCGTCATCAACTGGACGCTCTACAAGCTCGCCATCATCGATTCGCGGATCAACTGGCTCGGCGATCCGCAACTCGCCATGATCTCGATCATCATCGTCAACGTCTGGCGCGGGGTCCCGTTCTACGCGATCAGCCTGCTGGCCGGGCTGCAGACCATCAGTCCCGAGCTGCAGGAAGCCGCCGCCATCGATGGCGCTCGGCCGTGGCAGCGCTTCTGGCACGTGACCTGGCCGCTGCTGCTGCCGGTGACCATGGTGGTCGTCCTGTTCTCGGTCATTCAGACCTTCGCCGACTTCCAGCTGGTGTACGTGCTCACCGGCGGCGGACCGGCCAATGCCACGCACCTGTTCGCCACCTATGCCTATCAGATCGGGGTCGGCACCGGGCTATTGAGCGTGGGAGCCGCAATCTCGCTCGCCATGTTCCCGGCGCTGCTGGTCGTGGTCATCGTCCAGTTGCTCTACATCCGGCGCGTGGAGATCCATTGAGCCATGATCGAGGGCGCAAAATGGAGACGCTGGGTGTATTTCTACGTTCCGCTCGGCGTTTTCGTCTTCCTGCTGCTGTTCCCGTTCTACTGGATGCTGGTGACGACCTTCCGGCCGGATGGCGAGTTGTACCGCCCATGGATGGCGCCGAACTACACGCCGTTCTGGACCGCGAATCCCACCTTGGACCACATCACGTACCTTTTCACCGAGACGCTTTTCGCCACCTGGATGTTCAACACGCTGTTCATAGCGCTTGCCTCCACCGCGATCTCGCTGTTCTGCGGTCTGCTCGCGGCCTATGCGCTGTCACGCCTGAAATTTCCGTTCGCCGGCAGCCTCGGTACCGGCATCTTCGTCACGTATCTGGTCCCGCAGACGCTGCTGTTCATCCCGCTGGCCGACATCATCCGCAATTATCACCTGGGCGATACGCCGTGGGCGCTCATCCTCACCTATCCGACCTTCCTGATCCCGTTCTGCACCTGGCTGCTGATGGGCTATTTCAAGGCGATTCCGCGCGAGCTCGAAGAATGCGCGCGCATCGACGGCGCCACCCGCTGGAAAGCCATGGTCTACATCATCTTCCCGATCGCCGTGCCGGGCATTCTTTCGGCCGGCATCTTCGCTTTCACGCTGTCCTGGAACGAGTTCATCTACGCGCTGGTGTTCCTGTCGTCGCCGGACGAGAAAACCGTGCCGGTTGGCGTCACTTCAGAGCTGATCCGCGGCGACGTATTCTTCTGGGGACCGCTGATGGCGGGCGCATTGCTGGGCTCGATCCCGGTCGCAATCGTGTACTCGTTCTTCGTGGAGCACTATGTCGCCGGGCTGACCGGATCGGTGAAAGGATAAAGCGTCGGGACGCGGCCGATTCCGCGTTAGGCCGTTGCGCGAGCTGGAGAGTGTAGGATGGCGCAAGTCGTCATCAGGAATCTGAACAAGAAATTTGACGGCGTGCATGCCGTCAACGACGTGAATCTCCAAATTCGCGACAAGGAGTTCATCGTCCTGGTCGGACCGTCTGGCTGCGGCAAGACCACCACGCTGCGCATGGTCGCGGGCCTCGAAAGCATCACCAGCGGAGATGTTCTGATCGGGGAAAAGGTGGTCAACGACCTCGCCCCGATGGATCGGGACATCGCCATGGTGTTCCAGAATTACGCGCTCTATCCGCACATGAGCGTGTACGACAACATGGCGTTCGGGCTGAAAATGCGAAAATTCGCCAAGCCCGATATCGCCAAGCGAGTGCAGGAGGCGGCGGAGATTCTCGGCATCCAGGGCCTGCTCGGGCGCAAACCGCGACAGCTCTCCGGCGGTCAGCGCCAGCGCGTCGCGCTCGGACGCGCGATCGTGCGCCATCCGCAAGTATTTCTGTTCGACGAGCCGCTCTCCAATCTCGACGCCAAGCTGCGGGTGCAGATGCGCGTCGAGCTGAAGAAGCTGCACCTGCGGCTCGGCACCACGGCCATTTACGTCACCCACGACCAGGTCGAGGCCATGACGCTCGGCGATCGGGTCGTGGTCATGAAGGATGGCTGGGTCCAGCAGGTCGGCGAGCCGCTCGAGCTCTACAACAATCCGGTCAACAAGTTCGTGGCCGGCTTTCTCGGCTCGCCTGCCATGAATTTCATGAGCGTCACGGTCGCGGAGACCAACGGGGCGCTGTGGGCGACGAACCCGGGGTTTCGGCTGAAAGTGCCCGAGCTCAGCGCCGGCAGGTTGCGCGCCCATGTCGGCAAGGAGCTGTGGCTCGGGATTCGGCCGGAGGATCTGCGGGTCGGCTCCGGTGCCGACGGGAACCCGATGAGTTTCAACGTGGTCATCGAAGTCGTGGAACGGCTCGGCTCGGAAACCCTGCTCGACGTGAAGGCCGGCCCCTGCGCCATGGTGGCGGCGGTCGAGGCCGATATCCACGCCAAGATTCGCGACACGCTGCGGCTCGCTCCAAATCCCGAGCGGCTGCATTTCTTCGATTCCAAGACCGAGGCGGCCATCTGAGCGTGGTCATGCCTCCTTGGCGCGTCTGGCCCCGGAAGCGACGGCGTTTGCTCGTGCTTCGCCGCGAAATCCGGTGGATTGTGGCCGGTGCATCGAGGACGTATCATGGCGCCGACACCAGGCAGCCGGCGTCGTGAGGTGGGGGCTTGCAGGGACCATCCTGGGGGTCGGCTGGCGCGCAACGGAGGATTCATCATGGCGATTGCCCCGACGCTCCAACAATATCTGGCAGACTGCCGGATCGAATACGACGTGATGGCGCATGAAACGACCATGTCGTCGACACGCACCGCCCAAGCCTGCCACGTTTCCGGGAATTGTCTGGCCAAAGCGATCGTGCTGCGGACCGGGAACGGCTATATGCTCGCGGTGCTGCCGGCATCACGCCACATCCGCCTATCGGATCTCAGAACTGAGATCGGCGAGGATGTCGATCTGGCCAGTGAGGACGAGATCCAGCGCTTGTTCCCGGATTGCGATCGCGGCGCAGTGCCGGCTCTCGGCCAGTGCTACGGGCTCGATGTCATGGTCGACGACAGCATCGATGAGCCGCCGGAAGTTTATCTCGAGGGCGGCGATCACGCGACGCTGATCCACATGAGCCATGCGCAGTTCGCGAAGCTCATGGCGCAAAAGCGACACGCGCGCTTCAGCAGCGACGGTTAAGGTCCCTATCCGCATCCTCGCGGCGCTGTGCCGCCTTTGGCCATTGCGCGCTCACGACGGTTGCAATGCGTCGGAGCCGGGCGATGGGCCGTTACGACGGGCGCTCGAGATCCGTCTTGAGCGTCATCAGGAAGCGCGCCGCCTCAGGCATCGGGCTCTTTTGGAAACAACAACGGCGAGAGGGGCATCAACGCCGGCGGGATCGGGACATCGACTGGCGGGCGTGCCGCGAATTGCTGCGGGGTCAGCGCCACCTGAGTAAGGTCCGGACCCGGACCCGCACTGCTGGCGGAATTCAGGGAGGTAGGTGAACTCGCTGCTGCCGGCGGCCATGCCTGAGTGTTCGGAAAGAAAAAAGGCACGAGAGGCTTCAACGCCTCGGGGGCCAGATTCTCGATCGGCACCGGTCGCGGGGCACCACGGGATCGCCGAGCCGAGCCCCGCAAAATTGCCGAAGCCGACCGGAGCAGGGTCGGAGTTGGGGATCGGATTGAAGCCTGGATCTATGGATCCCCAACGGCCGGGAATACTCGAGCCGCGGCCATTCGATCCCCGACTGCCGTCGAGGAAAAGGACCCCGTCGCGGGGAGTGTTACCTTGGATATTGCCGAACGTGCATGCTTGCTCGGCATCGACGGGCACCCTCGTGATCGGAAAATGGGCATTGTTGAAGCCCGGCAGAAACAAGTCATCGGCGACGGCGCCGGCCTGCCGGCGCACCCACTGTTCCTCCGGCGAATTCGGCCGAAAATCCATGGTCCCACGCTGTGCCACTTCCGCAGGCACCACGCCGTGCGCCAGCTCATGAGCTATGATCTCTCCTGTGGTTATCTGCCGCCCGCCGATGCCGAACGTTCCGGTCGCATCCGAACTGATCCGTATCTCCCGCACGGAGGGATCCTTATCGCTCTGAGCGGAATCGGCGATGGACCATTTATGCAGGCCGGAACCCATCGTCACCTCGACGCTCCGGTATCCCCTGTTCCATGCCATTTGCTCCAAGCTACGGAACGTCGGCGAGTTTGCCCGGGGCGTCGCGATTTCATTCGCGATCTGATCTCCATTGATGCCTTTAATCCTCCAATCCAACGAAGCCATATCTGATGTATCCTTTTTGCTTTTTGTCTCGTTAATTCAGCTCTATGTATGACGCTAGGAATGCACTCGCCGGACTCAAGTGAATCTGGAACTTTGCCTTCTCGCACACGAACTCGAATCGGTGCAACAGCTGTCCGTTAGCCGTATGAGCGTGAACCAGTTCAAAGTGTCCCGGCGCGCAGAACGTCACGAAAGGATAGTTGTCCTGCGCATCTCGGAACATGACATAGGCACACGTCTTTTGCTTCGAACAGTCTTCTCCCGCGCCAAGTCGAAACAGAAAGATATCTCGAAAACTTGAACTGAAGATATGGCCGTTCGCAACTGGCTGTAAGCGGTACTCCTCGGCAACCCGGTTCAACCTCGATTGGAATGGCGCAGCATCGGTCGGTACTAACCCGCCCTCCCCCGGGAATGCCGGGATTTGACCCGAGCTGGGCACCGGCCATCCAAACGTGCAGAACCAACAGACCGCCAGGGTAAAACAGACGCGGATCACTGCTCGCATTCTTCATCTCCTAGAGCGCACCGGATTTCCGGTCGCCGATCCGCGGCCGATAGCGGGCAGTACCGCGCGGCCCAAGCTGGGAAATTGCCCGGTGTAGTCGCCCGCCGGTCGAACCATAGCCATCGGCCGAAGCCGGCTGCCCGCACATCTGCCCGTCGGTTTCCATGGCGGTTTTGGCGCCCATCGCTGACCCTTTGGTTCTTGTTGTTGTTTCGGGTCGGGGAGCTCACGAGGAGGGCCGACGGCGCGCTGCCTATCACGCCGGTTCTGAAAACGGAAGTGTTTTGGTTGTCCAAAATAGTGAGAGGGGCTGTCCATTCATAGACCAACGGCGGCGTCCAACAACGGCGTGGTCAAGCGGCGCGCTCGAGATCCGTCTTGAGCGTCATCAGGAAGCGCGCCGCCTCCCCGCCCGTGACGACGCGGTGATCGAAGGTGAGTGACAGCGGCAGCGCGCGGCGCACGGCTGGCTTTCCCTCGTGCACCATCACCCGCTGCTCGATGCGGCCGGCGCCGATGATCGCCACTTGCGGCGGGACGATGACCAGATTGGCAAAGCGTCCGCCAATCATGCCGAAGTTCGACAGCGTGATGGTCGCGCCGCGCAGTTCCTCCGGCGGGATCGACCGCGCCTCGGCATCGGCCCGCATGCGGTCGAGCCCCGCGCGCAGGTCCCTCAAGTCGCGCGCGCCGACGTTGCGCATCACCGGCACGATCAGACCGCCCCCGGTATCGACCGCAATGCCGACGTCGATGCGGGGGACGAGGCGCCGTTCGCCGGCCTGCGAATTGTACCAGGCGTTGAGGGAGGGCTCGGCCTTCGCGGCCGCCGCGATGGCGCGGATGAGCCTCGCGCTGACGTCGGTGCGCCGAGGCCAGTCGCCGATGTCGGCTTCCTCGGTGACGTTCGCCGGGGCGACCTCCGCGTGCGATGCGGCCATCCGCTGCGCCATGGCGCGGCGCATGCCGCGCAGGCTCTCGGCCGGGCCCGCCTCGGCGAGGCTCTTGGCGGCGCGCTCGACGTCCGCCCGGATGATGGTTCCGGCGGGACCGCTCGCCTGCACCAGGTTGAGATCGACATCGAGCTTGCGCGCCAGCGCGCGGATCGCGGGAAGCACCTGAACGGTTCCGGCGCGACCGGGCTCGCCGCGCGTCTCGCCGCGAGGCTTGGCTTCGGGCCCTTCGGCAAATTCGACGAGGGTGGCCCCAACCTTGACCAGGTCGCCCTTGGCGCCGAACACGCGGGCGATGCGGCCGCTCCAGGGCGACGGCACCTCGACCACGGCCTTGTCGGTCTCGACGGAAACTAGCGGCTGATCGGTCACGACGTGGTCGCCCTCGTTGACGTGCCAAGCGACGATCTCGGCCTCCTCGAGCCCCTCCCCCAAATCCGGCAGTGTGAACTTGCGCATGAGAGCTTGTTGTTTGTTCAGCCGAACCGAACGACCTTGCGGGCCGCCGCCGTGACGCGGTCGACCGACGGCAGATAATGCTGCTCGAGCCGAGGCAACGGCACGATGGTGTCGTAGCCGGTGACGCGCTCGATCGGCGCCAAGAGCGACAGGAGTCCGCGCTCGGCGATCAGGGCGGCAATTTCCGCGCCGAACCCGGCGGTTCGCGCCGCCTCGTGCACGATGACGCAGCGTCCGGTCTTCGCCACCGAGGCCAAGATCGTCTCCTCATCGTAGGGCTTGAGCGTGGCGAGATCGATCACCTCCGCGGCGATGCCCTCGTCTGCGAGCGCGTCGGCGGCCGCGAGCGTCTCCTTGAGCATCGCGCCCCAGGCGATCAATGTCACGTCACGGCCTTCCCGAAGCACGAAGGCGACGTCGAGCGGCAAAGCCTCGCCGTCGTCCTCGACCTCGCCTTTCACGGCCCGATAGATCCGGGTCGGCTCGAGAAACACCACCGGATCGGGATCGCGGATCGCGGCAAGCAGCAGGCCGTACGCGCGCTCGGGCGAAGACGGCACCACCACGCGCAACCCCGGGATATGCGCGAGCATGACTTCGGTGCTTTCCGAATGGTGCTCGGGTGCGCGAATCCCGGCGCCGTAGGGCGTGCGCAGGACCATCGGACACGCGAGGCGTCCCTGGGTGCGATGACGCAGCCGCGAAGCGTGGTTCACCAGCTGATCGATGCACGGATACAGGAAACCCATGAACTGGATCTCGCCGATCGGCCTGAGGCCTTGCGCCGCCATGCCGACGCACAAGCCGCTGATCAGCAGCTCGGCGAGCGGCGTGTCGACCACGCGCTCGGATCCGAAACGTTGCTGCAGCCCGGCGGTCGCGCGAAACACCCCGCCGTTGACCCCGACGTCCTCGCCGAGCACCACGACGTTGTCGTCCTCCTCCATGGCTCGCGCGAGCGCCAGGTTGACGGCTTCGACCAGGGTGAGCTCAGGCATCGGGGCCTGGCTCCAACGCTCGGCGCTGGCCCGCATAAGCGGCCGGCAGTTCCGCATAAAGGTGGTCGAACATGGTCTGCGGCTCGCGCGGGACGGTCGCGAGATAACGCTCCACCGCAGCTTCCACGCGCTCCTGGCACTCGGCGACGAGCTGCTCCTCCTCCGCCTTGGCCCACGCCTTGCGGCCGACCAGATACGAGCGCAATCGCGCGATCGGCTCCTCCTTCCAGCGCGCCTGAACTTCCTCGGGGGGCCGATAGCGTGCGGCGTCGTCGGCCGTGGTATGGTCGCCGAGCCGATAGGTGACGGCCTCGATCAAACGTGGCCCGCCGCCCGCTCGGGCAGCCGCGATCGCCTCCTCGGCGGCGGCCCGCACGGCAATCACGTCGTTGCCGTCCACCTGTTCGCCCTCAAACCCGGCGGCGATCGCCTTCTGGGCCAGGGTCGCGGACGCGGTCTGCAGCTTCAGCGGCACGCTGATGGCCCATTGATTGTTGTTGGCGACGAAGACGAGCGGCAGCTTCCAAACGCCGGCGAAATTCATCGCCTCCCAGACGTCGCCCTTCGAAGTGGCGCCGTCGCCGAAGAAGCACACCGCGACGCGGGGCTGCTTGCGGAGCCGGAACGCATAGGCGACGCCGGCGGCATGCGGCGCCTGTGACCCGACCGGGACGCAGAACGGAAAATCCTGCGGCGGACCGGAAGAGCGATTGCCGCGCTCATCGCCGCCCCAGTACAGCAGGATCTCCTCCATCTTGACGCCGCGCCAGAGCAGCGCGGCGTTGTCCCGGTAGGACGGCAACAGCACGTCCTCCTCGCGCATGGCGCTGGCGATCCCGATCGACACCGCTTCCTGCCCCAATGAAACCGCGTAGGTGCCGAGCCTCCCGGTGCGTTGCAGCGCCACGGCTTTGAGGTCGAACGTGCGGGTGAGCACCATGCCGCGATAGAGCGCGAGCAGCAGGTCCGTGTCGGAAGCGAAGCTCGGCAGCGGCCGCAAAGGCTTGCCGTCCGGCGCGAGATAGCTGCGGCGGCGCACTTCGAAGCGGGCGATTACAGGAAAATCCTGGTCCGCGGTCGGCTTGTCGTCCATGCCCCCGCTCCTTCAAGCCCCCGCGCTCAGCGAGCCGCGACCCGATCCGAGAATGATGGCGCGCCGCGCGACGATAACACGCCGCGCGACAGATTTTCGATGCGTTTGCCAGAATTTGTCCAGGAACAGCATCGGCGGCTCGATTCGGCATCAACCCCGCCGGGGCCGACAACCACGGGCCCGCCGCCGAGGTTCCCGATGCGCGATTGCTGTGGAGGAATGGGCGAGATCGCCGGCCCGCGCAATATCTCCAAGAAATCGTCCAAGTTTCGTCACAAGCGGCCGGCATAGCCTGCCGCGGCGCCGCGTGCGGGAACACGCCGCGGGAGAGCCGACCCGGCACGCAGGCGGAAAATGGCATCGTCCATCGCTTCACTGCTTATCCCCGCTGCCTTGTTTCTGGGAGGCCCAGCGGCTCCGCATGCGACCTATGAGCAAGGTCTGTTCTGCGACAGCGTCGAGTTCGTCGCGTCCATCGTGCAAATCGCCGATCGCGGCGGTGATCCCTACAAAGCCGTAAGCGATCTCAATCGTACGCTGGACCGCAAGGCCTGCTTCTACACCAACAACGTCGACGTGCTCATGGCAGTCGGACGTTTTCAACGGGCGATTGCCGCCAACAGCACGACCTATGGAATTTATGAAGTGTACATTTCGGCGGTCGGTCATCAGACGACCGAGATCGGCAGCCTGGCGTGGAAATTCTCACGTCCTATGGTGATGTACACGCTGCGCGAGGCTCCTGCCCGCGACTCGGCCGAGATAGGCAAGCCGAGCCACTGAAGACCAACCTCTAACCGCCATCGGCGCCGCTTCCCGGTGATTTCCGGGTCGCGTTGCGTGCCGCCCTCCGGAATTTCCCGGTCGCGAGCGCGGGCCGCTAGCATCTCGCCCTCTCCTGTGCAGCACGGTCCAGAACATTCGGTTATGCTTGGCTCGCAATTCCGCACCCATACAGGGGAAGGAGCCGTCCATGACCGACCGCTACGCCCGATATCAGCGGCTTGAGTTCGATCGCCCGCACCCGCGCGTGCTGCGCATCACCATGCACAATCCGGGCCGGCTCAACTCCGCGGATGCGATCATGCATCGCGAGCTCGTCGAAATCTGGCGCGACATCGACGCCGACGCCGGGGTCTCCGCCGCCATCCTGACCGGGGCCGGCAAGGCGTTCTCGGCCGGCGGTGACTTCGACATGATCGGCAATATCATCAACGACTTTTCCACGCGCGCCGGCGCCTGGAAAGAAGCGCGCGATCTCGTCTACAACCTGGTCAATTGCTCGAAGCCCGTGGTCAGCGCCATGCGCGGTCCCGCGGTCGGAGCGGGCCTGGTCTGCGGACTGCTGGCCGATATCTCGATCGCCAGCAAGGACGCTCGCATCATCGACGGTCATACCAGGCTCGGCGTCGCCGCCGGGGACCATGCCGCGATCGTCTGGCCGCTGCTGTGCGGCATGGCGAAGGCCAAGTACCACTTGCTGCTGTGCGAGCCGTTGTCGGGAACCGAAGCCGAGCGCATCGGGCTGATCTCGCTCGCGGTGGACGATGCGGAACTCGACGGCAAGGCCCTCGAGATCGCGACCCGGCTCGCCGAGGGCGCTCCCAACGCTATCCGCTGGACCAAATACGCGCTCAACAATTGGCTGCGAGCCGCCGGGCCCATCTTCGACACCTCGCTGGCGCTGGAGTTCCTCGGATTCTCGAGCCCCGCCGTCACGGAAGGCCTCGCTTCGCATCGCGAGAAGCGCAAGCCCCGTTTCCGGCCGGACAGCCCGCTCTAGGGTCGACCGGCGGGGAACAGCCGCGCGACTGGCGCATTCGCCGCACATCCTGTTAACTCCGGCGCGGCCTTCCGCGGGGGCGCAGCGCGCCGGCAATTCAGTCGCAATTCCGTACGTCCGATCGACGCAGCAAGCTGAGGTCGAATGCCCATGATTGAGCTCACTCGATATTTGCGTACGACCCGCGTTGCGTATTTCTCCATGGAAATCGGCATCCGTCCCGAGATCCATACCTATTCCGGCGGGTTGGGGGTCCTTGCCGGTGACGCGGCACGGTCGGCCGCGGATCTCGATCTTCCGATCGTCTTCGTCACGCTCGTCAGCCGCGAGGGCTATCTGCGCCAGGAGATCGACCCGGAAGGCGATCAGATCGACTGCCCGGATCCTTGGAAGCCCGAGGATTACACGCGGCCGGTCGGAGCCATGGTCGCAGTGGCGATCGAAGGCCGCGCGGTGTGGATCCGGCCTTGGCTCTACGAGCTGCAATCGCCGCTCGGACGGCAAGTCCCGATCATTCTTCTGGATACCAACGTCGCCGAAAACGATCCGCAGGACCGCGCCATCACCAACCGGCTCTACGGGGGAAACGAGATCGACCGGATCAAACAGGAGATCGTCCTGGGCATCGGCGGCGAGCGAATGCTGCGCGCGCTCGGCTTCGCGGTCAGGACCTATCACCTGAATGAAGGTCATGCCGCGTTCCTGGCGCTGTCGCTGCTGCTCCGGCACCGCCAGAACGCGACCGACATCGCTGGCCCGCTGAGCTACGACATCGATCGGGTCCGACAACAATGCGTGTTCACCACCCATACTCCCGTCGAGGCCGGGCACGATCGCTTCAAGTACGATGAGGTTCGCCGGGTGCTCGGAGACGTCATCGAGCTCGATCAACTCAAGCTGCTGGCGGGCACCGATCATCTGAACATGACCCGCCTGGCATTGACTTTGAGCGCCTACGTGAACGGCGTGGCGCGCAGGCATGCAGAGACCGCCCAAAACATGTTTCCCGAGCATCACGTCCGCGCCGTCACCAATGGAGCGCATGTTCCGACTTGGATGCACCCGCGGATCGCGGCGCTGTTCGAGCGCGTGGCGCCTCACTGGGCCAGTGAGCCGGTCAGCTTGGTCAAGGCCGACGAGATCCCTGACGAGGCGCTGTGGTCCGCGCATCAGCAGGCCAAAAGCGAGCTGATCGCCGAGATCGCTCGGGTCACCGGCGTCGCGATGAGGCCGGACGTGCCGCTGCTCGGCTTCGCCAGGCGGATGACCGGGTACAAGCGACCGGATCTGCTGTTCAGCGATATCGAGCTCCTGCGCGTCATCCACAAGCGGCATCCGTTTCAGATCGTGATGGCGGGCAAAGCCCACCCACGCGACCAGGAGGGCAAGGTGCTGATCCGCGCCGTTCATGCACATATGCGCGAGCTCAAGGAGATTTCGGTCGCGTTCCTGCCCAATTACAACATGGGTCTGGCCGCCAAGCTGATCTCGGGAACCGACGTGTGGCTGAACACGCCGCTGCCGCCCTTCGAAGCCTCTGGGACCAGCGGCATGAAGGCCGCCTTCAACGGCGTGCTGAACTTCAGCGCGCTCGACGGATGGTGGCTCGAGGGTTGGGACGAAGGCGTGACCGGGTGGGCCATTGGGGCCGACTGGAGTGTCGCTGCCGCTCACGCTGCGGACTTCTATCAAAAGCTCGGCGATACCGTGCTGCCGCTCTACTATGGGAACCGCTCTCACTGGATCTGGATGATGAAGCAATCGATCGCCAAGATCGGCTCGGTATTCAACAGTCAGCGGATGATGCGCCGCTACGCTACGGAGGCCTACGTACGCTCCTGACGGGGTCGCCAGCCCTGCCTGCCTCAACGGCACGGAGAGGATCGGCCGGTCCAGAGCCCCCCGCTACCCCCCGCCGCCGGGGCGCAGCCGCGGCGGTCCCATGACGCGTGGGCCGGCTCCTGCGGCTGGGCCCGAACAGGCCGACGATTCATGCTAATTAGGGGTCCCGGACGGCAGGCCCTCTCCCGGCAAACCGGAAGGGGCTAGGATGACGGCATGAGGGACCCCGACAGCAGGCCGCAAGGCTCGCCCCCCGATACGGCGCCCAAGGTTCGCGGAAAGCTGTTCCGCAAATACGTGGCGCTGTTTCTGGCGGTGGTGTGCGTCGCACTGCTCAGCAGCGGCTTGTCCGAGGTCTGGTTCTCCTATCAGGAGCACAAGGCGGCGCTCATCCGCATTCAGCGCGAGCAGGCGGAGGCCGCCGCCGCCAAGATCGGGCAGTTCATCAAGGAGATCGAGAGCCAGATCGGCTGGACCACGCAGTTGCCGTGGTCGGCGGGGACGCTCGAGCAGCGGCGCTTCGACGGGCTGAGATTGCTGCGCCAGGTCCCGGCGATCACCGAGCTTGCGCAGCTCGACGCCACCGGGCGCGAGCAGCTGCGCGTCTCGCGTCTCGCCATGGACGTGGTCGGCAGCCAGACCGACTTCTCGAAGGACCCAAAGTTCGTCGATGCGCTGGCCCGCAAGGTCTATTACGGGCCGGTCTATTTCCGCCGCGAGTCCGAGCCGTATATGACGGTCGCGCTCGCCGGCACCCGGCGCGATGCCGGGGTGAGCGTCGCCGAGGTCAACCTGAAACTGATCTGGGACGTGGTGTCCCAGATCAAGGTCGGCCAGCACGGCCAGGCCTATGTGGTCGACGCCCAGGGCCGGCTGATCGCGCACCCCGACATCAGCCTGGTGTTGCGCAATACCGATCTGTCCCGCCTCGCCCAGGTCCAGGCGGCGCGGACGGCAGTTGCGCCGGTTGCGCCGGACCAGGTGCAGGTGGCGCAGGACCTGCAAGGACGGCGGGTCCTGACGGCGCACGCCCCGGTCGATCCGCTGGGCTGGCGGGTATTCGTGGAGCTGCCGGCGGACGAGGCCTATGCGCCGCTATACGCCTCGGTCGAGCGCTCCGGCGCTTTGCTGGGCGGCGCGCTGGTGTTTGCATTCCTGGCCGGCACATTTCTGGCCCGGCGCATGGTCGGACCGATCCAGACCTTGCGCGCCGGTGCGGCGCGGATCGGCGGCGGCGATCTTTCCCAGCGCATCTCGATCAAGACCGGGGACGAGCTCGAGGCGCTGGCCGACCAGTTCAACGATATGGCCGGACGGCTGCAGGAATCCTATGCGGATTTGGAGAGAAAGGTAGAGGTTCGCACGCAAGAACTGACGGAATCGCTGGAACAGCAGACCGCAACCTCCGAGGTTCTGCGGGTGATCTCAAGTTCGCCGACCGAGCTACAGCCCGTGCTCGACGCCCTAGTCAAGACTGCCTCA
>WNGL01004736.1_pt1 | contig 16247 bp, 11 predicted proteins | sample 5400591 | NCBI WGS metagenome assembly WNGL01 (sample SAMN13153377, study PRJNA577476) | soil metagenome | isolation source: 80 cm soil or saprolite under Garry oak tree replicate 1 | place: USA:California | collected 2016-06-15
GACCACCGCCACCTGGGACCGCTTGCGGTGCACATCTAGCCGACGTAGACAGACATCACCGGGCCTCCTTTCCCGAGCTCGTACTTCACCCGGAGCGTCGCGCTACCGGGCTGAGCAGGGAAGGGGGGCCCGGCCCTCATAGGGTCAGATGAGTGAGTTTGACGCGATTGGTGAATTGCCAGGTATCGTGCCGCAGTGTGCAGCGCGGACTACGACGGCGTGGTCTCGGGCTGAGCAGGGCTGGGCGCGGGCGGCTGGCTGGTCTTTGGCATTCCGGGAGCTATCAATCGCAGAATTAACGCCGGCGACGACGAACACTTAGCCAGAAGACGATGAATATGAGCCATCCGATAGGCCCAATCAAAAGGCAGAACAGGAACAAGACGACGATCAAAATGCGTTGGCGCTGCGTCAGGGCATTCCGGGCGAGAACGGCCCATAGCCAGAAGCCAAGCATGACGACCACCGCGGTAACGCTGAGCCCGAGGAGCCAGCCCATTATCACACTCAGCCCGGAGCGCTTTGGCGTCAGGTTGAGGCCAACGACGCCGCCGATGAAAAGTACCAGGAAGCAGGCGAAGGCGATGCGCCAACGCTGCCTGGCTGCCCTGGCTTGGAGATAGCGGGCACGCCAGTCCAGGATCGCCGCGGCTAGCACGTCATGGTAGATCTCGTACCTGCCATCGCCAGTGCCGCGCAGGATGCGTGCCTGCTGCCCGCTGAGACGGTCGAGCAACGGCTGGATCTTATCCGCTTTGACCTGGGCGTAGTCGGCGAGGTCGAAGACGTGGTGGGCGATCTTCGTCCCGGACGGGGTGACGAGGAATCGAAAGATGCGGGCAGATAGGTTGCGCTCCGCGGGCGAGAGTTCCGCCATCGCTGTTTCGAGGTGTGCTGGGACGATCCGCTCCGCCCCGCCGAGGCGATCAAGGGTCTCAACGCGCAGGACGTGTGAGCCGGCGGCGTTCTCCTCGTCCCAAAGGCGTGTCAGTACGAGCTGCAGGTAGGGTGCCTCGATCCGCGACTCGCCGGCGTTGGCGCCGTCGATCACGCCTGCTCCTGTCTGGCCGAGCTGGACGTTGCCGACCCGTACCTGGTCGAGTATCGCTTCGACAAGTTGCGGTTCGATCTCCATGTGTTCACCGCTGGCTAGGCGCCGCTCGTATTCCTTGAGCGGCTGCACGATCGCGTCGCTGCCTGCCCTGCGGCCAAGGCGATCCATCCGCAAGTAGTTGCCGAACAGGTTCGGGATCCGGCCCTTGAACCGGTCGAGCCGAGCCAGCGCGTCCTCGCGGATCGAGACAAGAAACGAAACAGAGAGATCACGCCGGTTCAAAACCCGCGGGAACTCGGCCGCGAACGTGCCGTCGCCGTCCTCTCGCGGGTGGTAGACGAAGTATTCCTCGAACTGGTCGAGGATGACGACCAGGTCGCGCCCGAGCCGCTGCGTGCACGCTGCGATCGTGTCGGCGAGCGCGGGCTCGCCTGCGGATGGCTCGAGTCCTGCGGCTGCGCGGATCGCCGCGGAGAGCCCGGCCACCGGGTCGCCGCCCCAAGAGCGGAAGGTCACGACCGCGAGGTCGGGTGCCTCCCGCAGCCGCGGCACCGCGCCGGCATGCAGGAGCGAGCTCTTGCCGACGCCGCTCTGGCCGTAGAGCAGCGTCAGAGGGGCGGCGAGCACATTGGCGACCACAAGGTCGCGCTCGACATCCCGGCCGAAGAAAAAGGGGGCGTCCTGCTCCTGGTAGTGGTCAAGACCCTTGTAGGGGGAGCCGGTCCTCTCGGTCGCCGGGAGCGCGGGCGCGCTCATGGCCCGGCCGGCAACCGGGGCAGCTCGGCCAGCGCGGCCTCCAGCGCGGGCACATACTCCTCCAGCGGCACGTCATAGACATCGACGCCACGCAGCCCCCAGAACTCTCGCTCGAGCTTGTCGGGGTTGCGCTGGATCGCCCACGACTTGTACTTCAGCCTCTGCTCGCCCCAGATCCGGTGCAGGATCACCCGCAGATTCCAGTCACGCATGCCGTAACCCAGGAACAGGAAGTGGCTGCGGCGCAGCTGCATGGCCAGCATCACCGGCACCAGGTTCTGGATCTCAGTGCGCGTCAGGTAATCGATATAGTGGTCCTCAGTGATGACGTAACTGTCCCACTCGCCCTCCGCCCCCGCGCGGTCGATGGCGCCGTGGATCTTAAGGATCACGGTCTGCTCACCAGGCCTGAGCTTCTCGTACTCATTGGGGATCTCGATCAGGATCGGCTCCTCGTCGGGGGGCCAGTGCGCGAACTTGCCGCGGTGAACGCCCTCAGCGATGTAGCACACCAGATCAAACGGCTCGCCCGCCTCGCGGAAGGCCCGCTCCAGGGCATCGTCATAGTTCGTCGTGACGATTAGCTGGCAGCGGCGCGGCTGGTTCGCCTGGTCCAGCCGCCGGGGCAGCCCGGCGAGGAACCGGTGCAGCGGACTGATCGGGTAGTCCGCGTCGAAAACACGATGCAACTCCTCATACAGCGGCCCCGACCCGCTCATGACGTAGGCATACTCAGAGACCCGCACCAGATCGAGCGCTTCGTCCCGCGGATAATCGAATCTCTCGGCCAGATGGCGGGTCAGCTCGCCGACGCTTGGCAGGTAGGCGCCATTCAGCCAGACCACGCCCGGCGGGCGGCCGCAGAGATTCACCCCCGCGCCCAGGAGCGGAATCACCCGGCCCTCGGCCATCGCCCTGACCACCCTGCGGCAGTGATCCGGGAGAGATTCAGGCACGGCCACCCCCCTGAATCAGCGATTCTCTGATTAGACCGTGCTCCAGCGCGGTCCGCAAGACAATCCTTCGCTGCGCCGGGTTTAGCCACGCCGCGCATGCCGGGCACAGTGAGCTCCCGCTGCCATCTTGGGCGGGTTGGGCATGCAGCTACTGCGACAAGCTACTTTCTGATGCGACCAGCGAGTGAGCGCGGCAGCAGGAGTGGTGCTGGCCAAGGCCTATCTGGAGGCGCCCCGTTAATCGTGACGATATCCCTGGTGCATCCAACCTCACCATCGGCTGACGTCACCAGTGCACGCGGGCGAGCGCGTCCCCGGCCAGGATCGACCGCATAGTGGGACCGTGAACGCCAGAATTGGACGCTAGGCCGTCAATCTCAGCGGAACGCCGGCGACAGCCAGCCGACGCTACGACCAAACATGCTGGTCAGCGCATAAGCATGCGTGCACACAACACGCTCAATTCAACATGCATGAGCGGTAACTGGGATCCGGCCGGAACGCCGTAGTCAGGTCCTTGCGGCGAAATGTGGTTGGGCTGGAGGCCAGGCCCGCTACTACCCAGGCCGGGTTGGTGGTCCAGCCCCAGCGGCCCGGGCTGGCGAGGACTATAACCTGCACGCCAACCGCAACGCCCGCCAGCAGGCCCAAGGCGATGATCGTAGCCCGTATTGGGCGGCCCGCTGTATCCCACCCAGCCGTCAGCCCCAGCTGGCGTGGCCCCGATCGGATCATCGGACCCGGTTTCCCTCCAGGATTTGGCCAGAACGCCACTGGGCGGCTGCCCGAGCGCATTCAGTGATCCGCTGCATGGGCGGCCCCCTGCCGCGACCACATCACGCAGGCGCAGCCGCCGTCGCGCCCGTTGACACGATTAGTAGTCTATATATTACTAAGAGTAACCTGTCTGGGGTACGGGCACCCTCTCCGCGGCCGGTAGTCATCCACGATGTGGGTATGCCCTCGTGGCCGGTCATGGCCCACGATGGACCTGGTGTCCGTGGACGCGTTGCGCCCGCTGTTGCAGCCGTCGGTGCTGGCCGAAGCCCGGCCCGTCTATGCGGCGTGACACCCTCCTGCCCACCGGGATGATCGACGCAGCGCCTGGTCGAGGCATCACCGTCAGCCAGCTCGAAGCCGACCAGCAACGGCGGGATGCCCTGCTGCGTTTAACGGCGCCGGGCACTCAGCACCCTCCGTGACGGCACATAAGCCAGACGAACCGGTGAACCACGGCCAGGTGGCCCACCCAAGCGCAAAGAAGGCGACGCCTCTTGAACCGATCGCTGGCCGGCGAAAGCAACAAGATGTGCGTCACGGAAAGTGGACGAGCCCCAGACAGCAACAACGCCCGGCTGCGCCTCGTTGCCGAACCGGATCGTCATCATGGGCGCGCACCATGCGGCGCGCGCCCATGCGGATGGCCCCGGTGCTGATGGGAAGCCGCTGGTGCAAGAGGGCTTTCCGCCAGGCGGCAGGGTCAGCTTTGGTAGATGATCAGGTTGAAGGCGGCGTTCAGTGGCATCAACGAGGCGTCTTCATTGAAGACGGCGGCCTGGCCGTTGCTGCCCGCCCACCAGGTGCCGGTCGGGGGCTGGTCGTAGGTGCCGCCGACGCCGCCCGGGTTCCAGTTGGGGGTCTCGAAGACGACTGCGTTCGGGTTGCCGGTCGCCTTGGCGTTGCTGATGAACGTGCTGTCCCCGCTGATGTTGGCCGTGGTGGCAGTTTGCAGGGCGGAGGTGCCGCCGCCGCTTTTCTTCGTGCCGACCATGACGTTGAACGACGCCCCGGTCGTCATGCCCGCCTTGTCCTCCTGGAAGATGGCCCACCGGCTGTTGCCGCTGTCGTACCAGACGCCGACGGCATGGTTGTTGTAGATGCCGCCGGCCCCGTTGGGGTTCCACACCTGGGTGACCATCAGCCTGGTGGCGGGCAGCCCGTTGGTGAGCGGGGAGTTGAGGAAGGTGGAGTCGCCGCCGGAGTTCCCCGCGGTGGCGGTCTGCACAAACACCGACGAACTGGCGGCCGGCACGACGAGGACGTTGAAGGACGCGCCGACCGGGATGGCCGACAGGTTCTCGTTGAAGATGGCCCAGCGGCCGGTGCTGTTGTCGTACCAGACGCCAACCGGGGCGCGGTCATACACGCACCCGCAGACGCCGCCCTGGTCCCAGTTCGGGGTGACGAACAGGATGGCCCCGGGCCGGTTGTTGGTCGCGAAGTTGTTGATGAAGGTGCTGTCCCCGCCGCTGTTCGCCGAGGTGGCCGTCCAGACGAAGTGGGAGGTCACGGTCACATTCGCGGCGGCCGCCGCAGCACTGGCACTGGCCAGGGGCGCAGCGGCAGTCAAAGCTCCCGCTGCGATCAGCGTGAGCAAGAAGGCCGGCAGGCGCCTTCGGGGCAGCCGCGCCCAGAGGGCGCGGTGTTGCGTGCTGTGGTCCATGGTGGGTTGCTCCTTTCGACCGTGGACTTGCAAGCGGTTGTAGGTGTGCGACCCGCGATCTGGGGCGGCCAACGGAACTGCCTTCCAAGGGACACGAGTCGGCTTCACTGCCCTTTCTTGCTACGGCTGTCAGACAGGGAAGCGCTATTGGGGGAAACAATTAGGGGCTTGCGGGACGGTGAGCGCCATCTCCGTTTAACCGCGGAAATGAGGCCGTTCCGCGGTCGCGTGATGGCGCCGCTAAGGCTGGATGAGGTGGCCGGGCCATAGCGGGCCGCCGATTCGGGTGCTGGCCTTGTCCCCGGCGTCTACGATCGGCGCAGCCGCAGAGCGCCAGGCTCTGGTTGGCGCTAGGCGTCCTGGTCACGATCGCCCATATCCGTTGCCAGCCGAGGTACGTCGATTTCTGTGGTGCTGGCGATGCGCTGGGAGTATGGCGGCGGTGCGGCGGGCGCCCGTATGCTCGGTGCATGTTTCCTGGCTGAGGGAACCGGGGATGTCGGCAGGTCTGCCATATGCGAGACATGACGCGAGCACCACGCGGTGGCCTGCCGGTAACGGCTGACCTATTTGTCGGCCGGGACGGTGAGCTGGCGGCCCTGTCCCGGGTACTCACGGACGCGCGAACCCGGTTGGTGACCCTTACCGGTCCGCCGGGCATCGGCAAGACCCGCCTCGCCGTGGCGTGCGCGGCGGCTTACGCCGACCGCAGTGGCTGTGCTCCACTGTTCCTCGACCTGGCGCCAGTGCGGGACCCGGCGCTGGTGGTCGTCGAACTGGGCCAGGCGCTGGGCGTCGAGCCGCGCAGCGACACGGACCTGATCGGCCAGCTAGCCTCGGCGATCAGCAACGACGATCGGCTCGTTATCCTCGACAATTGCGAGCACCTGCTGGCCGCGGCCCCGGACATTGGCCAGGTACTCGCCTTCTGCCCGCGGCTGCTGGTCCTCGCCACCAGCCGTGAGCGGCTGCGGCTTTCCGCCGAGCAGGAGTTCCCGGTACCGCCACTTGCCATGCCAGCTCCCGCGGAGGTGACAGACCTTTCCTGTCTGGCGGCTAATCCATCGGTCGCGCTGCTGGTGGATCGTGCCCGCCGGACCAACCCCCGCTTCACCCTCACTTCCGCTAACGCCCCGTTGCTGGCCAGCGCGTGTGTCCGGCTGGAGGGGCTGCCGCTCGCGATTGAGCTGGCCGCAGCCCGGCTGAAGGTTCTTACCCCTGGTGAGCTGGTATTCCGGCTCGGAAGCAGAATGGACGTGCTGGCCGGGAGCACCCGGGATGTACCGCCCCGGCAGCGTGCCCTGCATAACGCCATCGCCTGGAGCTATGACCTGCTCGACCCCGGCGAGCAGGCAGTGTTCCGCAGACTGTCGGTCTTTGTAGGCAGCTGGACGCTGGCTGACGCGAACAGCGTGTGCGCCGGGACCGCAGGCGACGTGCTCGCGGTCGTTGAGTCGCTGCTAGACAAGAGCCTGGTCCGGCGGCTGCCCGGTGACGAGCAAACCGCCGAGTTCTCCATGCTGGAGAGCCTGCGCGAGTATGCGGCCGAGCAGCTTGCCTCCCACGGCGAAGCCGCGGAGATGCGGGCCAGGCACACCGCCCACTACGCCAGGATGGCGGTCCAGTTCGAGGCCTCCATCGGCCTGCCCGAGGAGCGAACATCATGGCCGCGCTGGGGCCGCCACCACGCAGACCTGCGGGCGGCATTCGACTACTGCCTGGAAACCGGGCAGGGCGCCCAGGCGCTGTCACTCGCCGCAGCGCTCGGCTGGTATCACTACACCAGGGGCGACTTCGGTCAGGGCCAGGCGCTGGTGGACAGGGCCCTGTCCCTGGATGCGGCGCAGGCGGGCCCATCGCGGGCCGACGGCGCCCTGACTGGTGCGCTTGCCGTGGGCGGGATTCTAGCCTGGGGCGGAGGCCAGATCGCCCGCGCCCGGGACCTGCTGCTGCGCGCACTGGAGTACAGCGAGCAGCGGAGCGACCTGCGCCGTGCCGCCATTGCGTGTGCCTTTCTCGGGCACGCGGCGCGTGCCACTGGCCAGTGGGATGCGTCCGCCGGGTGGCATCGGCGGGCGGCAGCGGGCTTCCGCGAAGGAGGCAACGCGCAGGGCGTAGCGTGGGCCCAGCACGACCTTGGGCTGCTCGCCCGCGACCGCGGCGATCTCCGTGGCGCCGCGGAATTGCTCCGGGCGAGCCTGCGTGACTTCCGCGAACTGGATTATCCGTGGGCGGTGGCCTGGTCGGCGTGGGGGCTCGGCACGACACTAAGCGCACAGGGCGCGGTGGACGAGGCCTGCCCGGTGCTCGCCGAGGCGCTGCGGATCTACGGGGAAGTCAACGACCCGAGGGGCGTTGCGCAATGCCTGGAGACGCTCGCCCAGATCGCCAGCGAACACGCGCACTACGAGACCGCTGCCCGCCTGATCGGCTCGACGGCCGCGCTGCGCGCACGGCTGGCCGCGCCTCCGCCCAATGCTGAGCAAGCGAGGACCTCGGCGGTCGAGCAGACGCTCACCCGGACGCTAGGCCCTGAGACCGTCGACCGGCTGATACAAGCGGGCCGGACCATGCCGGCCCAGCAGGCCGTGGAACTGGGGGTGACAGTCGCCTTGGGCGCGGCACCCGCGGACGCGGACCGCTCCGCGCTGGTGCCGCTTACCCGCCGGGAGCGGCAGGTGGCAGCGCTGGTCGCCTCGGGCCGTACCAACCGGCAGATCGGCCGTGTGCTCGGAATCTCCGAGAAGACCGCCGAGGTTCACCTGCATCACGTGATGACCAAGCTGGACGCCCGCAACCGGGCCGAAGTGGCCGCCTGGGCTGTCACCCAGCACCTGTCCGCACCGGCCAGGTAAAGCATGCCAGCCTGCCGGCTGGGAGCAGCAAGCGAACCGGTGGGCGCCCATCCATCCCGGTCGGCCCCTAATGGTTTTCCCCGATAGCGCTCCGGGCCTGACAGCGATACCAAGAGAGGATCGCGAAGCCGACTGGTGCCCTGGGAGGACAGCATGACTGACAGCACCGATCCGACGTTCTACCGCACCCCCGCTGATGCCATCGCGGCTGATCCGGAATCACTGGCATATGTGGCCGCGTTCGACCCGCGCGGGGAAGCCAAGGACGCGCTCGCGGTGCTGGACTGCGACAACTCGTCCGGCACCTATGGCGAGGTGGTGGGCTGGGCGGAGCTGCCGACCGGCGGCAACGAGCTGCACCACTTCGGCTGGAACGCGTGCTCCAGCGCGCTGTGTCACGGCGGGCACGCGGGTCACCTCGAGCGCCGCTATCTGATCGTGCCGGGCCTGCGCTCGTCGCGGACCTACATCCTGGACACCAAACCGGATCCCCGGGCGCCGCGGGTGACCCGCGAGATCGAGGCGGAGGAACTGGCGAACAAGGCGGGTTACTCCCGGCCGCATACCCTGCACTGCGGCCCGGATGGCATCTATATGTCCGCGCTCGGAGGGGCCAACGGCAACGACGGCCCCGGCGGCGTCGCCTTGCTGGATCACGGCACCTTCGACGTGGTGGGCGCGTGGGAAGCCGACCGGGGCGAGCAGTTCTTCGGCTACGACGTGTGGTGGCACCTCAACCACGACACGGTCATCACCTCCGAGTGGGCCACCCCATCCATGTTCGAGAACGGGCTCAACCCGGAGGACCTGCTTGGCCGCAAGTTCGGCCACCACCTGAACTTCTGGAGCATGTCCGAGCGGAAACTCACCCAGCGCATCGATCTGGGGGACGCCCATCAGATGGTCCTCGAGCTGCGGCCCGCGCACGACCCGTCGAAGACTTACGGCTTCGTCGGCGTGGTGATCAGCGTCGAAGACCTCTCCGCGTCGGTGTGGATGTGGCACAAAGACGGAGACCGGTGGGCAGTGCGTAAGATCATCACGATCCCCCCCGAGCCGGCCGACCCCGACGACCTGCCGCCCGCGCTGAAGCCGTTCGGTGCCGTGCCGCCGCTCATCTCCGATATCGACCTGTCCGTCGACGACCGCTGGCTGTATGTCGCCTGCTGGGGCACCGGGGAGCTGAAGCAGTACGACGTGAGCGACCCGTTCGCACCGCGCGAGACCGCTTCGATGCGGCTGGGCGGCATTGTCCGCAGGCAGCCGCATCCGGCGGCACCGGAATTGCCGCTGTCCGGCGGGCCGCAGATGGTGGAGATCAGCCGGGACGGCAAGCGGATCTACCTGACCAACTCGCTGTACGCGGCCTGGGACGACATCTTCTACCCCGACGGCGTCGGCGCGTGGCTGGCCAAGCTCGACGCCGACCCCGCAACCGGCGGGCTCTCCGCCGACCTGCGTTTCTTCCCGCACGGGGACGACTTCCGTGGTCTGCGGGTCCACCAGACCCGGCTGCAGGGCGGGGACGCCTCCAGCGACTCGTACTGCTTCACCGGGTAACGATTTTCATGCTTTACGCAATGGACGCGGCGAGCGGCTCCCACGGACCGGAGGTAATACCCGGCCTGGTCCTGGCCGGGGCTGGACTGCTGACCACGGCCACTGTGACGGGAGCGTGGCTGGGTCGGCGCCTTCCCGGCCAGCGCCAGATATGGCTCGGCGCAGCGGCAGGCGCACTGCTGGTCATCGCGGGCATGCACGTCCTCCCCGATGCATGGTCGGCGGCCCATGCGGCGGGGGCCTGGCCGTGGGCGGTGCCGACGGCCGCGATCGCCGCGTTCCTGCTGGCAGGCGTGACCGCGCGGGGCGGCTGCGCCTGCCAGCGAGATGCCCGGTCCGTGGGCGGGGCAGGCGCGGCAGCCGCGCTGGCGGTCCACCGGTTCCTGGAGGGCTCCGCGCTCGCGCTGATCGGCTCGGCCACGGTCGTTGCTGCGCTAGCCGTGCACGCACTGGGTGAGGGCCTGGCGGTGGGGGCGCTACTCAGCGCCCACCCGCGCCGCCACGCGGCCACCTGGCTGGCTGTGATGTGTGTCAGCCCGGTCATCGGCGTGCTGGTCTCCAGCGCCTTCCCCATGCCAGCGGCCGCGGCACCGCTGCTGCTTGCCCTCGCCGGGGGGGTTCTCGCCCAGGCTGCCCGGGTGAGCTTGCGCGCGGCCTGCCACGGCCTATCACCCGGCCGGTTCCTCGTCTCCGGACCCGCGGCAGCCACCACAGCAGCGGCGGCCATCACCATGCTGGCCGTGCACGCGGCCGGCTGAGCTCGATCATCCAAGCAGCTCGGCGATCAAGGCGGCAGCGTGCACCGCTCCGTCGATTGCCACTGGCTGGTAGTCGACGCTGCGCCCGACCTCGTGCGCGATCGCTTCGGCGATCGCCTCGGGGTGAGAGTCGTCGAAATCCATCCGCCGCCCCGCGCGGTAGCGCTCAAGGCGGTGGCGAACATGGAAGTTCTGCTCGAAATGGTGCTTGAGCGGGAAGTAGATGAACGGCCGACGGTTCGCGGTCAGCTCCATGGCGGTCGTCAGCCCTCCCTGCACGATGGCGAGGTCACACGCCGCAAGGTGCTTATAGAGATCGTGGACGTATGAGCGAACCTCAAGACCGTCTCGCGCGGGCAGGGCATTCGGGTCGATCCGGGGGCCGGTGACGATGATCATCCGCAGCCCCGGGACGATCCGCTTCGCCTCCCCGAAGCTCGCGGCCACGCGCCCCAGCAGGCTGGCGCCCACACCCGAGCCGCCGACCGTCACGAGGCACACGCGCTCCTCGGCGCGGTATCCGAGTTCGGCCCGCAACCCGTCGCGGTCGGCGAATGCAGCCGGATCGAAGCCCGTGATGTAGCCAGGGAAGCTGAAATGCTCCTCGGTCCATGCGCGGATCGCCGGCAGGCCAGGGCCGAAGCGGCCGGGGACGATGTCGTCCGGCTCGCCAACGAAGATCGCCCGGTCACGGACCTCCGGATGCTGTTGAATGTGCTCGATCATCTCGGCGTTGTAGTCGGCGGTCAGCAGCCGCTCGCGCTCGCCGCCGTCCCGCATCGGCAGGAGGCCGACGAAGTCGGTCAGCCACGCGAACGGGGCCTGCTTCTGGCGCGGGTTCTCGTGCAGGTAGTAGTCAAGCTCCCATGCCTCATCTCCGATCCACAGGTCGTAGCGGCGCTCGGCCACCACGTCGTGGAACAGCATGAAGTTCGCGGCCAGGATCTCGTCCATTCGGCGAAGCGCCTGGAAGCAGTGCAGGTCGTGCTCGGCGGACTCGGACTCGATATGGCGCGACTCGCTGGCCAAGTGGGCGCTTGCGGGGTGGATCCGCTCGCCCTCGGCTTCGAGCACACAGGTGACTGGGTGCTGGGCGAGCCAGTCGATTTCAAGTTCGGGATGGAGCCTTCGCAGCTCGCGTGCGATGGCGACGTCGCGCCGGGCGTGGCCAAGCCCGATCGGCGAGGAAATGTACAGAGCCCGGGGACGATGGCGCCTCGAGGGAGCGGGGCAACGGGGGGAGCAGGAGCGCCCGAACGCACCCTCTGCGAATTCGCGAAGCGCGAGATTGACCTGGACAGGCTTGCGCGCGTGCACAAAGTGCCCGCCACCAGGCACCACCTCTAGGCTTCCCCCGGTGAGCCGCGCGAGCGCACGGCCGTCGCGGAACGGGGTGATGCGGTCGTGATCGCCGTGGATCACCAGCACCGGGCAATCCAGGTCGCGGGCCAGGGCACGCAGGACGGGCCGGTCGCGGTGGATGCCGCCCAGCGCGGTTGCCGCCAGCGTCGCCGGGTCGCTGTCCAGAGCCCAGCCGACGCCGTCCTCGATTCCCTTGGTCGAGTGCCGCTCGGAGAAGCAGCGCGAGATGAACCAGTGCGCGAACTCCGGGTAGCACTCGCGCCAGTACACCGCGTTCATCCGCGCCCACCAGAGGTAGCGGGGCAGGGGCCTGCCGAACTGGCTACGCAGCCGCGGGTGCAGCAGCAGCGTCCAGTGCGAGGGCGCGTACGGGAACATCGGGCCAAGAAACGCCGCGCCCGCCACCCGTTCCGGTGCAAGCCGCCCCAGCTCCAGCAGGTACTGAGCGCCGCGCGACAGCGCCATCATCACCGCAGGGCCGGTCCCGGTCGCATCCATCACCGCTAGACAGTCACGAGCGAACTCCCCCGCCCCGTAGCGCCCCGGTTCGCGGCAGCGGTCCGAGCGACCGTTGCCGAGGCCGTCCATCGCCAGTACCCGGAAGTGCCGCGCCAGGTACGGGACCTGCATCTTCCAGTGCCGGGAATGAACCAACGACCACGTTGGGAGCAGGAAGACCGTCTCGTCGCCGTCGCCATACACCTCGTAGAAGATCCGCTGGCCGTCCCGCTCGACATGGCCCTCAGCGTCGGGATATCGCGCCCGGGTCTGCTCACGCAAGGCAACCCCAAGACGCACCATCGTCTGCTTGTCACCGAGTTCCTGGGTGGCAGACCCGGGGCCGGCAATGCTGGCGGGCGCAATGGCGGCGAGAACGCGTCGATCGTTTCGGGGGTGCACCCCGGGCAGTCTGCTCTCCCCGCGCCAGGCTGTAAAGGTCCAGCTAGTCGTCCGCAGGCCGGGCGGTGCCACGAGCGGCATGTGCGGTGAGATCTCTGTCCGTTCCGCGGGAAGGTGAGGCGGGATCAGGCTTCTGACCTGCATGCCTCAGATCATGTGGGACTCCGGGCGGCACGATTGCCCCGCTGATCACGAGGCAACCCGAGAGCCGGGCTCGGCCCGTCGGTGAGGCACAGTTCAGCGTCGCGTCTCTGGCTGCTGGTCGGGCGGCGCTCTCCTGACTCCTTCGTGCCGTTAAGCGGGGTGCGGCAGATTCGGTGGCAAGAGCTGGTAGCCCTCGGTCGCTGCCGCGGTCCGCAAGGAGCGGTCGAACGCCGCGAAGGTAGTACAGGCTGCGTCGGCCCGGCGCACCGCGAGCGCACTGGACAACTGGACTGCGCCATAAGCCCGAAGGCCATGCGAGGCACATAGCCTGGCAGCCTCATCAAGGAGCCTGCCCGTGGCAGCTACAGCAGCGAAACGTGGCGGCTCGGAGCCGGTCCCGAAGTAATCAGCCTCGAAATCGGCGGTCAGCAATCTCGCATCCTCAGCGGACAGTTCACCCATGCGCTGCTTCCGCCATAGCACTGCCGGGACCTCCACCCTGGCCAACTGCGCGACAGCAATGCCAGCCATGCCACGAACCTGCTGGTAGCCATCCTCATCCGCATAAAGCTTCACCAGCGCCGAGGAGTCGGCGAAGGCACTCAACGGTCTTCGCTGACGAGCTGGGACAGCGCCGTCCCCGTGCCTGCACGCCTACGTGCGCCCTCGGTCTCCTCGCGCGGCGGGCGGGCATGCCGCTCACCGGGCTCGGCCAGCAGGCCGGCCTGGTCCAGGCGTTCGCGCAGGCGCTCGGCCTCGCCACCGGCCAGGCTCGGGTTCGTCGCGGCGTCGAGCACGGCGGTCACATAGTCGTTCATGCTGCGGTGCTGCCGCTGGGCCGCGCGGCGGACCCGCTCGATGAGGCCGGCCGGCGCCCGCCACGTCATCTGCTCCATGCCTGCATGATAGCAGGCATGCATGCGCAGACGCACTGAGCCGCTCTCCTTGGCCGCGCAACGCCGAGGATGCCCGCTTGTGCCGCATGCAGTGCCGCCATGGGTGTCCAGCGGAGGATGGTTGCCACGGAGCGCGACTGACGCAATCTTGGCCCCTGGGCCTGGCACCAGGTCAGAGCGCTCTCCGCTGGTGGCATGCAACTGCTCCCCGTTCCCCGGGGCGTTCCCAGGCACGCGGCGCGTCAAGCCTGGGCCAGCGGCGTGTTACCCGGGCTCGCGCAGTATCCGGGTGACGACGGCTCCGCGCAGCCAGCCAGCGCTGCGGCGCACTGACGGACGGCTCCGGGCGGCCGCCCTCGATAATCAAGAAAGATTCTTGATCGTCACGTCCTTGGCCTTCACAAAGAATTTCCGGTGGTTGAAGGAAATCTGGTAATAGGCCGTGGTGCCGATGATGACCGTGTGATCGTCCGGCAGGCTGGAGTTGATGGTCGCGGCGTAGTAGTAGTCCGTGGGAACCACGCCGATCGTTGGATACTCCTGCCCGGCGGGGATCGTATAGGAGAGTTTCACCACCTTCGTCACTGGCACCACCGACGGGTATGCGGATTTCTCTGGATAGGCGGCACCGTAAACCGGGATGGAGGCCAGGCCCGCCTTCGGCGTGATCACCTGGCCCCCGGTGTAACGCGCTTTCTGGTACGTGCCGGGCAGGTTGTAGAACCAGGCCTTCTGGCCGGCGAACCAGATCGCGGTCCAGTCGCCGCTCTGCCCGGCGTAGACGAACGTCTGCTCGATGGTGGCTTTGTCGCCCCAGTCGCTGTCGACCGTGCTGCCACTGCCGCCGGGGTGCAGGAGTGGGTCCCCGAGCAGCGGGTAGCTGGCGTGGGGCCCGGTGCGCAGGTAGACGAAGTTGGCCGGTTGCTTGGGCAAGGTGACGCAGCTACTGCCCGAGCAGTCGGTGACCGTGGGCTGGTTATTGGCAAATGTGGGGTCGATCGTCACCATGTGATGGGTGCCACGGGTGAGCGAGCCGCCGCTTGCCTGCTCGGCGGAGTCGCTGACTCCGTGCGCGAGCGCCATGAAATGGTTCCAGTTCCAGAACGGCCCCGGGTCCCAGTGCTGTATCGAGGTGTAGTAATCGGTGGGTCCGGGCGCGTCCTCGTGGCCAAGAATGTGCCGGCGGTCGAGTGGTATGCCGTACAGGGCCGCGAGATAACGGACCAGCGCCGCGTCCGAACTGTACTCCGCCTGCGTGTACCAGGTGCTGCCCTGCGCGGCGAAGCCCTCATTCTCGATGTTGATGGCGTGCATATTGATGTACCAGTCGCCAGCGCCCCAGGACACGTCGTTGGGGCGGACCATCTCGGTCACCGCACCATCGGAGGAACGGACCACATAGTTGGCGCTGACATAGGACGCCGGGTTCTGGAACGTGCTGATGGTGCCGTCGTAGGAACCCTCGGTGTCATGAATGATGATGTAGTTGATCTTCATGCTGACCGTCTGACCGCTCGGGGCGAGCATCTGATCCGGGCGGCCCGCCTTGTCGTAGTTGCCGTAATTGCTCGGGTCGGTGGAATCCTGCGCGTAGGCGGCCGGCACGAAGGTGCAGTTCAGGGTCGACGGGCAATCGACCGGGGTGGACGCCGCCGCGGCCGGGGTAGGGCCCAGCCCCAGCCGGCCCAGCCCGGCACGGTCGGGCCGCACGCGGGGCGCCGGTGCCAGCTTCAGGACCTGCCCGTCGGCAGTCGTCAGCGAGGCCCCGCGGCGCAGGGTGGCGTACACGTCATCGGCATACCGCCCGGCTGCCTGCGTGGTCGTGGCCCCGCTGTATTCGGCGACCGCCCCGTACCAGCCGCCCAGCGACGCGGGAAGCACGCCCCCGCCCAGTTTGCGGGCGAAATCGGCCAGCACCGCCGCCGCGCCCCGGATGTTCTGCCGCTCGCTGATCTTCAGCGCCGCCGCCGGGACATGCAGCAAGCGGGCAGCTTCGTTGAGTGCGTCGTGGGCCCTGGCCAGGGTGATGAGACCGGGTGCTGGGTGGGCGGGATCACCGCGGCCATCCTCGACGGGGAACGTCCTTGCGGTCAGGTCCATCACACCGAAGCCACCGTCCACGCTCGGGGTTTTGCCGTGGCGTTCCCATCGAGTTTGGTTGTAGGAGATAGCCAGAAGCAGCCCGATCGGCGTACCGAACTCCCGCGCCGCCGCCCGCATCAGCGCCATCCGGCGTCCCGATGCCGGCGCTCCGACTCGCATCTGAGACTGAGATGAGGCCGCCATCATGAGCCCAGATCTGTTCCCACCGGTACCGGCAGCCATGCCGGTCACGATCAAGGCCGTCAGCGCGGCAACCCCTGCTATGCCGGGAACGAGATGCCTGCGACTGTCCTCACGCACCTGTGTCATCATCCTCACCCACTAATTACTTCGACCTGAAAAAGGCCGTGGGGTGAGTCCTGGCCTTGGCTTGGTCGCGTGGGGTGAGGCTGGCTAGCTGGCCAGGGCGCTGATCTTGATCAGGTTGTGGGCGAAGACTCCGTGCCCGCACCAGATCGCG
>WNGL01004739.1_pt1 | contig 16244 bp, 27 predicted proteins | sample 5400591 | NCBI WGS metagenome assembly WNGL01 (sample SAMN13153377, study PRJNA577476) | soil metagenome | isolation source: 80 cm soil or saprolite under Garry oak tree replicate 1 | place: USA:California | collected 2016-06-15
GGGATATCCGTACTATCGCCCGTATCAATGTCCGAACGTTCATGTTAAAATGTCCGTATTAATGTCCGTATTATTATCCGTACAGAGGAAAGACGATGATAAAACTCACTTTACAAGAGGCATGGGCACGGCAAAACAATACAACCGGGCATGCCCTCTATCTCTATCGCAATGGAGAAACCGTGCTCTATGTTGGTGTCTCATCTACACCTCTTGAACGCCTGCGGCAACATCTCATGCCTTCTAATAGCACTCCCATTGGAAAAGCAATCAGAGAACAGTTTCCCGATTCGCTACAATGGGCCCTGGAGATTTTGAGCCTGGATGAGTGCCAAGCCATTGCAAGAGAGTATTCCCCTGAGCACTATAAGGCCTTTCGGAAGAAGAACAAACGTATGGATTGGGTATGGGAACTCGCAGAAAAGGCCCTCATCATACAGCACCGGCCGCCCTACAACACCGTTCACAATCCTGATAAGGAATTGACACTTGAGCAGTATCTTACTGCAACGCAAGCAGCAAGCAGGATCGGTGTCAATGAAAAAACAGTGAGACGATGGATTGATGAGGGAAAAATGGAAGCAATGCATATCAAGCAAAATCGGCTTGCTATCCCTCTCTCAGAAGTTGAGCGGGTTACTGAGGAGCATTCGTCTACACACCTTTTACCAGGGCGAGATGAGGATATCACCGGCCGTTTAGAGGCACTGGAAAAGCAGGTGAGTGACCTGGCTGGCCAGATCGCCGCATTGAGAGAGCAGAAGCCAGCGCCGCCGGTGCATATCTTGCGGCCGCCGCGTGCTGAATATAGGACAGAAGTACCAGCAGGGAGTGAAGCATTGCCAGCCGGGTGGGTGTCTCTCAAAAACTTCTATCACGAGGTCCCCCGCCAGACTGCCCTCCGTTGGGTTGAGCACCTGGTAAAGCGGGGTCGGTGGATCCATGAAGGGCACGAGGTGTCAATTGCCCTTGACGCAGCTGGCCAGGCGAGCGCCTATGAGGTACTCAGAACACACCCTGCTTTCAAGCCATGTGCTGATTGCCCCCATGCAATTTTTGTGTAATTACACTAGATGCCAGGGACCACGCCGGGACCCTGGTTGTTGGCTATCGCGATAGAGGAGGTCTGCTAGTGGTCGCCCCCACCTGCTCGCCTGTTCTCGTTTCATGGACCCGGAAAAAACTTCGCTGCGAAGACGATCATGCCGATGAACAGCGCTCCCAGGATGAGCACGAACAGGGCAATCTCAAGTTTCCGCTTCACGTTTTCCAGTCTCAGACACCCTGCATAATCAACGTCCCACTCCGTGCAGTCGCGTTACCACTGGTAAAGCGGAGCGTGTCACAGCCAGAGGCCACCTCCCCAATACACCAGAGATGAAAGGTCGAGGTTCCGGTAACGCCTCCTCCGCCCGCGCTGAGTGATGTGAGCACACCCCCGCTCTGGGCAACGCCTGAAACGAGAAATTGGAATGCATCAAAGTCTCCAGAGGAATATTGAAACTTGCTCGTAAAGGGCACTGGAAGCGCGATATCCTGGTTACTCGCGCCCCCATTCCGGAAGCCGTTCAGTATCACAACGACGACTTTCCAGGTCCCTCTCTGTGGTTGGTACAAGGTCGCCGTTCCAGCCGTTGAGCCATTGAGCACCACACCCGCGGTGTTGATCTTCTGGTTGATGACGGTCTGCATGCCGTTGCCGTCGTAAGACACGTTGCTATCCCACATGGCCCCGGCGGCAATCAGGAAATTGCGGATATTATTCATATTGGCGGCGCTGAGTGGCGTTACGTTGTTGACATAGGCACCACTTCCGTCCACATAAGTTGTAAGCCCCATACGTTCTCCTCCTCATATTTCTTCATACAGTATCGCTCTATCCACGGTCTCACGTCGTTGGTTTGGATTGTTCAGGATAGCAAGCAATCGCTGCTCACTTGCCATTCTCATTCACCCCCAACACGGTCGCCGGTGTCCTTTCCCGGCGACCGTACACTCAGCAAGATCAAGAAATTGTTTACTCATTCGCCGCCCGGTGCAAGCTCGCAGGCCTGCACCGTGTTGGCTATCGCGACTACGGCAAGAGAACGTCAATACAGCCGTCGCGAATACTTCACCCGGTCGGCAAAGGGATCCTCAAGGCACGCCAGGGCGAGCGCCGTCGCCAGGTCGTCATGTTCACCTACACGCATTGCACCATAGGTGTCATTGCCGTCCAGGTCCACTTTGATCTGATACACCTTGAGCTCTTCCAACATCACTTTGACCTCCGGAGTATCAGGCGCGTGAACCGTTCCACCTTGCAATAAGCTCTGAAGCCTGCTCACCAAATACGCCTTGCCGAGCGTGCCTAGAGAGCGGTTATACTTCTCTCCATGCACGAACGATATCGGCCGAACCAGGATAAGCCTTGCTTCAGGCCGGAGTGATATTTCTTTCTGCACATCTTCATACACGGGCCGTCCAACGCCAGTGACATCAATCAGTACCCGAACATGCCGATGAACAAAGATCGTATTGCACAGCATATCGGCAATGTGCACCGCCACAGCCGGATAGGACGTACCGAGGGGAAGCCTCTGGATATGCCTGATGTTGTAATGCGTTGCCATGACCTCATCGGCATCATGTGGCTTGTGGAACCAGCCGGTTTCATCGACATGCGCCGGTATCCGCTCGCTGTTGTAGCGAAACTTGCCGGTCCCCTTCTCTACTGCCTCAGCGACGGCGATAGCTGTTGGGTCGGCTATCTGGCCGACATCAATGCCGATGCACACCGGACTCTGCCATTCAGCATCTAAGCTGACAGCTCCCATAGTGCTACCTCCGGATCCACAATTCTCTCGATGTCCTGACTCCTGAACGCGGCGCTCTGTGCATCCAAGAACCTGCACATGTACTCCTGTTCAAACCACCATTCGCCCATCGTTTGCTTCTCTTCCTCAAGAAATTCAGGCGAGATACGCGGGCACTCCGTCGCCGGGACTTCGTAATAATCCCACTCAGTCCGCTTCATCGAGGCTTGCCAGTAGAACCCCCGCGTTCCGAACGGCGTTGAGAGGAGGATAATCCGGCCTCCGCTCACGGCTAACATCGGCCTGACTGCCATATACAGCGAGTCAGGCACCCGCGCCGCTTCATCAATGATGAGCAAGCGCACGCCCGATAAGCCACGAATCGTGGCATCTTTGCCAGGAAGGGCAATCACCCGGCTCCCATTCTCAAGTTCAAGACGCAAGGCCGATTCGGCTTCTGGCGCAACCGGTCTACCGAGCGCCCGGTAGATGTCCAGGCATTTCCTGAACAGCTCCTGGCTCTGGCGTTGCGAAGGTGAGAGCAGGAGTATCGGGCTTCCTGGCTCATAGAATGCCGCGTGATCTGCCAGAGCAGCCGCTATGGTGCTCTTGCCAGATTGCCGACTACAGTTCAGCAGAACCCGGGGCGCTTTGCTTCGTAACAATTGAGACTGCCAGGGGTCGGGCTCAATCCCTGCTTTGCGCACCAGGTACACCGGGTCCAGGCGCATCATTAAGCTAGTTAAGCCCTGCATTGCCATTTTCCAATCGCGCTAGGGCGCTGGCCACTGCCACGGCTGCTTGTGGGAAAGGGCGGAGCGCGGTACTTATCGCCAGTTCGATATCTCCCCACGGCGCGGGCAAGATCACATTGACTTGCGGCGTGTCGATATCCCCTAAAAGTTTGGCCTGCAGCTCGAGTTGCTTCTGCACCCGGTCAATCGCCTTCAATGCAAGCTCTTGCTTCGTAGGATCGTCTTTTGCCGTAGTGAGGATTCGCAGTGTCACCGCATTGATGGCTCTCAGTTGCGCCAGCACGTCCAGCGTTTTGGCTTCTTCTCGCGCCGCCTGCTGTTCTTTGGCTGCTTGCTTGATATGTCCAGCCATGTGGCGGCGAACGGACGTTTCACTCATGCCATATTGCGACGCTATCCGACGGTTGGATAGCCCATTCGCGACGGATAGCTCGATTTCTGCCCTTTTCGCGTGCGAACACACCGTGCAGGTCTGTGGCATAGCATGATTCAGCTTCCTGCAAGCCGGTTGAACAAGTCCAACGACTGCTGAACATAGGACTGTGCACGAGCCGCTTGCTCTTCTGCAACGCGCACTTCAGCAGGGGAGAGTGTATGCGCCTTGACTGCCTTGAGCGTCTCTTGCGCTTGTGAAGCCGCCAGTTTCGCTGCCTGCAACTCTCGAAAAGCGCTCTCCTTCGTCGGTGGGGGAGCGAAGTACTCTTTGACCTGCTCGGCATGCCGTTGTGGCGTGACGGGCCAGTGGGATGAGTTCGCAAAACGTTGATGCTCAGGGCTTGCATCAATCTCGGCTTGACGTGCTGCTTGCTCAGCTTCGATGATCGCCGCATTCGCCTTAAAGACGCTCTCAAACGTCGGCAAGGTCGCCGGGTCAGTCGGTGGCATCTCCCCACGTTCCCACGCTTCCCTCCTCTGCTGGACTTGGAGCATCAAGGCATCCTGCTCCGTCTTTTTCGCAGCAAGTTCGGCACGCATACGCTCTGAGGCCTCCCTCGCCTGCTCAATCTCTTGTGCACGTTGAGCTTGCTCTGCCGCTACTTTCGCCGCATGTTGGCGCTTCCACTCTGGCGTGTTCATCACTGCCCACTGGCTTGGTTGCGGAGCAGGCGACGCGGGCGGAGTTGGTGACGTTGCTTTGTCAGGCATGACTTACCGACCTTTCTTACCAGCGGTAGGGCCAGCACCACGGAGCACTTTCGGTCCTGATGCATTGCCAAAAACGCTGTTTTTGGCAACGGCGGCCCGCTTTGTTGCGGCGATTGCGGCTTCGTTGGCTCGGAGCTCTGCCTGATGTGCTGCCGCAGCGTTCTGTAAGATTTGCGCCTGCTGAGCATCGTAGGATTGCGCCGGTGCAGTGCTGGTTTTTTGAACGTTGTTATCTACCATTGTGGTTCTCCTTTCGGCCTGGCTCGATACCAGGCGATATATGCACATTATACCGTGTTTTCCACATTTCTGTGTACATCTTGTCTATAGGAACGCCTCATTTTCACAATGCTAGCGTTCTCTTCTTCCTGGCGAAACCTCAACCAATCATCCACATTCCAGAAGAAATAGCCACAACCAGCCCGGCGTACCACGTATTCACGGTTGCCCAACTGGTAGAGGTAGGCCCATCCGCGAATATGGTCTATCAGGATATAGTCAAGCAAATCTTCCGCTTCAAAGTAGTCCATACCCTAGTTTACAATAACTAGCAAGCAGTCACCTTATCAAGCCGCTCACATGCGCCACAGAGAAACCGACCATTGCCGATGTACCGGACATCTGGCGCATGAGCCGCGCGATTGTAGCACACTGAAAAATCGTGTTCTGCAATCATCCGGGCCAGCTGCTCACGGTTCTCCTCTGGCACCGGAAAGAAGTCAAGGCCATACCACATCTGTTCGTGACTGATAAAAATGAGTTTCGGCCGTTTCACGCGCTGACCTCAACACGAACAAGCCGCCGGTGCTGATGAAACAGCGTATGACACTCGCGACACAACACGAGCAGGTCAGTCATGCGCTCAGCTCCCAGCCGTTCATACGTCCGATGGTGAATGGTGAGGCCCTCTTGCGAGTAGCACAACTGGCACCGATGCTCTGCAATCTTGAGGGCGACCGCCCGGCGTCGGTACCACTCCGGAGTCCGCAAGTAGTCGCTGTACTTCATCGTTCGCAACTCTGCCAGGCGCTCCGGAGTGATCGGTGTTTTCTTCCTCATGCCTCATGCTCCCGTTTCATACACATACAGATCATACAGGAAGTTTGGGGTTTTCGCCTTAGTGAATTTACTTTTTCGATTTTGTTGGATTCTCCTGTATGATCTGTATGTGTATGAAACTCACTCGCAAAAAATGTGCAATCCACCAACGCCTCTTTTCATTTTCTTCTCTGATGGGATGTATTGAGACTCACTAACTCGATAGCCTTTTGCTTTGAGGCTTTGTGCAAGAGCTTTCGGACCTTTCGGATACTGGACATGGTTAGCGGTGCCCCAGGCGTTATAACTGGCTGCAATCGCCTCGTTGGCTGTCCAGAGGGGCCCGGTTTCATCGGTTTCCTCTTGTGCAACTTCGTCAAGCCACTGCTGTACGTAGTCCAGTGCCTCTCGCTGAGATTGCGTGATTTTTACAATGGCCTCCGGCGCAATGAGTCCCTGAGAACCGAGGGCATACCACTTGATAGCCCCCCGAACAGCCCAGGAGAGAACGCCTTTCAGTATCGAAGGCTCCTTGAGCCGGGCTTTTTTGCTCTTATCTTCTTTCCCCAGGAAACTATTTGGAAACTCGATAACACGAACGCGCCCCCATAGTGCATCATCCTCTGGATCGCCGTTGACTGGATGGTTAGACATCATCCACACCTTGAATTGAGGGCGATAGCTGAAAAAATCACGGTGCTTGAAGCATGCGCTAATGTGGTCCCCGCCAGTAAGCTGTTTTATCTTGGCTGGATTCAGGGACTGGCTACGATTTGACTCACTGGCAAAAATCAACCGACTTGGTTTAAGAGGTGCCAGGTCGAAGTTACTGACATCTCCCTCTCGTTTGGCAGTAAACGAGTTGAAATCTACCATCGTTGAGAGTGGGTGAGGCAGAAGCATCATGAACACCTCAGCAAGAGTGCCCTTTCCACTCCGAGGCGGACCAAACAGGTAGAATAAGATTTCCTCGCGCGTATCGCCAGTGAGAGAGTAGCCGAGTGCCATCTGCAGGTAGTCGATAACCTCTTGCCCTCCACCGACAACGCCTTTCAGATAGTCAAGCCACTCCACACAATCAGCAGGGCCATACTCTACTGGTACGCAGTAGGTGAAGCGTTGCGCGCGATTATGTTGGGCAATCGCGCCAGTACGCAGATCAACCACGCCGTTTTGACAGTTCAGCAGATGAGGCGAACTGTCGAATGAGTCAATCAGCGTGCTCACATGCGTTTTGAAGAGGTTCATGCACCCATTGACTCGCCTCTCATCGGCCCTGGTGCACTTGATAATGGCTTCCTTCTCAGCATCAACCGCCGCATGCCTTCGCTTGCGTAGGGTTTCAATCGCACTTTTCCTAACCATTGCGCCGTCGCTATCGAGGCTCCAATGGGTGCCAGTGTAGTGAAGCCAGCCAAGAGAAACACAGTACAAAAAGTCTTGACCATAGAGAGCGTTCATTGCGTCACTATTGCCGGCGTCGTCAGCATCGAATGAGCACAAGTCAAAGCTGGTAGCGGTAGGTGGGACATTGCCATTCTGAGCATGTTTGGAGAGGTGCACCTGCTCTGGCCTATAATCGGTGTACTGCTCTTTATGGGTAGAGGCGTCAGGCTCATAGAACAGACGGACATCTCGCCATTCGCGCCCTGCACAGTGGGAGTGAAAACAGTGGAATGTATGCGGAGGTCCATTCCATATTCGTGCAGTATCGCCCATCGTGGTGTGTTCGCTCGCCCAAGGGCAGCCGATAATGTAGCCATCATCAAGTGCATCAATGACCTCACAGTAGCGCCTTACCCATGCATCGAAATCCCATGTAAGAGGAATCTTCGGTTCGGGCCCCTTTGACTTTCTCACCTTGCGGTGCGGGGCGAATCGAACGAGTAGGTCATTGAGCACCTCGGGCGACTCGCGAATTTCAGAAGGGCAGCCAGGAACGATGTTCCCGGTAAGATGGAAAGGTTGCCAGGTGTGTATTTCAATGCCAATATGCTCCTGCTCTGGTGATGTCCGCCAGGGAACATTGGTATTGTTGATTTTCCTGAAGTCCGCAGGGAGATGCGCCCGCAAGAGCATTTTGACGCCCGTCCCGCTTTGGGAGAACTCTACGTAGGTTCCCGTCCGCGCAATCCAATCCTGAACAAGGGGATGAATGACGCCGTTGGCCACACAACCATCGCAATCAACCCCAACAATCCCACTTTCTGGTGAGAGAATGAACATGATGTCAGGCAGGTGTGAAACCTGCTGGAAGGTGTACCAATTTTTGGGGGTCCCCCACTTCATCTCGGTTCCGCTGAAATAGGCAGGTTGCTTCTTGCCGGAAGTACGACAAAGGTTTGCCCACTGTGGAAGGTCCTTCAGCTCCTGGGGGAGCTGTGCATTCCTGACTGGAGATGAGATTGCCATACGGTTCTTCCCTCAGGCAATCTCTCGAGGCTTGCGTCGGTTCTCTCTGAGTGCTATACTGCTTTCAGATAGTTAGTCGCCGCTGCTATCGAGAGATTGCCCGCCCCTGTTGTGATGAGCAGGGGCCTTCTTTTTGCCCGTTTTCAGGCAAATTGACAATAAAAAACGGGCAGTAACCTACCATCTTTTGGACGGTAGGCCACAGCCCGTGATAGTACATTGACTTCTGCGACTCTGGCGCGTTGTTTGTGTATTGCCCTCATCGTGACGCCTCGTGCGAGATAAGAAAAAACAGCGTTGTCGTTGCTTCCCTAGTCTCACAAACCGCCTGGGTTCTGTTGAGGCGCCGCCTGGGCGATTGCTTTGGGCCGCCTGGGCCTTCTGGCAATGGAATGATTGACCTAAGCATAGCATACCTGTACGAGTGGCGCAATTACTCATAGTATGAGTAGCAGGTTTCAAGCCAATCTTTAAGGTTGCGTTAAGGTATGCTCGCCTGATATCTCGCATATGGTATACTTTCATTGGATAGGCTGATAGGCCCTGGCATGGTGCATCTCCCTTCAAGAATGATGCACCAGCGCTGGGGCCTCATGCTATAGCCTCTTCTCTCTCCTCAGGCTTGCGAGTACTGGGCCTGGGCCTCACTCGTGGTGTGCCCTTTGGCCTCACTCGGTACTTTTCAAGGTCGCTCAAATTGTACTCGTTTGTGCGACCGTCACGAGCTCTAAAGGCTATCTTGTGGCTCTTGGCTAGCATCCTCACATAGTCAGGGCTTATCTCGTGATCGGTATTCCTCGTGAGGATAGCCGCCGCCTCTTGAGCACCCACCCACCTATCAAGCTTTGTTGGCATAGTTGAACCTCTTTTCTATCTTGCTTACGGATATCCGTCTGCTCTTAGTATACGTGACAAATATCTTGCTGTCAAGGGGAAAAACAGGGAAAAACAGGGTCAAACGAATATTCGTCAGTTTCAAATATTCATCATAAAATGCCTCTAAAACACTTGTCAAATATCTTTCTGCCGGTTATAATATGTGTAGAGGTTGGGAATGAGCCAGCCCGATAAGAGAAGGAAGAAACCAATGACAACCCAGATCACGAGCGCAACGAGCGGCAAACAGTACCACTTGACCATCAATGATGAAACCGGCCTGGCGACCAGTTGCACCTGCGGCGATTGCACCTATCGCAAGCCTCACAACTGCAAGCATATGAAGTCCTTCAACCAGGCGCGGCGTGATGCTGAGCGGACGGCATACATCAACTTTGAGTTGTCGTTGGGCATTTTCAACTAAGAGGCTGGCGGCGAGCCTATCGCCGCATTGGAGGATACCATGAGTTTTAACCCACAGAGCCATTTGATTAAAGTTGACACAAGCAACGGGAAGAAAGACTACTTGCCGTTGCAGGGTCGCCTCTTGTGGCTGACCGGTGAGGTCACAGAGTACAGCATCGAAACTGAACTGCTTCACCTGGACCTTGACCGTGAATATGAGAAGGATGTTTGGGTATGGGATGAAGTTGCCAAGCGCAAGGTCCAGGTGCACAAGACAGCTAAGGGCGTTGCAGTCTACCACGCGGTTCTCTCGATTTTCAATGAGGGGAAGCTCATAAAGAAAACCGCTGGCGACAAAATGGAAACCGCTTGTGACTTCCCTGATTTTCTGGAGAAGGCGCAATCAGGCGCGATAGGTCGCTGCTTAATGTTCGCCGGCTATGGGACGCAATTCGCGCTAGAACTCGATGAGGGCGAGCGGGTAGTCGATAGCCCGCAATCGGGCGGCAATGGACACGCCGCGCCGGATGCACCAGCGTTGACGGTAGAGGGCCTTCACAAGCTCACTGAGCAGGCGTATGGAACGATTGAAAAGTGGGGAGCTATCAAGACGTACCTGCAATTGCAAGATATCGCGGACAGTGAGCTTCAACCGGCGCAACTGGCGAAAATTCACGGGACGCTCATAGCGAAGATCAAGGATAACCAGTCCAAGAAGAAGGCCAAATAGTGTTGTGCGCCGCCCTGGCATCCGACAAGAGCAGGGCGGCTTGCATCCCCAGAAAGGAAGATGCTATGACAAATGATATCACACCCGTTTACCGCGTCGTGGTGGTTCTGTATGAGGGCAGTAATTTGCAGGCTGCTCTTGACGCCTACAACGAGCACAAGATTTACGCGGCGTCCAGCACACCGAAGCAACGGGTTGACCTCCTGCGCAATGCAAACACGATAGCCAGTTCCGACGCCCGGACCGATGACAATGCAATCCGACGGATGATCGGTGAGAGACATGCCAGGCCATAGCACGACGCGCAACCAGGGGAACGTTCCCCTGGTTGCGCGTTACTCGTTCTGATAGACAGGAGGTGAAGCCATGCCAGGCCGCAAGAAAGCCCCAATCCATACCTACAGTGTGTTCGTGTCTACCTATGCGACTCAGCAGATTAAAGATCGTGTGGTTCGTGGTGAGGACTATCTTACACAGCCTGAACAATTGGAGTCTGAGATTGTGTACTTTGGGAACAGTGAGCGGCAAGCAGGCTATGCCTTCTATCGCGCTGCACGAGCGTCTATGAACAATCCACTCGCCTACGCTGTGGAGATGAAGCGTGATATGCAGGTGATCGTGCGCGTCAGAGTCTAGCTTGCTTTTGCAGTGGCCAACTCACGACGCTTTTGCAGGTAGTCAATGATCGCCCGGTGCGCCGCGTCTATCCCCTCATCACGCTTCAGGCTCTGAGTTTCAACCGTCACACCTATTTCAGGGATTGTCACCTGCAGGCGATCACCAATCGGAACAAGAATGATGGTGAATTTTTCCATGTGGCCATTATAGCATTACCGTGTTGACTTTCTGGCAAGCAAGCGCTAGACTGTATTGCACCTAATACAGATTAGTCGAAATCAGGAAGAGCTATGCATGATTTGACCATCTACCAGGCACCCACCCGCATGACGATCGAGCAGGCCATCGCCGCCTGGCTCGACGAGAAACGCGCTGATAGCACGCGCACAGCTGACGCCTATGAAGATGCCTTGAATGATTTCAGGGACACGTTACACAAGGCGAACCTGGACCTGGATAGTGAGCCTGCTCTGGTTGCACCACTGGCGCAAGGCTGGGCCCGGCATTCCAAACGAGAGGGCGCGGCCGTCACGGCGACGACGTTCAACCAGCGCCGCTCGATTCTCTCCTCGTTCTACAAGTATGCCATCGGCTATGAGGTACTTCTCTACAATCCAATTGAGCGAGTGAAGCGTCAGAAGCCAGGCAAGAAAGACGCCGCCCGGCCTCTGGCAAGTAGCACCATCAAGAGTGGACTGGCGCGGATAGATCGTTCCACGCAGAACGGCCTGCGCGATTATGCTCTGCTGAGTGTGGCGCTGGCGACCGGTCGCCGCGTCTCTGAGATTGCGGGATTGCGCTATAAGCACCTGCACCGGGATGGGAATACCTGCATTGTGGACTTCGATCACTGCAAGGGCAAGAAAGCCTTTACGAACCGCCTGGAAGCCGGGACGACCAGAGCATTGTATGCGTATCTGGAAGCGGTCTATCCGGGCCAGCTGCTTACCCTCTCTGGCGATGCGCCAGTGTGGGTATCCTTCTCTGACCGCAATTATGGGCAAGCCATCGGGCGACGCACAATGAGTAACATTTGTGAGGCGTATCTGGGAACATCGAAAACACATGCCCCACGGCATACGCTGGCAGTGGCCATGCACAACAAGCAGGCGAAGCTGACCGATATTCAGAAGGCCCTCGGACATTCCAACCCGGCGATCACCGGCGACTACCTGAATGAGTTGTTGAGTTATGAGAACCCGCTAGCCGCAGCACTTGAGGAAGAATGGGGGATTGAGGCCGATTGATCGTCTAGCCCTGCACAATGTTGCCCTGGGTGATCATCGCCGGGAAGCTCTCGGCCTGGTCGTCAACTTCTACCACGTACTGCATTGGTACCTGGTGCCCTGCAATCAGAGCAGGTGCACAAATCCAGATGATCTCACCTTCCAGAGCCTTCCCGTCCGCCAGGAAGCGAACACGGTCGCCCTGGCTGTATTCATGGTGGGAAGCCTCGAGTCCCCACAGATCACTTACTGCTTGTTGCATCCGTTCACCTCTCCAATTTCAAACATATTGGTAACTTTCATCACTCCGTTGAAAAACTGCTGTGCAGATCGTCACCTCTCTTTTATCGTAACGACTACCGTATTACGCTTGCCTCTCATGTTCCTGGAAGTTCAACCAGGCGTTATGTAACCCGGCCTCACCTTCCCAGTTGGAATACAGCCCGTAGGGGAGTGTATGAGCTTTCACGTACTCTCGATAGGTCGCCTCAGTGCCTCGTTCTGGAAACCGAGGGTCACTGTGGGCTTTCACTGCAAGCTCTTGCAGAGGGTTGCCCCGCCCTCTCTGTGTCTTGAGCCACGTCTTGAAAGGTCTATCCGGTCGCTCACTCTCGAGGGCCGCCAGCACCTGCTCCAGCACGTCTTCATGCTGGCGCATAATGCTCTCAAGTATGGCCTGGGTCTGAGGTGTGTAGCTGACAAATCGCTGGCGGAGACGCCTGTACCGCTTCTCATCTTGCCGTTCCCTGTAAGCAGCCTGTTTACAAGCATCACTACAATACTCCCGTCTCTGAGGGCCTTTCCCTGGCTCAACTGGATTCGTGTGGCAATGCTTACACAACGCCGGTGCATCAATCATGGTGACTTCCCTCTTGCTAATCGTAACATGTTTCTTGTTACGATTATATCACCTCTCAAATCGCTGCCTCACTCGCCACCGAGGTTCCATGTAATGTACTTGCGCGTGTCCTCACGCTCTTGCGCCTGCAGGTCCTCCGGACTCATCGGCTCAAGTGTGTAGGTGCTGCTCTCCTGGTGCCACACGAATTGTAAGCCTTGTCGCGCTGCCAGGTTTTCCAGGTTGGCTATGCTCTCCTCAACGCCATCTTCAGGCCAGGTTCCTGTTAGGTGGTGCTCTACTGAGCGCTCCTCGTATGCCCCTACCTGAATCCGACGCATGAGCTCGGTATAGTCCGCAATCGCCTTTTCGGGGTTGAATGAGGCCTCGACTATTACCTGTACGCCGCCTGGCAAGCCTCTTATGCGTCTCTGCTCTTTTAGTCCCTGCTCAGTCAGCAGCGCATAGGTGACGCTCAGTAAGCGACCTTCTCCCCCTTCGCCGTAAGCATCAATGTGCATCGTCTCCCCTGGCAATAGCTGAATTGCACAGGTGCCCGTTTTGCCCTCCAATACTGGAAACTGGCGGCGTGGTGCATAGAACTTGACTCTGAGGTCTGAGCCATCAGGGATAGACGCGGTGCATTTGTTGCCTTCCATACGAAGGGTGATAATTTCATCTGCCATGTGTTTCCTCTCCTTCCTGGGGGGAGACCTCTTCGAGAATCTTGACAACCTCAACTGCATGAGCCTTCAGAATAAATGCGCCGTCAATGTCATAGCTGGTCCACCAGGAGTCACGATTGACGGAACGTCCGGCATGTCCCCATTGGACCATTTCTACTTCCTCACCAGCACGAAAAGTGCGCTCCCCCCACGGGTCCACGGAATGTGTCACGGTCGTCTCACGTACCCGAACAATCGCCCTGGTGTGCCAGTCACGTATTGCTTGCGGTTCTGCCATGTGTGTACATCCTTTCTAATAATCCTGCTCTCGCTCTCGCTCGTTGAGTTCCTGGATCTCCGTCTCAATTGTTTCGTGGTTAAACTCTGCCATGTTAAACTTCTTCCTTTCCTGATTGCGCCAGTAGCCCCTTGATCACAAGGAGCTCTGTTCTCATGTTCGTGATGTTGCCGGCGAGCAGTTGAAGAGCCGTTTCTATCGCGTCCAGGCGGGCCGTGATTGAGCCGCCCTGCTCCAACTCCGATGCATGCAACTGGCCATAAGCCATCAGCTCGAGCAGGTCCTGGCTACTCAACGTGATAATCTGATTGTGCGCCCGCACTCGATAGCGGTCGGTTGCTACTCGTTCTACTTCCATTAGACCTCCTAAAACTCATCGTCGCCTAGTGGTGTCACCAGGCCAACATTCCTGTCATACGGCAAATCTACCAGGATAAAGCCGTCCTGCTGTTGATAGCCGCGTAGCACACTTTTCACCGGAACCGGTACCAGGAAGCTATCAGGGTGAGCGTTCGCCTTGTAGAGGCTCTTGATAGCACAAGCGATTGAGTGACCGCCGTCTACCGTGTAGCAGTACCAGGGCTGTAGTTCTGCTGGCAAGGGTTGATGATACGACTTGAAAGGCACCAAGTAACCAGAGAAAAGCCGTTCGATGGTCTGTTGTGGGTTCATTTACACCTCCTCTAAACGTTCTCAGGATGCGAGCGATACCAGCGCAATTCCTCATACGTGAGGTAGGAAGGCCATCTACCGTGCTTGCGGTAGTACGCTCGTATCCGATTGCTACGCGCCTCTGTGCGCTTCCTGCCTACTTGCGCCTTGCCCTGGTTGTCTTCTTGCGAGATGTCCGCGCCCTGCTCTCGATAGACACCGGTGCGACTTCGTAGGTACTTTCTACGAAAGGGCCCTCTACGCCCTCACTTCCTGCTGGCAAGAGCGCCGCCTCTGCTTGCCTGATAAGGGCTTGCGCTTGCATCTCCTCTAAACGGATGATTAAATCTTCACGCCGTTCCTTGCCAGCCAGGTACAAATCATCCTCACGTCGCCGGCGATCCGCGTCACTTATCGCCCGTTGGACTTCAAGTTCGCTCTCTGTGATAGCCCTGATTGCATGGGCCTTTTTCTCTTGCGTTGCCAGGAACTTTGGCAGACTCTTGGTTCTGAACGCCGCGAAAATGAACACACTGGCCAGATCAAGCAGACAGACCGTTCCAACTCGTAAGGCAATCATCAGGTACTGGCCGCCAGTTGAGACATGCAGATACGCCGCCGCTATAACCAGTTGTGCTACTCCGCTTCCAATATTGAAAAACAGCCAGGTCGCAAACAATCCAATAAATCTGCCCAGCGCTCCCTTTGCTGTTCCCTTCTGCAAGATTGCGGCCATGCTGTACGTCAGTGCTGCGAGCCCTGCCTCACAAGCATAGGCAAGCGAGTACATGGACATCGCCCAGCCATCGCCCCATGCGAACGGCCGTCCGCCAGAGAAGTACAATCCTACTTCATTGCTCACAGCGAACACGGCGACAATCGGCAAGAGGATAGCTACGCCCTGGCTGGCCCAGCGCTTCGCAGTATCAAGCCAGGTTTCGCGGTCCTCATCAAAGGATGCAATCAGTTTTCGTACATGGGAGAGAGACAATTCACTTGCGCCAACATCTTCTGCTGGCGCAATCGGGCCAGTGTCCACCTCGGTGTCTCGTGGTGTTTCTTCTGCTTCTTTCACAGCGAACAATTGCTTGAATCGCGCAATGATGCCCATGGTTTCGCCTTTCTTTTCGGGCACAAATCTGGTATGATTCATGCGCAACTACGGTTGCAAAACGATGCCTATTAAAGTCCCTCTACAAGCGGTTTTAATGGGCATCACTATCCTGTTATTTTTCGCCTCAAATTGATGGTATTTTCAGCAGAAAAATAACAGGTGAACACACTACTGTCAGAACCTCAGTCCTTTAACGTCACCAGGTCGAATCACACTCCCTAGCTCACGACTTAACGTCTCCGCAATCTCACGCGCTACCCGCGCCGAAACCTTCTCTCCATTGACCGCCTTTTGAGCCGTCTGATAGTTGATATTGGCTTGCCGGGAAAGGTCAGAGACTGTCCAGCCCAGCTGAGATAGATACTCCTGTAAAGTCATACGCGCCTCCGAACATAACGATATTATGGATATAATATACCTAGAAAATAACAACAAGTCAATAACATCAGAAGGGCAAGAGGTGTCTTAAACAAAAACAGGTGAGTGATTTTCCCTGGTATTTTTTGCACCGTCAGAATCGCTTTACAACGCGAAAAATGGGATATCCGTACTATCGCCCGTATCAATGTCCGAACGTTCATGTTAAAATGTCCGTATTAATGTCCGTATTATTATCCGTACAGAGGAAAGACGATGATAAAACTCACTTTACAAGAGGCATGGGCACGGCAAAACAA
>WNGL01004740.1_pt1 | contig 16243 bp, 14 predicted proteins | sample 5400591 | NCBI WGS metagenome assembly WNGL01 (sample SAMN13153377, study PRJNA577476) | soil metagenome | isolation source: 80 cm soil or saprolite under Garry oak tree replicate 1 | place: USA:California | collected 2016-06-15
GAGAGGGGTTTGTTGGACCTGACCATACGTTGGGTGGACAATGTGCGCAGCGGACAGTTGACGGAGACGTTGTTGCGGATTCTGGTCAAGCTGGCGCGGGCAATGGAACAGGGTATGGCACGGGTCCTAATGGTAGGTAGAGAACTGGCCTTGAAGGCGAGTGCGTTGGCGGTTGGATGGGGGAACAGAGACGCCTATTCGTGGCGGTTTGACCGGGAACTCTGGCTTGGACTTGCTCTGGCTGGCGCGAGATGAGAGCTCCTAGCCCTTGTTCTTAGTGAATATGGCCTGCTTGATCTTGCGAAAATGTTCGTCGCCAGTCGCCACTTTAGCTTTCGCCGATCGCGCGTGGGATTCGGGATTCACCTACCTCGCAAGATGGGCAGGGCCTAGATGAATAGGAAATACGAAGTCTCGGTCGTCAAGGAACCACATGGCAAAGATTGACTCTCGTCAACGCAAGAAACTTCGCCTACGGCGGAGGATAGCTGATAGTCGGGACATGATTCTCTACTATTTGCGAGCGCGTGCCACTGGACAGAATAGTGAGATACGTTCCTGAAGAATCTGCCCGTTTTCCCGTACAACCTAGGACCTTTCCGGATGCAACTCAACAGCCCCCAGCCTCTTCTCGTTCGCCACAGGTTTGCACTTGCCTCGATCTCGATTCCTCTACTGATACGCCTCATTCCTGAAATTATCGCGGGTCCTTATCCAATCGGATACGATACAATTACAGCGTACGTTCCTGCGATGAGGGACTGGGCGGCCGGAAATACGGCCGCACAATTCGACCCGGCTGTGGGTGGTTGGCTGATCTTCGTGTTGTTTGGAAGTCTCTACGGCGCCACTAGAATTGATCCACTGACGATTTTGAAAGTGGCGGCGCCAATGCTTTATGGACTGCTTGGTCTCAGCGAATATTTCTTCTCGAGGAAGATGTTAGGCTGGGGCTCATCAAGATCAGCGTTCCTGGTTCTAGTGGCTTCTACGTACTTTGTCTCACTGAGAATCTCATGGGATTTGATCAGAAACTTGTTAGGCTTGGTGTTGATGCTTCCGACCTTAGTTGTTTGGAAACGCGCGGGTTCCCTGCGGGAGTACGCCTTGTTGTCTGTCCTGATGTTGCTTGTTGTGGCGGCTCACCCTCTGGTTGGAGTTCTTCTTTGTTCGATCATCTTGTTGCACGCTCTAATCACAAGGAAAAGCTATTGGAAACACGCAATTGCGGCTTTACCCGCAACAGCTTGGTGCGGGGTCTCTCTTCTCGGCTTCTCCACGCAAGGAACAACAATTCTTGCGAGTGACAGTCAAACTATGGATCCGTTGGGCACTCTAGCATACCCAGTGTACATCTTTCTACCCTTGATCCCTGTGGCAATTCTTGGTCTCGCCAGGCTTCGATCAACACTTCTGAATATTTGGATAGTCGTCTGTGGATTGGGCGTACTAGCATCGATTACACCCCTGGCGGTGTCCACTCAATTGGTCGAGCCTGAGCGATGGAGCTTCATGATGTTCTTGCCCCTCGTTGTTCTCTCCATCGAAGGATTCTTCGTTCTGCGCAACAATGGGATCTTGACCCGCCGTCTAGGACGGACCCTCGCGATAGGGTGGCTCCTAGTACTCGTCATTCTCGGGTCTACATATATGGGGCTACAGGCACAGATGGCTTTTCCCTACTACTCCGGATTCCAGCCAACCTCGATGCTTCAAAGTACTATTCCAATTCAATACAGTCAAAACATGATCAACCAGTTCGTTTGGCTTTCCGACAACGCAACCGAGCATGCGGCGATTATTGCTCCTAATGCGATATACGGCTGGGCTAGAGAATACTTCACTGGAAATACGACAATCCTAGGGTTTCCTCCAAACGTTACCTTGCAGGCCATGTTGCAAGCCGCCCTGAAGGACGGATATTCGAGAGTGTATCTTGTTTGGTGGACCGTTAACAAGGGTTGGGGAAACCCCGCCGATATCCCTGAAGGCTTCGTACTGGAACATAGTGATGGACCCTTCGGAGGCTACATCTTTTCCTCTTAGCCGAATAAATGATCAATACCTACTATGAACCGCGTTAACAAGCTTTAACAAGATTCCAGCTGGACCCACAGAATCGCAAGACCTAGGGACTGTCGTTTGAGAGCACTGGTCGTTGGAGAGTCGGGCTTTATCGGGAGCGTTGTCTCCCGTCGCCTCTTTCAGAACGGGATCGAGCCCATCGGCTTCGACCTCATTCACAACGATTCTTCAGACCACGAATGGAGTTCCGTTCACGGCAATATCCTTGACAAGGGCACGCTAGAAAGGACTCTATACGATTGCAGCGTTGACGCGATCATACATCTCGTCGGACTGCCCGTAGTCGACCAGTGTCAACACGATCCAGCCCTAAGTTTTGCTCTAAACGTCCAATCAGTTCAAAATACTCTAGAAGCAATGCGAGTGGCCGATGTTGCTCGAATAGTATTCGCGTCGTCAGCCACAATATACGGTGACCATGACCATGAGGCCAAGAAGGAATCAGACTTGCCTCATCCGACGACAGTTTACGGCTGGCACAAGCACATTGCTGAAGAAGCCATCAAATCATATTCTGAAACCTATGGAATCAAGAGCGTCGTACTCCGCCTGTTTAACGTATACGGCGGAGACCCGAACCATGGAAAGGAGGTCGTTTCGATCTTCATCAACCGTGCGCGCAAGCAAGAACCTCTAACCGTCAGGGGTCCTCAAAAGTTCCGGGACTTTGTTCACGTTGAAGATGTAGCGGACGCCTTTGTGAAGGCACTCCAAAGAACGAACGATGGTAACGTAACAGTGAATATTGGAACAGGAACGAGAACGACACTAAAACAGCTCGCAACCATGATCCAATCACTCTTTCCCCACTCTGAAATCACGGTCGAGGCTGCGGCTGACGACGGAACCGGGCTATGGGCCAACGTTAGTGTGGCTGAGGAGAGGCTCGGATTTGCTCCTCGGAAACCGTCAGTCGGTATTCTAGCTCACGTTCAGATATACGCTGACCAAGTGGGGATCTCACCTTGAAGGTTCCATTTTCAAAACCTTACTTTACAGACGAGGACTTGGATGAGATTCTCTCAAAGATGAGAGATGTTTTGGCCTCGGGATGGCTGACTTCCGGCAAGAACGTCGAAGCACTCGAGAAAACATTTGCAGAGATGCTCGGAGTCAAGGAAGCGATTGCCCTCAATTCGTGCACGGCCGGCCTCCACGCTATCCTGATTGCAATGGGGATCAAGTCGGGTGACGAAGTCATTGTTCCGACCAATACTTTCGTTGCGACCGCTAACGCCGCATTGTATACTGGTGCCAAACCCGTCTTTGCTGATTCAGATCCTGATACCTTCAATATATCGCCCGAAGATGTTGAGCGAAAAATTACGTCGAGAACTAAGGCGATGATCGTGGTCCACCTTGCAGGCAACCCATGCGATATGAAAGCGCTCTCGGAAATTGCTGCCGACCATCACATTTCGCTTCTTGAGGACTGTGCTCATGCCCACGGAGCCAGAACACTTGGACGTAGCTGTGGGACCTTTGGAGAAGCAGCGGCATTCAGCTTCTACGCGACGAAGATAATCACGACGGGTGAAGGAGGAATAGTGACAACCGACGACGAAGAGATTGCGCGAAGGGTTAGGAGAATTCGCACCCACGGGAGAGGAGGAGTGGGTCCGGTCGAGACGACAGAACTCGGTTTCAACTACAGAATGCCGGACATTCAAGCAGTTATAGGATTGAGTCAGATCAAACACTTGTCCGATTTCGTAACACAACGTCAGGAGACAGCACAGTACTACAATCGGCTTGTCACCGAGAGCGAGCAGGGGACTCCACAACTCGTACGTGACGGCGACACGTGCCCATACTATGTGTACATAGTGAAGCTATCAAATGCCAAGATGACTCGCGATGAACTAATCCGGAGACTTGGTGAGAAGGGAATAGGGACAAGCGTCCTTTACTATCCAGTACATACTCAGCCTTTCTATCGAGACATATTGAGAGAAAACGCACAGTGCCCAATCGCAGAACAGCTAGGAAGAAGCACGCTAGCGTTACCGATGTTCAACGGAATGTCGTCTGACCAATTGCACAATGTCGAATCCGCTTGGCGAAATGCCTGCGAACCTGTTGTGGAGCAATATGCGAGCCTCAACTGACACACGGCAAATAGACACTTGGACTGAACCAGGGCAACTCGGTCTGCTTCTGGAAGAAAATCGACAACAACTACTTGGGAAATTTGTAGGGGATGAGAATCTTTCCGAAGACAAACTATGGCATTCAATGGTGTCCGAAATCGAAAACCGCGTATCGCACGGAAAAGCGCTTCTGGAGGTCCAACAGGACTTGGGCACGCATCCGTTAGGCGTCGTTGTGGGGGAAATAGCCAACTGGGAGTCTGAACATTACCGCAGGAAAATGGGCAAGGTGACACTCGCAACGTTTGACCGACTGGCGGGCACCAGCACCCGAGCCACATTATTTCGAACACTGGCGAAGAGACTGGGTGTCGATATGTTGTCAGCGCGAGTGAGGATGAGCGATTTACTAACCGTTCAAGCGCTAGAGAGAGCAGGAGCAATACTAGTAGACGTCCTGATGACGTTCCGATTCTCAACTCGTAAAATGGTTCGAGGCACAAATTCGAGCGTAGTATCCGTGAGTCCGTCAACAAACGAAGAAGCTGAAGAACTCATACGAATGGGCGGGCGAATATTCACCGTCGACAGATTCCACGGAGATCCGAACCTTCCGAAATCTAGAAGCGATGAGCTCTACTCAAAGTGGGTTTCTAATAGCTTGGCCGGTTTTGCTGATATAGTCTTGGTCGCTCGTCACGCTGGCAGGGTAGCAGGCTTCATCACCTGTAAAACTGACAAGTCAGTGCCCGGGTCTGAATATGGCGTCATTGACTTAGTGGGTGTCAATCCGGATTTCTCAGGAAAGGGCATCGGTCAAGAGCTAGTACGCTCTGCACTTGAGTGGTTCGGGCCAAGGGTCCGATCAGTATACGTAGGGACACAGGCGGCCAACACCCGAGCAATCCGACTCTATGAGAAATCAGGATTTGTTCATGTTTGTTCGGACCCCACTCTTCATCTCTGGTTCCCGACGGGTTCCTAATTGAAGCCAACTTCAGCAACAGATTCCAAGGTTCTCGTGATCATACCTGCACACAATGAGGAAGCGAGTATTGGGAAGGTGATCGACGAAATAAGATCTTCAAAACCTGGCGTCGATATACTCGTCGTGGACGACGCATCAGACGACAACACAGCAAGAGTCGCCCGCGAGATGCAAGTTGACGTAGCCAGTTTATCAATCAATCTTGGCATAGGAGGAGCAGCTCAAACCGGTTTCCAAGTGGCGAAACAACTCGGCTACGATATTGCAATACAGATTGACGGGGACGGCCAGCATGACCCCTCATGCATTGATGAGATAATCACGCCTGTCTTGAAGAACGAAACGGATATCACGATAGGGTCGCGTAATCTTCAGAACGGAAACGCTAAACCATCAATAACGAGAGGGATAGGAATCCGTTTCTTCTCCTGGCTAACGACTCGGGTCACATCTAGACCGATAACTGACTGCAGTTCTGGGTTCCGGGCTCTTAACATAAGGGCCTTGGACTTGTTTGCTGAGAGCTATCCTGTCGACTTCCCGGATGCAGAGGCACTCATTATGGCGCATAGGGCCGGGCTTCGCGTATTGGAAGTCCCCGCGAGGTTTCGGGAGAGACATAACGGAAGAAGCAGCCTCAGGCCGTGGAGAATGCTGTATTACCCCCTTAAGGAAACCCTTTCGATTGGAATCATGATGACCAAACGAGGAGGTTGCCCAAGCGAGTAACGCCCTAACATTCGCAGCAATCGCGGGTTTTTTGATTCTGGGGTGGGTTTTGTTCCTTTACAGGAAGGCCAAATTGAAGGAGGATCACGCCTTGCTCTGGATTTCTGTTTCCATTTCGATCATCCTGCTTTCGACTTGGACTGGGCTCTTGTTAGCGATAAACCAGGTCGTTGGGGCTGCAAACATATCCGATGTCGTGCTTGCAGCGTTCGTTGCTTTCTTGATCATCGTTTCAATTTATTTTTCCGTGAGGCTATCGGAGCTGACTGAACGAAACCGGAAAATCGCGCAACATCTAGCATTATTGAACCTCACCCAATCAAAGGATCGGCTTGATTGTCTGGACGACAAGAACGGCTAGAACATGGCGTGATCTGGGTTAGTCCGGTTGCTGCACCCAACCAAGTCCCAAGCGCTGAGCGTGGGAGGCGACGGACACCGTGACCCTAATTGCCGTCACATGAATACTTATCAGTGTGAGATCGATTGAAGATAGTTCAAGTCTCAGACTACTTTCCTGACTACGGCGCACACGTTGTCGAAACTATTGCCTCCAAGCTTGCTTCTTGGGGCCATGATCTTCTGGTCTTGGCAGGCTCGGCTGACCAGGATGGCCACCAGTATTCACCAGGGTGGGACCTTTCACAGAAAGAACTCAGAATCTACCGCTTTAGATCATTCGGAATCAAGGCGGGGGGCGTTTGCTTCTCGATTCCGCATGCCAGCATTTTGCGTGCGGTTAAGGTCGTGAGGGAATTCAGACCAAACGTCGCAAATCTTCATTTCATTCCACACCTCGGAAACGTTGCCATGTCACCATTCTTAAGAATGGCTCGAATCCCAATTCTCTATACAATTCACGGAGTTCCGGTTGGGTACACTTCTAGAACGCTCAAAGCATCATCTTCCATCATCAATCAATTGGCCACTATTCCCATACAATTGTCTCAACAAATAATAGCCGTTAGCGATCAAGTTCGAACCCTCGCGCAAAGAACTTACATGATTGACAGGAGCAAGATCAAAGTCATTCCAAATGGAATTGACGTCGGCAAGTTCCGGCCGGTACATGGGAAGTTTTCAGGAGAAACAATTCGGATTGGATTCTGCGGGCGATTGGCAAGGCCAAAGAGGGTTGACTCGGTAATTCGAGGCCTCGCAGAGCTTAGGGATAAATTCGGGACAGAGGTTCTCGGAATAATTGCTGGCGATGGGCCCGCTCGAAAAGAACTTCAAGAACTTGCCAAAGAGCTATCTGCGCCGGTCGAATTCTTGGGTCATATCGAGGGCCAAGCAATTATCAATTTTTACGACCAAATAGATGCCCTTGCTCTCCTCTCGCAAAATGAAGGGCTACCTCAAACGGTGCTTGAAGCCATGTCATGTGGTGTGCCTGTAATCACGTCTGGCGCAGGAGGGATCAGCGATGTCATATCCGATCGTACAAATGGGATGATTCTGCAATCGGGTTCATCGTCGGAGCTGGCTTGTGCGATCTATGAGCTAATCAAAGACAAGGCTTTAGTCGACAGAATTTCAGCGAACAGCAGACAGACTATCCTAACAGCCTACTCCGACGATACGATGTGCAAACAATACCTCAGAGCTTACGAAGAAGCATGCGGCCAACCTTTCAACAACTGAAAAACCGCGTCTACTATGGTACACTAGTTCTAGAGGAATCACATCTGAGCTCCGCGCAATGACAGCCCTGGTTCTGGCCCATTCATGATTGGTCGTTTCTTGCTTGTTGAAGAAGTATCCCAGTTGGGCTAAAGATCTGAACAGTTTGCCACATAATGACTGGTTGGAAGAGGTTTGATGAGAATTTTTCGTATCCAGCGAAGGAATCAGGCATGTTTATGGTTGGCGCCAGGAACCTACTTTTGATTCCTCCCCAAGAAGCCCAGCTAGCCGTTCTTGTTGTAATCACCACAAAGCTCGGAACCTGTGGCAGCTTGTCAAGATAGCTTGAAATCTGACTGGCATTTGTAGTCGTGAACAGATCGTAAATTGTTGACAACAGCGGAGAGCTGGCGTTCGGCGCCAACGCTTCACCATCTACAATAAACGAGGTAGAGGAATTCAGCAAGGTTAATCCCCGAAACAAGAATCCACTCGATGGATCTGTGAGAATGTAGCTTCCCGATGGTGAGTTTAGTGAGAGCCAATAGGCTGCCTGGTATTCGTCGCTCGATATGTTAGACCACCGCGTGACACTCTGCCCATATTGAATGTATGGTTGAACCAAAAGGAAAGCAGAAAACCCGAGAAAAACGAGTGCTCCGGCTTGCAATACTCTCCAGCCCGGTCTGGGGATCCGAATTGCTTTTCTCCAGTCCAATCCTCTTAGCGTCGCAACTTTGACGAGAGCGATAACTGAGTAGGATGCCACGATCGACGCAAACGGTCTTAGCAATAGCTCGGATCGATCAGAACCCGAAAGCGGTAATAGAAATAATACGATCATTAATGTGACGTAACAAACGATGAGCAATGGAATCAGGAACCTCTCGCGATCTTGCTTGAAGACCTTGACACCGACTATCGCAAAGCCCATTGCGATGAATAGCCAAAGTACATCTGGATAGGCGGCCCCCAAGACGAACAGCTTCAATTCAAGCACGAGACTGCTGACACTCAGAAGTAGTGAGCCAGCATAAGTGAACAGAATAGTGGCGGTGAATGTCAGTCCGATCAATATGAGATTCCAGCGCCTTAGAAATGATGCCGGATTTCTGTTTACCAGAATCAGAATGATCGGGGGTAGACTTAGGAAAAGTGGATAATAGTATAGTAAGAAGCACGAACCGAATGTGGTCACACCAAAGAGCCCTTGCCAAATTCCGTGCAACGGAGACTCCGAGAGCCCGACAAGACATAGCATGAAAAATAAGATGAATGCAGTTGAAGGGAAGAAGTATTGAGGACCGAGCAGTATCTCTCCTCCACTAATAGATGCGGCAACCCAAGCTGCAAAGATAGACTGGGGAAAGTTCCTTGTTAGAACTGATGACAACGCAAACGTGAGCAGGCCATACATTGGTATCGAGAAGTAAGGGCCGTACCAGAAGATTGTGTACGAGGGGACCCCTAGAAGTTGTGAAAGAGAGGCAACCAACGCCTCGAAAAGATACGGATACGGAAGTAGCGTCCTCGAAGAACTCGGAAAGAGTGTTGTAAGCCCACCCTGTTTGACGATCCAATTAACATCAGCAAGATGGGCGTACACATCCCAGCCAGGCATCGAAGGCCAACCGAAGTACCTTCGAAACACAATCGCGACCGACAACCCGAAAACTGCGATGCACGCGACACTAAGGGTGGTTAGTTTGCTTGGCCATTTCATTTCATTGCGGATCTGCTTCACTGACGCAATAGAAAGTGATCCACCTACTGCTAGGCAAAACGTTGAAATCAACGTCGTCGGACTCAACAGATGAAAGAAGGCGAAAGCGCTTGTCGAGGCGACAAGAAAGAGCATACTCAGACAAGCATCAAAGGCCATCCTTCCCAACAATCGGACCTGGGAGAACTTTCGCTGATCTATGAACGCAAGACGAAATGAATGACCAACGGTGTATACCACGAGTGTCGCTCCAGCGATTACATGCAATGCACTGATTGGAAATGGTGCTGTTATTGTTCCAAGATACATCAACAATGGGAAGACATTGATAATTGGGTCAATGAGAGCGCTTTTCATCTACGTCGATCCACGTCTGTTAATGCCCCGAAACCTCTGAACTATCCAGATCTAGAAGAAACCGCGTGAAAGTTTCCCTAGAAACCCGGTTATCGTACATGCTAGCCACAAAGTCAACTCCTGCTCTCCGGAGGCCATTTCGAAAATCACTGTTAGATAGAATGGACTCGATCGCGTTCGCGATTGCAAAAGCATTACAGTCCACAATCATCGCCGCGCCTGACTTCTTCACTGAATCTGAGAAAGGTCCAGATCGCAGACATATTATCACGGGCACTCGACATGCCATTGCCTCCAGGACCGCTGCAGGGACACCTTCATTTTCGCTAGGCAGAACGAATACGTCACATGTCTTCAGGATTGAAGGGACCCGCTCCGGAGGAACACGACCTAGGAACTGGATGCGATCATTAAGAGAGGCATTGGCAACTTGCATTCGGAGCTTCTCAAGTTCGGGACCCCAGCCCACTAGAAGACATTTGATACGCATGCGTTTGTTTGCGAGCAAACCAACCGACTCGATCAAAACGTTGAGATTCTTCTCTGAGTCAAGTCGGCCGACATTCACCACAAGAGGGACGCTCTCCGGATGTCTTAGATCTGGCACAGATTGTTCGATGCTTTCCAAGTCTACTCCTTGATCAATTACGGCAGTCTTCCTAACGTCTATGTTGTAGTAGTCTGACATGTCTCTGACACTGAAGATTCTGTCACACAGGGATAGAGACACTTTTTCCGTCCAGGCGGCTACTGCATAAATCATGTTTGGCCTATTATTGCGCCTTAGGAGTACTCGGGTTGGTTCGGATATTCGGAGTACCGTTTTTCGCATCATTACTCGGCCAATTAAGGCAACTACAAAACCGGTGTAGCAGTGTCCCGCCATTGTTACGACGATTCTTGCCCTGGAAGTCTTGATTGCTTTGACCAAGAACAGAGAACTTAGAGCGAGTAAGATTGCGTATTTCAAAAAGCGGTAGGCGCCACGGTGCCCCACGGGCCCCAACGGTAACTCGGTGACTGCGAATTGCGAACCAGCACTTGAACGTAAACCAGAACTCCCAACCAAGTACACGATAAAGCGCGAAAGGTCGAAGTAGCTTCGAACAAGCGGTACGAACTTAGATGAATAGGAGTACTGATCACCCGAGGGTTCGAGGAGTACGACAATCGGCGTCCGAAGCCCATGATTTTCAGATTGCAATGTCCAAACACAGTCCCGGTGCTAACTTATCAAGGGACTTGGAACGGCTCTCTGAGCCAAATAAACTCTAGATTTGAGATTTTCCCCGAAACCACTCGGCCATTCTCTCAAGGCCTTGGCTTAGGGTTACTCTCGGAACATAATTCAGATCTCGACGTGCCTTACCAATGTCAGCCCGGGATACCCTAACGTCGTAGGTCCTAGCAGGCTTCTTCAATACCCGAAGTTTAGGCCGATCGCAGGCGTCCATCACGCGCTTTGAGAGCTCCTTTACTGTTATCGACTGCCCAGTTCCTACATTATATGCACCACCCGAGGCTTCCTCAATATCAAGGGCCGCCCGGTTTGCATCTACTATGTCGGTCACGAAAGTGAAATCCCGCTCTTGCATTCCGTCGCCATAAATTGTGATAGGCTTCCCTTTCAGGGCACGACGTACAAAAATGGGAATCACCCCGGAGTATATTCCGTCCGCCTGTCTGGGGCCATACACGTTGAAATAACGCAGTAGGACCGTGCCTAAGCCAAAGGCCTTGTGAAATGCCACAGCGTAGTTTTCAGTAGCTAGCTTGGATGCAGCATAGATCGAAATTGGTTTTAAGGGCATGTCTTCTTGTTTTACCAGAGCTCCATTGTTCCCATAGACTGAGGAGGACGACGCGATGATCACCTTTGATACCTTGTTTTCCTTTGCTGCAAGAAGTACGCTCAGAGTTCCGTCAACATTCACACGGTTCGTGAGCTCAGGATGTTGAGTTGTCTTAGCGATACTAACCACCGCAGCCTGGTGAAATACCGCCTTGGTCTTTCGGAACAACCTTCTTGTCAAGGCGCGATCGCAGATGTCCCCTTTTACAATTCTAACATGTTGCGCACGAGCATGTTTGAGATTTCGCATCTCCCCTGATGTGAAATTGTCTAGAACGACCACTTCGTGATCTTTGGATAGCGAATCAACAAGGTGACTGCCTATGAAACCAGCGCCCCCCGTGACCACTACCCGAGGTTTCATGGAAAAACCTGGAAACACTTGACTTGTTGAGGGGTCATAGTTTTTCCGAATGACTTTTCTCGATCCATTTTCTTTAAACGGCTTTTCCTAGGTCGAACTTGCTACAATATCTGCCCAGTTTAACGACATCTCGACACGTTGAGATACAGAGGGAAGACATCATCATATTCTAGCGTCGGCCTTGAAAAACCGCCGACATGTCCGACGAGATAGCTGAAGCCCCTGTGCCCGCGTTAAGGGTTGCACGTGGCGCGACCTACCTCTTAGTTCAGAGTGTGATAATTAACCTAACTGTTTTACTGTTCTTCGCGTTTGCTGCAAGGCGACTTTCTACAATAGCTGACCTGGGCCGGTTCACGACTCTCAATACTCTCGGGATTCTTCTGATCGCCCTAGGAACACTCGGTCTCCCTACAGCTGGTGTCCGGTTTATCGCCAAGTTTATGGCGGACAAACCCGAGATCAAGGCGAATGGCGTCTACAAGACCGTACTCGTTTATGGATCGGCCCTCTCAGTAACAATTCTGATCGCGACCCTATTTGCGGGCAACTTCCTTTCAACAACTTTGCTCGGCTCCTCAAACTTCCTCTTACTAATTCAGCTAGCCGCGATCGATGCATCCTTGCAACTGCTCACTGTCTTTCCTATGGGAGCCTTACAAGGAAGATCTCTTTTCAGGGAGAGCGCGGCAATCAACATAACGTCAAACACTGTACAATTCGCCGTCGCCCTCTTCCTGCTTGAAATCGGGCAGGGACTCACCGGTATCAGGTACGGTTGGGTAGTAGGTGATGGACTAGGCGCAGCACTAGCTCTCTTAGTCACGAGCAGACTCTTCTCGCTATCGCAAACATCTGAACCTATCAAAGAACTAATTCGATATTCCGCTCCCGTCTATGGGTCCAACCTAGCCACGTTTGCTTCCAATTATCTGGACCGGCTCCTAGTCCTTTTCTTCCTAGGAACGGTTGCGCTTGGAGTCTATTCTCCTGCTGTAGCAGCGGCTAGCTTTCTTGCGATTGTCTCCACTCCCGTAGCCAGCGCCTTACTACCCCAACTCCAGGAACTACACACCAAACATGGAGACAAGGAATTCGTCGACGCTGCTCGAGGCGCGTCCCGTTACCTGTTCATCCTCATGCTTCCCCTAGCCATCGGCCTGGCCGTAACTTCCCTTCCCACAATCGTGCTCTTCGCCGGGCTAAGATACGCCGGAGGCACTGTCCCACTCGTCATCATATCAATAGCAGTTGGACTTACGTCTGGTAGCGCGATAGTCAACACCTGCCTACTAGTACTCGGCAGGACCCGAGTCCTTCTCCTAGCGGGCCTCCTCGGCTAATCGCTGAAGTTACTTCTTCACCTCTAATAATACTAGGCCTAAACGGCGCTGCCGCTGCGCGTACAGTACTGATGATAGTCTCGCTTGGAACATCTTGGCATGTACTACGAAGAAGGATCCATCGAGTGATCGACCTGAAAGCGATGGCAAGAGTACTGTGCAGTGCTCTAATCGAAGGAGGCGCGGTCTTAGCAGTTGAATTCGTCTGGTTTCACGCCTACCTACTACCGCTGTACATCACGGTAGGGGGAGCATTCTATCTTCTCACCTTACGATTCATCAAAGTTCTCCGAAAAGACGACATAGCCCTGCTACACAAGCTCTTTCCAGTGCGGCTCCGTTTCTTAGTTAGCGCCTTGAGTCGGATTGCAGGTCCTCCCGATCATGATGAGAGGCCTCGGAATCGTTGAGGATGCGTACGGTTATTCCTACGCGCTCCCGATGGATCCCTAAACAGTTCTAAACCTTTACACGGTCAACGTTAGTCTATTCTTCTCATTTTCCGCTAGCTTCCGTGGTCGCAGCCTGGGAAAGATCGGAGAGGTCGTCTTTGGCGATTTGCAGAAAGTTGGCACTTTGATATATTCCATATCATGAGACGAGCATGAATGCAACCCCTACTAGAAGCAGAGTAATAGAGCAACCGAGCAGCAGCCCGTTTCCAGTCAAAACTGTCAGGACCGAAAGTAGTCCTGAAAAAAAAAGTAGGACGAGAACCTCTTTCTAGCAGGAGGAGCCTTCCTAAGCGTCCGCGGGCCTAATTCTGCCGGTCAAGTAACCTAGATCAGAGGAACCAGCTCAGGACCCCTACAGCCTCTAGTATCGAGAGAATCACCCTAGCTTCCTGAGTGTCTCAGCCTTTATCGTCAGTCACGTCATCTTGAAGAGGGGCCGGGCGGCCCCAACGACCATTCCAAGGCAGAATCTATGAGTCGGATATGGTGGCTGATCGTTTTTGGAGCCGCGTGCTACGGTTTCGGAGCACTCAGTCACCGCGGACGAGCTGTTCGGTATCGCCCAGTTCTATGGACCCAGTGGTCTCTACTACTTCCCCATCATAGGCCCGAGAGGACTCTGGGACTCATGGGTCTACGTCTTCACAGGTTTAGCAGTCTGCCTCTTCCTCTCACTCGTCTCGATCCTGAAGCTCCAGCGACAGGGGCCACAGTAGCTAGGGCGATCTCGGTAGGAGCCACTGGCTCATCGACTCAACTGAGTTAAGAATCGGACCAGGACCCGAATCCGGAACACTCCCCAGGTTCCAGCCGAAAACATTTCATCGAGAGCTTGTTTGCATTTCTCACGGATGGATGATGAAGCCGTACTGTTTGAAGTGTCCATCGTAGGCAAACGCACTCTTGACCGCGTGGAGGTCCATCAGGGCGAAACTCGTACAGTCTGTAAAACTGTAGTCCTTGTCCCTATGGGTTTTGAAGATCCTCCAGGCTTCTCGTTCGACTTGTGGCTCCAACCAGAGGACTTTCACCACATTCGACTTTTCCAGATCTTCTCGGAAAGAGACGGCGACAGACACACCACATCTCTCCTTCAGCAATGTGAGAGTCTCATCGACGATATAGTTGGACGTGTGGAGGCTCCTGAAGGGTGTCAGGCTCTTCCTTAGCCGTTCCCTGAATTCCATCGCGCTCTTATGATTCTCATCGTCAGAATCCTCGAGCGGTATGAGCGCACCGGTGTCTATGAAGAGACGCGACTTTTCTTCTTCCCATACAGGTACTCGTCATGCTTCCTGGACAGGTCTCCAAGCCCGCTCTTCCCACGGGGCCGACGGACCAAGAAGGGATCTTTAGGATTAACCCTCACCTCATCCTCCAACTGTAGAAACTCGACCAATCTCCTTCTGCACAGATCAAACCGCTCGCTAGGTATTCTTCCGAAGGGTCCGTGAAGGCTGTCGCGGAAGGTCTTGGATTGCACGTCCAGCATGATAGCACGACTCCTCTCCCCCATCAACTTACGGTCGCATTTCGCCGAGAGCAATTCGGTAACAAGGTCCCAGTCAAGGTTCGCTCCTGCAAGCATGAACATGTCGCGGACATCTTGCCTCCTAGCCGAGACGAATTTCATCGCGAACAGCAACTCTGGGTCTACTATTCTCATCCTGATTCTTGTCGGCACCGATCTTCCGACGGTCGTTCTCTCACCGGAGTGTTTCTTGAAGAGCTCACCCTCGAAGACTATCCTCGTGTCTCTGTCAACCACTGAATTCTCGAGAAGATCGAAAGAGACCCTGACATTTTTCAGCTCGTAGCGCACGTATCCACCGTAGGAGACATCCCCATCGGCAGTCTTCCGGAATCCCTCCTCCTTCAGCAGCGACTCAAGCCTGAGCGAGCTGCCTAGGACGACGAGGTCGCAGTCTATAGAGAATCTCGGCGGCACGTACGCGTTTACCGCGTATCCGCCTATCAGCACAACCTCCTCCCTAGGAAGTTTCTGTAGCGTCTTGATTATGATACTTTCACGCGCATCAAGCATCAGACAACAGCCTTCGCCGCCTCCTTCATTACACGTCTGTCGATCTCGACCCTGGGCTTGACCTTGAATTTCGCCTTCAAGTATGCCAACGGATACTCGAAGGTGTGAACATTCTTCTCCGAGTATGACACCGCCAACTTCAACGGGTCAACAGGCAGACCATTATGCGTCACAATCGCAAACTCGCCTGCAGGCTTCAAGATCACAAACTCTCCCATAGCCAATTCTGGCCTGGAAGTGAAGACCTTCACTTTGTGTATCCTAAAGTAGCTCACCCAGCTGTCCAAATCGGTTCGCAAGACCCTGACAAAATATGGCGAGTGCTCCCAGCTCCTCTGAATGTAGCTGTAGTCGGTCCAGACCTCAACCGCACTCGCCCCTGTGTAGGCATACCTCATTCCAGCCCTACTCAATAAGCTCGGAACTCTGAATTCAACCATCGACTCAAAAATGTCGTCCGCATTCTTGCAGACATAACTTCCCTTCTCCACTCTCCTGATCCATCCTGCATGCTCCAACGTGTGCAACGTTTTTTTCACCATGCTCCTCGAAACGAACCACGACATGTAATCCGCGGGAAAGCTATC
>WNGL01004741.1_pt1 | contig 16242 bp, 8 predicted proteins | sample 5400591 | NCBI WGS metagenome assembly WNGL01 (sample SAMN13153377, study PRJNA577476) | soil metagenome | isolation source: 80 cm soil or saprolite under Garry oak tree replicate 1 | place: USA:California | collected 2016-06-15
CGGGGTCGAGCCGGCCGAGCCGGTTCGCCTTCTGGGCCGTGTACCAGAGGGAGCCTTCTCGACCGACCGCTGGGTCATGCGGCAGTGAGCCCGGCGTCGGCAGGTCCCACTCGTGGATGCTGACGTTCAGGCTGCCGACAGCCGGACTGTTCGGAGAGGCTCCTTGGGAAAGCACGGGGAGCGTGCCCAAGATGACGATGGTCGCGAAGGCGATGCGGGGAGGCATGACCTACACGTGTGGTCGCCGCCTCCAGCGCGCAACCTGTCGAGTGCTCCGAAGCCCCCCGACGGCGTTCACCGGGCGGCCGCGCCGGGGCGGTCGCTGCCCCCGAAGCTCAGCACGATCCCACCGCGCACCTCCTGGAACTGGGGCGCCTGGAGGACGCCTGCGCTGAGCGCCGCCTGGAGGAAGCCCAGCCGGACACCGAGCTCGGCCCGGCCATTGAACGCGAGGCCGCTGTTCGTGCGGCCCGGGTAGTCCGCCGCATCGGCCCTGCCACCGCCGAGCGGGAAGGCTGGCGCGCTCGCTTCCTCGTAGGTGTCGAAGCCGGGCTCCGCCACCACCTCCCAGTGGACGCCGCCCGCGCGCGTCCAGCGCACCGGGAGGCCACCGTGGAAGAAGCGCTGCGGGCTGAAGTAGCCGCCGTGACCAAACGTGAAATAGCGCAGGTTCTTGTCGTACCCGAGCGCCGCCCCGGACACCCCGGCCGACAGGTCCCCGTAACCGCCCCGCAGGAGCCGGAGGTCGGCGCCCGCGCCTCCCCCGAGCCGCTGGTTGTCGGCCACCCGGAAGCCGACCACCCGGTGCAGGCCGCCGTACGCGAAGAGCGAGACCTCCTCCAGGGCGAGGCCCAGGTCGAGGCGGCCGCCCTCGGTCACGACGCCCCCCCAGGTCCGGCCGGTGGCGAGGTCCTTCACGCCGGCGTAGGAGAGCACACTCTCGGTGACGCTCCGGCGCTCACCCTGGGCGGCCAAGGTGAGCGGCCCCACGGATCCCCGCAGCCGGAGCCCGCCGAGGAGCGCCTGCACCGGGAAGCCCAGCGGAGTCGACCCGACGTCGGCGGAGAGGTGCCGCCCCTCGTAGCGCAGCTGCAGCTCGGTGCCGGTCACGGCGCGGTCCGGCTGCCCCGGCACCTCGGTGCCCGTCCCGAGGCGCGGCGTGGCGGCGCCCGCGAGCGCGCCCGCCATGAGCTCCACCTGGGCGATCTGAAAGGTGGCGCGGCCGCCGTAGCCGACGGGCAGCTCTGCGCCCGCCGACTGCCGCAGCGCGAGCAGCTGGCTCAGCCCCGGCTCACCCCCGCGCTGCCGCGCCTCGAAGCCGCCCAGCAGCCCGGGGCGATGGCGATCACGCACCGCCTCCAGCCCGCGGTCGATCTCGGCCCGCATCCCGGCCGCCGCGGCAGGGTCGACCCCGGCGAGCGCCGCCGGCCGAGGCGCGCCCTCCGGCGGCAGCGCCACCGCCGTGCCCGGCGCGACCGCGAGCGCCGGCCCGGGGATGCCGGCCTGCACCTGCGCTTCGGTCGCCGCCGCGCGATCGAGGAGCGCCCCGGCCCGGCGGTACGCGCTCACCGCCGCCGCGTCGTCGCGGGCGGCGAACGCCAGCCGCGCGGCGAGCAGGTGCGCCTGCGGTTCGCCCGGCTGGCGGCGGAGCCCCTCCTCGACCAGCCCGCGCGCGGCGCCGACCTCCCCCTCCGCCAGCGCCGTGTCGACCGCTCCGCGGCGCGCCTCGAGATCCTCGGGCCGAGCCGCGAGCGCCTTCGCGAAGGCGGCGTGGGCGGCGCCGGCGTCGCCCCGCCGCTCCAGCGCGCGGCCCAGCGCGGCCTGCAGCCGCGGATCGGCCGGGTACGCGCGCAGGACAGGGCCGAGCGCCGCCAGCGCGGTGCCCGGTTGCCCGGCCTCGCCCGCCTGGTCGGCCGTGCGGACGGCATGCGCGACGCGGAGGTCCCGCAGCCAGCGCCGCTCCGGCTCGCCGAGTGACGGGTCGTGCTCGAGGCCACGCAGCAGGTCGCCCACGGCGGCGTCTTCTCCTGCCTGCAGCAGCGCCGAGGCGAGCTCGAGGCGCATCGAGGACGTCGTGGTGGGAGCGCGGGCGACCGCCGTCCGCATGAGCGCGACGGCGCGCCGGTTCTCGCCCAGCTTCGACCACCCCACGGCCACGCGCGCCGCCAGCTCAGGCTCGTCCTTCACCCGGGCCTCCAGCGCCGCCAGCGCCTGCACCGCCGCGGAGCGGCCGCCGCCCAGCGCCTGCTGGACGAGCGCCGGGACCTGGACCATCACCTCGAGCCGCCGGCGCAGCGCCACCGTCGGCGGATCGCGCGGCGGGGGCGCGATGTGGGAGAGCGCCTCGAGCGCCTCCGCCGGGCGACCCTCGGCGTCGAGGAGCCGGGCTTCGAGCGCGCGCGACTCCGGCAGCGCCGGCGCGACGCGGAGCAGGTCCGCCACCACCGGCCGGGCCGCCTCGGGATCGCGCAGCTCGAGGAGGACGTTCGCGAGGTCATGCAGCACCCACACGTCCGAGCCGTCCGCCCGGCGCGCCCCCTCCAGCTCGGCGCGCGCCCCCGAGAGGTCGCCCGCCGCGCGGGTCTTGCGGGCCCGCGCACGGCCGTCCTCGGCGCGCAGCCACCCGGTGCGGAAGGCCTGCTCGGGCGCCACGCGCACGAGGCGGTCGTTCACCGGCAGCGCCTCCTCGAAGCGGCCGTCCTCGACGAGCAACCCCGCCAGCCCGCGCAGCGCCTCTGGCTGCTCCGGCACGGCCGAGAGCACCTCGCGATAATGCCCCTCGGCGGCGCGCCCATTGCGCCGCGCGAGCTCGAGGTTCGCCAGCTCCAGCTCGGCGTGCCAGCGATCGCGTTCGGGCGCGGCGTCGCGCGCGGCGCGCAGCCGACCCTCGGCCTCACCCGCGCGGCCGGCCTTGCGCGCCGCGCGACCTTCCTCCAGGAGCTGCCAGAACGCCACCTCGCGCAGCGGCTCGCGCCACAGCTCCGGCCTGGCCGGGGCGAGGCGCCGCGCGCGCTCCAGCAGCTCTCTCGCGCGTGGGAGCTCACCTGCGCGCTGCGCCGAGAGCGCTTCCCGCTGCGCCACCAGCGCGAGCCCGAGCCGCGCGTCGGCGTCGTCGCCCGCCGCCTGGAAGCGGCTCTCCGCCTCGCGCAGGTCGCCGCGCTCGAGCGCCGCGAAGCCCGCCTTCCGCGCAGCCGCCAGGCGCCGCTCGCCCAGGATCGCGAGCCCGCGCTTCGCCTCGCGATCGTCGCCGCCCCGCCGGAAGAGCCGCTCTGCCTCGCGCAGCTCACCGCGCTCCAGCGCGGCGTACGCGCCGCCGATGGTGGTGGCGGTCCGGCCGTGCTCGATGCGCCGGGCGATCTCCGCGTCCGCGGGGTGTCCCCTGGCGTAGGCGACCAGGAGCGGCAGGTCGGTGGCGGGGTTCGCCCACAGCAAGGCCTGCCGCCAGGCGGCGGTGGCCTCCGTTCCAGACGCCCGATCGCTGGCGAGCGCGGAGAGGATGGCGATGCCCTCGCGCCGCGTCTCGCCGCGATAGCTGAGGAGCTTCCCCAGCTCGAGCTGGTAGCGCGCCTCCGCCGGAGCGCGCCGGGTGAGACGTCTGAGGCCGTCGCGCGCCTGCTCCCAGCCGCCGGGCGTGCCGCCCACGGTCTGGTAGTACTCGAGCGCGAGATCGCCGGGCGGACCCGACTCGCCGAACAGCGCGCGATACTGCGCCGCGCCCTCCTCCGGGTGGCCCTCGTGCACGAGCCGGCGCGCCTGGGCGAGCAGCGGCCCGACCTGGGTGCCGAGCTGGAGCTGCCGCCGCAGCACCGGCACGTCCGGATGAGCGGGGCTCACCTTCTCCAGTCGGGCGAGCGCCTCGCGCGCTTGCTGCGCGCGCCCGGCGCGGGCGTGAAACCCGCCCAGCGCAGCCAGCGCCTCGGGGTGATCGGGTGCCGCCTCGAGGACGTGCCGCCACGCCTCCTCCGCCTTGTCCTCGCGCGCCCGCGCCTGCCAGTACCACGCGTTCCGCACCAGCCCCGCCACCACCGCCGGCTCGTCGGGCGCCGCCTCGGCGGGGCGGGCGAGCGTCGCCAACGCCAGCGCCAGCATCACCGCGCTCGTGCGTCGCATCGCGCCTCCCATGTCGTGACGAGCCGCCCGTCGGGGGCGAACCGGTAGCGCCCCTCGACGAAGCCGCGCCCGAACAGGATCAGGTTCTGGTCGTAGTAGGTGGGCGGGCTCCCGTAGAGCCCGCCGCGCGCGGCCGCCGCCAGCCGCTCCTCGAGCATCCGCCGGGCGGCGCCATCGCCGGCGCTCTCTGCGAGGGGCAGGAGCGCTCCGTAGAAGCCGACCGGCGCCTCGCCGCGGGTTCGCAGCGACTGGGCGTCCACCTGCTCCGGCAGCCGCCCGTCGCGGGCGAGGAGCTGCAGCATCCCGTCGGTGGCCGGGGCGAGCTCGGGCCGAAGCGGATCGCCCTCCGGCAACATGCCGACCCACAGATAGTTGCGGATGGCGTCGTAGCTGCCGGTCGGGCCATGCTCCGGATCGGCGTCGAAGCCGCGCTTGGACCGGTAGACCACCCAGTCCGCGACCACGCCGCGCGGCGCGGGATCGCGAACGATTCGCACCGAGCTGCGCAGCACGGCGGCCCAGGCGCCGGGAATGCCCGCCGAGTGGAGCCGGCGCAAGAGCTGCGGAGGCAGGTAGCTCGGGTTGAGCCGCCAGGCTCTCCCGCCGTCCAGCGCGAAGCCGCGCGGTGCCGGCAGGAGGGCGGGCCCGAGCGCGCCGACCGCCGCCACCTCGTGCTCGGCCACCTGGGCGAGGATGCTCCGCGCCAGCACCCCGTGGCGCGGCTCGCCCCACAGCCGCTCCGCCTCGAGCAGCGCGTAGGCCATCCACAGATCGGCGTCGCTGGCCGAGTTCGAATCGAGCACGCCCCAGCTCCCGTCGGCGCGCCGCCCCCAGTTCCACGCGGGCAGGTGGCGCGCCAGGTCGGTCTGCGCGAGGTTGTCCGCCGTCCAGCGCAGCACCCGCTCGAAGACGGGACGGTCATTCGCGACGAGCGCGAAGAAGAGCGCATACGCCTGGCTCTCGGAGGTCGTGCGATCGCCGGTGGTGCGGTCGAGGACGCGGCCGTCACCCGAGATGAACACCTCCACGTAGCGGCGCCAGTGCGGCCACGCCTCGGGCGCGCAGGTGGCCGGCCCGGGCGCGCTCCCGGCGGCGGGCTGCGCCGCGACGAGGGCCGCGAGGAGCAGGGGCGCCGGGGTCACGGCCCGCCCTCCAGCGCCAGGCGGCGGCTCATCTGCGCTGCGAGCGCCCGGCGGAGCTGAACGGCGAGGACCACCGACCCCGCCACCACGAGCGGGACGAGGGCGAGCCAGTGGGTCGCGAGGAACCAGCGGACGCGCGTCCACGGGTCGAGCCACCCGCGCCCGAAGGTGTCGCCGAGGTGGAACTGCCAGCGGCGGTCTCCGGAGAGGACGAGCAGGTCGGCGGATCGGCTGCGCCCCTCGGCGTAGCCGAGGAAGGCGCGGAACGCCGGCAGCCGCTCGGGCGCTCCGCCCGTCACGACCACGGCGCTGCGCCCGCGCGTCACCGGCGACTCGATGGCGGCGATGGCGGCCACCTCGCCGGCGGCGGCCAGCACCTGCTGTGCACGATGCAGGTCGAGGAGCGGCCCCACGCCGCCGAGGAGCGCGAGCAGCCGCGCCTGGCCAGCTGGGAACTTCGGCCGGACGCGGCCGCCCGCGAGGACGAGTGGGAGCTGCGGCTCCCACTGCGCCAGCAGCGGGTGGTCCTGGCGCGCGCCGACGAGGACGAGGTCGCGGTCGCGCAGCTCCGCCTCCCCGGCGCGACCCGCCGCGAGGAACGCCGCCCGCGTCCCGACGCTGCCCGTCACCTGCGCGAGCTGCCCCACGATGGAGAGCGCCACGCCCACCTCGGACGCCGTGGGCGCGTCGGGCAGCACGAAGGCGGTCTCGCCCAGGTCGGGCACGCGCGAGAAGGGGAAGCCGTCGAAGGCGAAGAGCGACACGTCGGGCAGGCTCGCGAAGTGGCTCAGCCCCTCGAGGTGGAAGCGCGAGTCGCCGGCGATGGCGACCCGCGGCCCGCCCTCGCGCGGTGCGTCCGCCGCGGCGGCTGCGCAAGGATCGCCCTGCGGGTAGCTCACGTGGACGAGCAGCTCGTTGAAACCGCGCATGTGCTCGCGAGGGATGCGGAGCCGGACGCGAGCCGTCGACTCTCCCGCGCCGCGCGGCGCCGGGAGGGTGGCGAGGAAGTAGCCGTTCAGCTCGACGTCGAGGCGCGGCGGGGTGGCACCGGGCGGGACGCGCTCCGACCAGCCGAGGTCGAGCACCACGAACTCGCTCGGCCAGATGAAGAGGTCGGGCGCCGTCCGGAAACGGACAGCCAGCGTGGCGGGCGTGCTGCCGTCGTGCGCGAGCACCGTCCGCTCGGGGTAGGCCGAGAACGGGACGGCGCGATCGGAGGGGACCCAGCGCGGCGCGGAGCCGGGCACCGCCGCGGCGGCCGAGGGCGGCGCGGCGAGTGCCATCGACTCCCCGGCGAGGCGCGCGCTGCGGGCGACGAGGCCCTCCACCGCCGCCGCGAGCTCGCGCCCGTCGCGGCCCTCCACCACCAGCAGCTTCACGTTCGAGCCCGGGTGGCGGGGGTGGTCGATCATGCGTACCCCGCCGCCGCGCGGCGCCTCGAGCCCGAGCCGCGCGGCCGCGTCGGCTCCCGCCACGAGCACCACCGCCGAGCGGTCGGGGAGCCGGCCCTCCTCGGCGGTGAAGGCGAGCGGGATCGGGGCGTCGACCGCGAACCAGCCGGCGACGAGGCCGGCCAGGCGCAGCTCAGCCGGACCCGGCGGCGAGGCGAGCACCACCGGGATGGTGGCGCTGTCGTCGTAGCCGCGGTCGAGGAAGGGGAGCGGCAAGAGCGCCAGCTCGTTGGGGAGCGCCACCGGGCTCGCCTCCAGCACGAGCGCGATCTCGCGCAGCCGCCGCCAGGCGCCGGGGATGGCCACGCAGGCGCCGCTGCCCGCCGCCACCTGCCGCACCGCGAGCGAGTTGCGGGCCCCGAGCAGCTCGCGCTCGACGGGCAGCTCGAGCCGCGCCGGGGCCCGGGCCACCTCGTCCGGAGAGAGCAGCGCCACCCGCTCCTCGTTGACGAGCACCTCCAGCCCGGGGACGGCGCCCGCGCGGTCGCGCCCGGACTCGGGCTCGGGCGGTGCGAAGGCGAGCCGGACGGTGACGCCGGTCAGCTCCTCGTCGGCGCGGGCGACGAAGGGGAACTCGAGGGCGGGCGCGCTCGAGGCGGCCTGCGCCTTGGTCGGGCCGAGCGCGACGACGCGTCGAGAGGTCGCCCTCCGCTCGCCGGCCGGCTCGGGCTCGGAGGCAGGCTGGGCGCCCGCCGCGGCGGCGGCCAGCAGGAGGAGCGCGTTCGCGACTCGCCTCATCGCTCGCTCCTCACCGGCTCCGCCGCGGGAGCGCGCGGTGCCGCGGAGCGCGGTGCGAGTCCGAGCGCGAGCGCGCGCCCGACCCCGACGGCGCCGTGGCGCGCGATGCGGGCGAGCGTGAGGAGCGGACGATCGCGGCGGCGCCCGTCCATCCAGCCCAGCCAGGCGTCGGCGCGCGAGAAGATGGTCCGCACCAGGTGCGCCTCCTCCTCGGCCGAGAGCGCCGCGAAGCGGAGCTGGACCGCGTCCCGGTCGCAGGCGACCACCTCGGCCGGTAGCGGGTGCTCGTCATCGAACGTGAACACCGACAGCCAGACGCGCTCGCGCGCGGTGAGCCATCGCGCCGCGGGCGCCGACACCCGGGCCCCGCCGCGGGAGAGGTCGCGCGTCTCGCACCGCGCCGTCCGGCCGTCAGCGAAGCGCAGCATGGCGGGGAGGCTCGCCTCGACGCGCGGGCTCGCCCGCAGCTGTCGGCGCTCGCAGGCGACGGCCAGCGTCGCGGCCAGGATGACGAGGTTGTGGAGGGCCCAGCCGAGGTTGATGACGAGCGAGTCGAGGTCGCCCTGGTGCGTCCACAGCTTCCACCCGCCGGCCGCGAGCGCGGTCACGTTGAGCGCCAGCAGCAGGAGGTAGGGGCGGGCGATGCGGGCGTCGAAGTAGCCGCGCTCGACCCGGCCCCCCTTGGCCGTCACGTTGAAGCCCCCGGCGCGGGGCGCGATGAGCGCGAGCGTGGTCGGGACGCTGATGTAGGCGGCGAGGCAGGTCTCGTAAACCTCCGACCAGAACGAGTGACGGAAGCGGCCGTGGAGCCGCGCGTTGGCGGTGGTGGAGTGAATGAGGTGCGGCAACCCGTAGGCGAGCGCCGCCAGCGGCAACGCGTTGAACACGTGCCGCCCGAAGACGAGGTAGGCGATGGGCGCCAGCAGGAACACGAGCCGCGGCAGGCCCGAGAAGAAGTGGAGCATGGCGGCGAGGTAGCAGAGCCGCTGGGCGGGCCGGAGCCCGCGCCCGAGGAGCGGGTTGTCGACCCGGAAGATCTGGGCCATGCCGCGCGCCCAGCGGATGCGTTGCCCGATGTGGGCCGAGAGCGTCTCGGTGGCGAGGCCGGCCGCCTGCGGCAGGTCGAGATAGGCGGTGCGCCACCCGCGCCGGTGCAGCTTGAGCGCCGTGTGCGCGTCCTCCGTCACCGTGTCCACCGCGATGCCGCCCACCTCCTCCAGCGCCGCGCGGCGCAGCACCGCGCAGGAGCCGCAGAAGAAGGCGGCGTTCCAGGTGTCGATCCCTCGCTCGATGAGCCCGTAGAACAGCTCGCTCTCGCTCGGGATGGCGCGGCTGGTGCGCAGGTTCCGGGTGAACGGATCGGGCGAGTAGAAGTGGTGCGGCGTCTGGACGAGGGCGAGGCGAGGGTCGCGCACGAGCCACCCCAGGGTCACCTGCAGGAAGGAGCGGGTGGGGACGTGGTCGCAGTCGAAGATGGCGATGAACTCGCCGCCGGTGACCGTGAGCGCGTGGTTCAGGTTTCCCGCCTTGGCGTGCGCGTTGCCGCTGCGGGTGACGTAGTCGACGCCCGCCTCGGCGGCGAAGGCGCGGAACGCCTCTCGCCGCCCGTCGTCGAGGAGGTACACCCGTAGTCGATGGGCGGGCCAGTCGAGGGCGGCCGCGGCGAGGACGGTCGCGCGAACCACCTCCAGCGGCTCGTTGTAGGTGGGGATGTACACGTCCACCGTGGGCCAGCGCCGGAGGTCCTCCGGCAGCGGCACCGGGCGGCGGCGCAGCGCCGCCAGCGACTGGAGGTAAGCGAGCCCCAGCACGACGCAGCAGTAGAGCTCGGCCGCGAGCAGGAGCGCGCCCAGCGCCGCGTCGAGCGACCACTCGCCACCCACGGTGGCGGTCACGCGCCAGAACAGGTAGCGGCCGGTGGCGGCGACCGAGAGGAGGACGAGGACGAGCGCCGCCAGCCGCCCCCGCATCCGCCCCACCACCACCGCCGTCAGCAAGGTCGCCGTGGCGAGCGCCGCCTGCGTGCGCAGGTCGAGCGGCGTCACGACGTAGATCGCCAGGCAGGAGAGCGCCACCGCCCCGGCGCCGGCGCGGGTGAGCGCGCCGCCCAGGGCGCGCAGCCGCGCGCTCGCCGGCGGGCGGCGGGTCAGGGTGGAGCGCGGAGCTTCCACCCTCCCGGCACCCGAGGAGACGCGACGGTCGACGAGGTACATTCAGCGACCTCCTCCGTCCCGGAGCAGGTCGGCGTGCGCGGCGGGCGACACGAGCTGCGCCGCCAGCGATTCCAGATCGGCCGCCGCCTGGCAGAGGGGATCGACCTCGATGACGCAGCACCCGGCGGCGAGCGCGGCCGGCACCGCGGCGTCCGCCTGGACCGTGGGTGCGAGCAGGCGATCGCCGAGCGCCTGCCGGAGCCCGGCCAGCGCGGTGCGGTCCTCGCGCCGGCGGCCATCGAAGCGGTTCACCAGGTACCTCGCCCGCGACCGCCGCCAGGCGTGCATGCGGCAGCGCGCCAGGAGCGCCTCGCTGGCGCGCACCGCCTCGCGCGCACCGGCGTCCGGGCGCGTCACCACCACCACCTCATCGGCCTCCGCCACCGCCTGCTCCACCTGCGCCGTCGGCCGGGGCGGCGTGTCGAGGACCACCACCTCGCACCGCGCCGAGAGCGGCTCCAGCGCCAACGCGGGATCGCGTCCGAACGGAAGATGGCCGAGCCGGTCCGCGACCCAGGTCGGCTCGGCCAAGAGCGCCGGGTCGAGCGGCATGGCCTGAGGCTGGGGCTCCAGCCCGAAGTGCAGCCCCAGCTCGCCGCTCGGATCGAGGTCGAAGGCCACCGTGCGGCAGCCGTGCCGGGCCAGCGCGGCGGCCAGGTTGGCGGCGATGGTGGTCCGGCCGACCGCGCGCACGAGCGAGACCACCGCGACCAGCACCAGGCGATCCGGCGCGGCGACGTGCGGCCGGCGCGACCCGGGGCTCCGCCCGGGGCGCAGCTCGCGGTAGCTGAAGCCGGGCACGCGGATGGCGTGGAGGAGCTGGCCGACGTCCCGGAGCATGGTCTCGCGCACCGCCTCAGGGCCCGATCCCGACCACGAAACCATCGGTCGCGAGGGCGTGGAGGATCCCCGTCCCGAAGTCGACCGACGCGGAGAGCTCTCCGGCGACGACCACGACGTCCGAGGGTGTCACCGCCAGGCCGTGCACCTTCACGGCGCGCCCGCCGCAGCCTTTCGGGACGAGGGAGCGGCGCCAGCGCGGCTCGCCGTTCGCCTCGTGCTCGGCCACGAACGCGGTGCAGGCGTCCGCGCCGGTGACGAGCACGATGCGGCCGGCGTGGTCGACGGCGAGGAGCGTCTTCACGCCGTCGCCCGAGGTCTCCTGCACGGCCCCGAGATCGCGCGCCCAGCGCGGCGTGCCATCCGCGCCGAGCGCCGCCAGGAAGTAACCGTGGTCCGCGCCAGCGGGCGGGCTCGCCTTCGCGCCGGCCAGGTCGAGCGCCTTGAACCGCCCGTGGACCACCACGTCCGACCCGTTTGCCTGCAGCGCGGTGACGAGGAGGTCGCCGCCGAGCGACCTCTCCCACAGCGTCTTGCCGGCGAGATCCAGGCTCACGACGGCGCCGCCGTGGCCGTAGAGCGCGTTGCCGCGCCCGTCGAAGGCGACGGGGGTCCCCGGCGCAAGGTCGAGGCCGCTGCGCTCCCAGGCCAGGGCACCGTCCGCGCCGTAGCGGCGCAGCGCGGTGCCGGTCGCGACGAGCAGGTTGCCACCGCCGTCGACCGCCACGTTCGAGACGACGTCGCCGCCCAGCGCGCGGCTCCACACCTGTTTCCCGTGCGCGTCGAGCAGGACGAGCGCGCCGCCATCCACCGGGCCGCCGCCGATCGTCGGGCACTTGCCCCCGGCGCAACGACCCGCCGACGCGATCGCGAATTGCCCCGCGGGCGTGATGGCGAAGCTCCCCGTCGGCGCGAAGTGCAGCGCCGCGCCGCCCTCGTCTTCGAGCTCGGTCTGGAGCTCGCGCCCGTCGCCGTCCAGGTGGACGAACCCGAGCTGCTCCAGGCCCTCTCCCCGCACGCCGACGAGGTCGAAGGCGACCATCGAACCGTCCGGCGCGACGGCGACGTCGTGCGACCACTCCACTCCGAGGCCGCCCAGCCTCGTCGCCCAGGCGGTCGCTGGCGCCGTGAGGCTGTCAGCGCCGCCGCTCGCCCCCCCACCGCCGGGGCCTCCACCGGTCGGCGTGGTGCCGCTCCCGCCAGACGCCGTCCCCCCGCCGCTGGAACCGCCGTCGCTGGAACCGCCGTCGGGGGTCGACGCGCCTCCACCGCCGGAGCCTGAGCCGGCGCTCCCGTCCTGCCCGGTCGGGCCGCAGGCGAGCAGGCACAGCGTTGCCGCGAGGATGGCCGCCCGGAGCATGCGCAAAGGTGTGAGGCCGCACACCCGACAGGGAATCCTCCACCGGGGGAGCCGGCTTGCCGCCGCGGCGGGCGCAGGGTGCCCGGGCGAGCGGCCGGCAACCGGGCACCCGCGCGGCAGCACCGGGCGGTGGCGTGGCTGTCGCGCTAGCTCATTTCACATCGCCTGGAACTGGAGGCCGGTCACGACGGACGGGAGCACGTTCTGCTCGCCGTACAGGCTCTTGTAGAAGGGGAGCTGGCCTCTCACGAACAGCCATACGTTGCCGAAGGTGTTGAAGTACGCGCCGGGCGCGGCCGAGAGAACCGTGCCGCCGGTGTTGACCACCGCGTCCTCGACCGTCCCGTCCGCCGCCGTGGCCCGGTCCTTCTTGGCGTAGCGGCCATCGAGGCCCAGGTCGAGCGCTACCCAGCGGGCCGGCCTGTACTGACCATGAATGCTCCAGAGGAGCGCGTCTCCGAACTTGTACTTCGTGGAGTCGAAGTAGCTGCCCTCGGTGCGCAGGCGCCCCGAGACGTTGGCGAACGCGAGCCAGTTGCCTTGCTCGAAGAGGTAGGCGAGCCCGAGGAAGGGCCCCCAACCGCCCGTGCCCAGCTGGCCGTGCGGATCGATGAGTCCGCCGTCTGCGTCCGCGGCGTCGTGGCTCCCGGTGGGAATCGAGGTCCCGCCGGTGATGGCGAGCTCATGCGAGCGACCGACACCGAGGTTGATTGACCTCCACACCGTGTAGCGCGCCCCGAATTCGACGTCTCCGAGCCCCGTCAGGCTCGACCCGGTGACGTCGGTGCCGCCGCCCACCGTGTGGATGGACTTGCTCACGAGCGGGACCGTGGCGGTGAGGGAGAGGGCCTCGACTGGCCGGTACGCCACGTTGAACCGATACGACCACTGCGTCAGCTTGTCGGTGAAGCCCGGCTGTCCGTCCGTCCCCGCGTCGACGCGCAGGTACTCGGTGTCGAGCGCCAGGCGGAGGCTGCCGTTGATGGCGGCCGGGTCGCTCGAGGCGAGGAGTGGATCGCCGCACCCGCAGACCGAGCACGCCCAGGCGGGCGCGCTCGCGCAGAGGGTCAGGAGGATGGCGGACAGCTTCAGCAGGCGAAGCGAACTCATGAGAATCTCCAGGATTGAGAGGGAGTTGCTCACGAGGGCCAGGCTCGGGCAAGCCCGGAGTCTGGGGCTCCTGCCCACGTCCTGTAGTTGGGTCAGGGTACACCTGCAAAGCCTCGCGGCGCACGCTCCCGGGGAATGCTTCCCAGGAGGGGCAGGTCTTGAGCGGCGTCAAGCGGATCTCGGCAGGCGCGGAGCCGGGTGCACACTATCGGCGTCGTGGAAGCGCAACCCCTGCTCGTGCTGCTGGCGGAAGACGACGAAGATCTGAGAGACGCGCTGGCGCAGATCCTGGAAGGCCACGGCTTCCGGGTCGCCTCGGCCGTCGATGGTCAGCACGCGCTCGATCAGCTCGGCGAAGGCGTCGCGCCTTGCGCCATCCTCCTCGACTGGATGATGCCGAGAGTGAATGGCGAGGCGTTTCTGAGAGCCCGCGCGGAGTCCACGTTCCTGTCGAGCATCCCCGTGTTCGTCATGTCTGCGACGCACCTGCCGGCGGTCGGCCACCGCATTCAAGGGTTCCTGGCGAAGCCGTTCGCCGTGGACGAACTGTTCGCGATGTTACGGAGAGTGTGCGATGCACACTGCCCGCCTCGGCGCCGGCTCGATTGCCTGCGCCTCACGGCGCCGAACGGCGCAGCGTGAGCCCGCCCTGGTGGCTCCTCAGAACGCGACGAGGTCGGACAGCCCAGAGGCTTGTTCCACTGCGGCGAGCGCGTGCGCCCGATCGTTGAGCGCGTCGAGGTAGGCCAGGTGGACGTCCGACGCCGTGCGCTGGGCGATGATGTAGTCCGTCAGCGTCGCGCCGCCGCGCTGATAGTTGTAGAGGGTCTTCTCGAGCACCAGGTCGGCGTCGGCGAGCGCCCCGGAGTCGTAGAGCTTCACCCGCTCGGCGGCGGCGTCGTACCGGGCCAGGGCTTGCCGGATCTCGCTCTCGGCCCTGGCGAGCACGGACGCGAGCTGGTGCTCCGCCTGATGTTGCGCGGACCGGGCCGCCACGAGCTCACCCTGGTACACGTGTGAGAACGGGAGGGGGATGGAGAGCGAGGCGCCGATGACATCGGCCGCGGGGGAGCCCCCGTCGCCCGACCCGGCGAAGCTGTGCTGCCAGGCGACGCCGACCGAGAGGTCGATCACCCGACGGGCCTCCTCGAGCTTCACCTGCTTTCGCGCCTGATCGACGCGGGCCGTCGCGGCGCGCACGTCCGGGCGCTTCTCCACCGTGGCGAGCGCACGCGCCGCATCGACCGCCGACGCGACCGAACGCAGGTCGCCGACCAGGTCGAACCCCGCCGGCACGCTCGAGGCGGCGGGCCCGAGCAGCTGCAGGAGCGCGACGTCGAGCGCCTTCCGCTCGCCGACCGCGGTGAAGACGTCGGCCTCGAACTGGCGAGCCTCGACGCGCGACTGCACGAGCGCCACCTCCGGCACGTCGCCCGCTGCGAGGCGCCGCTCGTTGATGGCCACGAGGCGCCGCAGGTTCGAGAAGACGCCCTCCTTGTGAGCCAAGGCGAGGCGGGCGTGCAGCGCGTCGGCGAACGAGCTCACGGCGCTCGCGCGCAGTGTCCGGGCCGCCTCCGCATGGTCGTGGTGGGCCGCCTCGACGCCGGAGCGCGCCACCGCCACCCGCGCTCCGCGCTTGCCCCCGAGCTCCACCGGGATGGAGAGCGACGCTCCCGCCGACGTCGCGTTCCCCTGGTGCGACAGATCGAACGAGGTGAGGCCGGCCGTGAGCTCCGGATCGGGGAAGATCTTGGCGACGTCGATCTGCGCCTCGGCGATGGCCACGCTCTCGCGGGCCGCCGAGAGGTCCGGGTTCGAGTCGAGGACGCGCTGCAGATAGGCGGGAAACTCGATCCGGGCCGGGGTGGTGCTCGGCTGGACTTCGGGCGCCGCGAGCGCGGCCCGAGGGAGGAGCAGGAGCGCGAGCGCAGCGGCGACGGCACGCGCGGCCCCGCTGCCGGTGGACGGCTCCGTCGCCTGGAAGCGCCGCTCCACCACCAGGTAGATCACGGGCAACAGGACGAGGGTGAGGAGCGTCGCGGTGATGAGGCCTCCCACCACCACCGTGGCGAGCGGCCGCTGGACGTCGGAGCCGATGCCTCGGGCCAGCGCCGCTGGCAGGAGCCCGAGCGCCGCCACCGTCGCGGTGATGAGCACCGGGCGGAACCGCTCGCTCGCGCCCTGGACCACCGCCGCGGAGAGGGGCAGCCCGGCGTCGCGCGCGCGGTTCAGCGCCGAGACCATGATGACGCCGTTCTGCACCGCCACCCCGAAGAGCGCGATGAAGCCGACGGCGCTCGAGACGTTGAGCGTCATCCCGCGCAGGTAGAGCGCGAGCATGCCGCCGAGGAGCGCGAGCGGGACGCTGATGAGGATGAGCGCGGCGTGGCGCAGCGTCCCGAAGGCGCCGTACAGGAGGAGGAAGATGAGCGCCAGGACCAGCGGGAGGATGATGGCGAGACGCTCCTGCGCTCGGTTCTGGTTCTCGAACTGGCCACCCCAGGACAGCTCCGTCCCCTCGGGCAGCGACTTCACGACGGGCGCCAGCGTCGCCTCCGCCTCGGCGAGGAAGCTGGCGAGGTCGCGTCCGCGCAGGTTGAGCCGGACGGTCATGTGGCGGCGGTTCATCTCGCGGGTGATGGTGCTCTCGCCCTCGCGAAGGGTGAGGTGTGCGACCTGCGAGAGCGGGATCCGCTGACCGTCCGGGGCCGTCAGCATGAGATTGCCGATCGCCTCCGGACTACCGCGCGCCTCGGCGAGATAGCGGGCGGTCACGTCATAGCGTCGCTCGCCCTTGAAGACGGCGCCGATGGAGCGGCCTCCGATGCCGATCTCGATGAGATCGGAGATGTCCGAGACGTTGATGCCGTAGCGGGCCGTCGCCGCGCGATCGACCTCGATCTGGAGCTGCGGGAGCGGTGGCTCCTGGTCGATGATGACGTCAGCCGCTCCGGGCAACGCCTCCAGGAGCGTCGCGACCTTGCTTGCGATGCCGCGGGATCCTGCGAAGTCCCGGCCGAAGATCTTCACGACGAGCTCGCTGTGCGCGCCCGCGATCTTGTCGTTCACCATGTCGAAGATGGGTTGGGAGAAGCCGGCGGTCACGCCCGGCAGGTTCTTGTAGCGCTGCTCGAGCTGCGCGACGAGGTCGCGCTTCGACATCCCGCGGGGCCAGGTGCCATAGGGCTGGAGGCCCACGAAGGCCTCGATGTGCGAGGGGGTCCAGGGGTCCATGCCGTCGTCGGTACGGCCGAGCTGCGTGACGATGGTGCGGACCT
>WNGL01010704.1_pt1 | contig 16240 bp, 11 predicted proteins | sample 5400591 | NCBI WGS metagenome assembly WNGL01 (sample SAMN13153377, study PRJNA577476) | soil metagenome | isolation source: 80 cm soil or saprolite under Garry oak tree replicate 1 | place: USA:California | collected 2016-06-15
CATCTGCGCGGTCTGGGCCAGCTCCTCGACGCTGCGCTCCCCCTGGGCGAGCAGGTCCAGCAGCTCCAGCCGGGCCGGGTTGGCCAGCGCCTTGCCCACCCGGGCGAACTGGTCGTACAGGGCCATCTTCCGCGCGTGCCGTCGACGCCTCCCGGGACCTGCGCGCCCTGCGCGAGGCCGCGGCCCGGCGGGGCCTGACGGTCGCGTTCGCCGCCGACACGCACCTGCACGCCGATTTCCTGTCCGGGGCCGTGCAGCTTGCTGCCGACGAGGGCGCCACCGTGCTGGCCTCCGCGGCCGGGCGCCGGGCGTTCCCGCACACCGCGCTGGCCGACGGAGACGAGGCCGACCTGGGCGGGCTGACGCTGCGGGCGCTGGCCACCCCCGGGCACACCGATGAGCACCTGTCCTACCTGCTGCTCGACGAGGCCCGGGAGCTGGGGGTGTTCACCGGCGGGTCGCTGATCGTCGGCTCAGCCGCCCGCACCGACCTGCTCGGCGCCGGCCGCGCCGGGGAGCTGGCCCGGGCCCAGTACCGCTCGCTGCGCCGGCTGGCCGCGCTGCCCGACGCGACCGCGGTGTGGCCGACGCACGGGGCCGGGTCGTTCTGCTCGGCCCCGTCCGGTGCCGCCCGGGTCACCACCATCGGCGCGGAGAAGGCGGCCAACCCCCTGCTGGCCGAACCGGACGAGGACGTCTTCGCCCGCGCGCTGCTGGCCAGCCTGGGCTCCTACCCCGCGTACTTCGCCCGGCTCGCCGAGGTCAACCGCCGCGGCCCCGCGCTGATCGCTGCCGCCCCGGGCCTGGCCCTGCTGACCCCGGCCGCCGTGCGCTCCCTGGCCGATCGCGGTGGCTGGGTGGTCGACGTCCGGCCGGTCGCGGACTTCGCCGCCGGGCACATTCCCGGTGTGGTGTCCATCCCGCTGCGCGACCAGTTCGCCACCTGGCTGGGCTGGCTGGTCCCGGACGGCGTGCCGCTGGGGTTCGTGCTCGCCGACAGCCAGGATCCAGCCGAGGTCGCCTGGCAGGCACTCAAGATCGGGTATGAGGACCTGGCCGGGCAGCTGGAGGGCGGCATGGCCGCCTGGCACGCCGACGGCGGCCCGGCCGAGCAGACCGAACTGCTCACCGCGGCACGCATGGACGGCCGCGCGGTGCTGGACGTCCGGCAGTCCGCCGAGTACGCCGCCGGGCACGTCCCCGGCGCGGTCCACGTCGAGCTCGGCGACCTGCCCGCCCGGGCGCAGGACGCGCCCGCCGGGGCGGTGGTGATGTGCGGGCACGGCGAGCGGGCCATGACCGCCGCCAGCTTGCTGCAGCGGGCCGGCCACCACGGCCTAGCCGTGCTGGACGGAGGCGCCGACGACTGGGCCGCCGTCACCGGGCACCCCCTGCAGGAGGGGCCGTGACCCGGCGTAAGTGACGTGGGCTACGGCGCGGCGGCCTGGACGAGCCATACCGCGGCGTCCAGGTGCACGCCGTCGGCGTCGGCGTACGGGGTGAGCGCGGCCCGAACCGACGCGAGCGCGCGGGCTGCGGTGGCGGCGTCGGCCCCGGTGAGCATCGTCCGGCCCATCGTCGCGGTGCGCAGGAACTCGACGGCGTCATCGACGCTTCCGCCGCCGCCGACCAGGATCGACGCGTGCTCCGAGGTGATCTCGATGTGCCGCCATCCGGCCGCGGCCAGGATCGGGCGGAGCCGGTCCGGGTCGGCGAACGCGAACATGCCGGGACCGTCACCGAACCCGGTGTCGGCGGGCGGCACGTGCTCGGCGAGAGCGGTCGCGGGGACCAGCAGCCACTGGTTGGCGGCCAGCGGCTGCCAGCAGACGAAGGCCAGCCGGCCGCCGGGCCGGGTGGCGGACCGGATGTTCGCGAAGGCGGCGACCGGGTCGGCGAAGAACATCACCCCGAAGCGGGATATGACGGTGTCGAACCCGGCCGGTTCGAACCGGTGCACCTGCGCGTCACCCTGCTGGAACAGCGCATTGGCCAGGCCGGCCGCCTCGGCGTCGGCCCGGGCCCGGGCCAGCATCGGACCGGACAGGTCGAGGCCGGTCGCCTGGCCCGGCGCGACGAGCCGGGCGGCGGCGAGCGTCGTACCGCCGCAGCCGCAGCCCACGTCGAGCGCGTGACCGCCGGCCCGGAGGGCGGCGGCATCGAGGATCAGGGCCGTGAACGGCGCGTGCATGCGGTCGTAGCGGGCCTGGTTGGCGATCCAGTGGGCGACGCCGTCGCCGGTGTTCCAGTGCTCGGCCTGGGCCGTGTTCGCGATGCTCATCCATCCTCTCCTCGCCGGTGGATCGTGCCGGCGGAGTCGGCGACCGCACCCACCCTTATCTCGTCGATTGCGGCCAGGAGCCGGTCGCCGTCGCTGGCGGTACCGGCGCGCCCGGCCAGCGCCGCGCCGAGCCGGTCCGCGAGGGTGCTAGCCGCGCCCTGGAGCAGCAGGGGCCGGCCGCGCCGGAGCAGGTCGGGCAGTTCCCCGGCGCGGCCGGCGGCTGAGACCGGCTCCCAGACGCGCTCGACGATCAGGTCGGCCAGCTTGCGAGCCAGCGCGCCGAGGTCGTCGGCGAGCACCTCGATCAGGTCGAGCACCTCGTCTAGCGGGACGCCGGCCCTGACCCAGTCGGCCACCAGGCCGAGCAGCGCGGGGCTGCGCACCAGGAAGTGGTCCTCGCCGTGCGGGCGCACCAGCCCGATCCGGCCGGCCCGGCTGAGCGTGGCCTCCTCCAGCGCCGGCAGCCGCCGGAGCAGCTCCGCCCGGGTCAGCCGCAGCGGCGTCTCGTCCAGCGCCGCCTGGCTCTCGTCGACGCCGAGCAGGGTAACCAGGTCCGTTCCGCTCTCCCACGCCCCGAGCAGGTCGCGTATCCCGGCCAGTGAGTAGCCGCGGCGCTGCAGACGGGCGATGAGCCGCAGGCGCTGGACGTGCCGGCCGCCGTACAGGCCCAGCCGTCCGCGCCGTTCGGGCGGCGGCAGCAGGCGCATCGTGTGGTACTCGCGGATGGTGCGGACCGGCAGCTGGACGCGCCGGGCGAGGTCATCGATGGTCAGCGGTTCATCTGTCTCCGCCGCGGTGGTCATGGCTAGACAGTATCAAAGAACACTGTTACGGTAAATACCGTGACGGTTAATACTGACATATCCGGACGGCTGATCGGGGTGCTGCGGAGCACCGCCGGCACGCCGGGCCTGGAGTACGAGCGCTGGCCCGAGCCGATGCGGGGCGGGTTCTGGGCCGAGCTCTTCTCCTTCTCGCTCGCGAACCCGCCGGACGGCTGGCCGGCCGAGCTGGTCGCCCGGCTGATGCCCGACCCCGGCTTGGCGCGCAAGGAAACGATCGTGCAGCGCGCGGTGGCCGCCGCGGGATTCCCGACGCCGTTCGTGCGAGCGGCCGGCGGCCCGGATGACGGCCTCGGCCAGGCGTTCATGGTGATGGACCGGGCGGCAGGCGGGCCGGCGCTTCCCGGGCTGGACGGCGGCCTGACCCCGGCCGCCGTGCCGCGCCTGCTACGCCGGATCCCTGAGCTGCTGGCCGCCTCGATGGCACGGCTGCACGCGCTCGACCCCGACCTCGTACGCGGCGAACTCGAGCAGGTCCGCGATGTGCCGGTCACGGTGCCCGGCCTGCTCGGCGTGCTGGCGCGGTTCGCCGCTGAGTTCGGCCGTGCCGACCTGGTCAGCGCGGCCCGCTGGCTGACCGATCACCCGCCCGGCCCGGCCCCGGACGTCATCTGCCACGGTGACCTGCATCCGTTCAACCTGCTCGCCGACGCTGACCGGGTGACCGTGCTGGACTGGAGCACCGCGATGCTCGCCCCGCGCGCGCATGACGTCGCGTTCACCTCGCTGCTGCTCAGCGAGCCGCCGCTGCGCGTGCCTGGCTGGCAGCGACCGCTCGTCCGGGTGTTCGGCCGGGTGCTGGCCCGGCGGTTCGTCCGCGGTTACCAGCGTCAGACGGGCGCCATCTTCGGGTCAGGCGAGGTGAGGTGGCATCAGGCCGTTGTCTGCCTGCGCGCGCTCGTCGAGGTGGCCAGCTGGGTCCACCAGGGCGCGGCCGGTGCGCGCGGCGGACATCCGTGGCTGATGACCGGGCCGGCCTTCGCCCGGCGGCTCGCGACCCTGACGGGGGCCCCGGTCCGGGCCCGCTGAGCTCACCAGATAACCGGGAGCCGGGCCAGGCCGCCGGTCAGCGTGTCGCGGTTGAAGGTGAGCCGCCCGGCGGGTTCGGCCAGGCGCAGGGCCGGGAAGCGCCGGACAAGCCGGGAGAAGACGGCCTGCAGCTCGAGGCGGGCCAGCGGCGCGCCAATGCAGTAGCGACCGCCGTGGCCGAAGCTGAGATGGGTTACGGCAGGGCGAGTGACATCGAACCGTTCGGGATCAATGAATTCGGTCCGGTCGTGATTGGCCGCGCCGTTGTCCAGCAGCACCAGGTCGCCGCCCCGGACCGGGACGCCGGCGATCCGCAGGCCGGTGCGGGCGTAGCGGGGGATGCCGCCGCCGCCCTGGCCGCCGGCCCGCAGCATCTCCTCCACCGCGCCGGGGACCAGGGCGGGATCGGTGGCGAGCGCCTGCCACTGGGCGGGATGGGTGAGCAGCAGCAGCGACCCGGTGCCGATGGCAACGACCGTGGTCTCGTGCCCGGCGAACAGCAGGAACATCGACAGCATGGCGATTTCGTCGTCGCCGGTCCCCGCGGTGGCGCACAGCCGGGAGACGACGTCGTCGGCAGGCTCGGCGCGCTTGCGGGCCACCAGCTGCTGGCCGTAGCCGAACAGTCCGGCCAGCCCGCGCTCGGAGCGGGTCCGGTCGCGCACGTCGGCCGCGTCCCTGGTCCAGGCGCGGAACTGGTCCCGGTCCGCGTAGGGCACGCCGAGCAGCTCGCAGATGACCAGCACCGGCAGCGGGACGGCGAGCGCTTCGACCAGGTCGGCAGGAGGGCCGTGCCGGGCCAGCTCATCCAGCAGCGTGTCGGTCAGCGCCTCGACGCGAGGCCGCAGCGCGCGGATCCGCCTCGGCGTGAAGTGCGGCTGGAGCAGCGAGCGCATCCGGGCGTGGTCGGCGTCCTCGGTGTCGTAGTCGCCCAGCGGGCCGCCGAACAGCGCCGACTCCCCGGTGCGGGCGGCGCGGTCCGGGTCGGGATGGGAGCGGCCCAGGCGCGGGTCGTCCAGCAGCCGCCGCACCTCCTGGTATCCGGTGACCAGCCAGGCCGGGTCGCCGGTTTCGGTGCGTACCGGGTGAACCGGCCCCTGGGCCTGCAGGGCCCGCAGCTCCGGCGGGGCCTGCAGCGGGTTTGCCTGCTCGAAGGGCAGCTGAGCGGGGGGCATCGCGCTCGCCTCCTTGTATACAGCTAGTTGTACACTTCTGTGTAAACTAAGCTATATGTATACTCCTCCGTAAACAAGAGGGGAGCTGGTCGCCAGTGGGTGCAGGCCAGCCGGCGGCGAACCGGGAACCGGCCGCCCCCACGGGACCGGTGCGCCGGCTGCGCCGCGCCGAGCGGCGCGAGCAGATCCTCGCCGCCGCCACCCGCGCGTTCGCCTGGGCCGGGTTCGCCGCGACCAGCCTGGACGATGTCGCGGCCGAAGCCGGGATCACCCGGGTGATCCTCTACCGGCACTTCGAGTCCAAGGCCGACCTGTACCGGGCCGTGCTGGACCGCGCCTGCACCACGCTGGCCGAAGCGGTCGGCACCGGAGACTACGGCGACGAGGCCCTCCCGGCCCTGGTCCGCGCGGCCGCCGCCGACCCGGGAGGATTCCGGCTGCTGTTCCGCCACGCCGCCAGGGAACCGGAATTCCGCGACCTGGCCGACAGCCTCACCGCCGCCTCCGCCGAGGTGGCCAGGCACGACCTGGCCAAGCAGATACCGCCCGGCCCCTGGCTGGACTGGGCCGGCCAGGTCGTGCACGGCGCCATCCAGGCCGCCCGGCCCCGGTGACGCAGGGCTAGCGAGCCGCGCGCAGGCACCGGGCGACGTCGTGCATGGTGTCGAAGACTCGGTGAACTTACTGGACAGAGGGGATGGGACGTCTGTGTGCTCTCGCGTAGTCCGACGTGATGCCCCGGCGCCTGGCTGACGGCACCGCTGCACGGGGTCATGGTGTCAGCCGGTAGAAGCGCAGCATTCCCGCCTTGACCGGGAGGATTTCCAGGCCCTGGAAGCCGGCTTCCAGGGCGTACCGGCGCAGCGTGGCGGGTCGCATCACGGCTCCGGTCGCGGCGGTATCCGGGTCGCCCATGACCGCAGGCAGGCATGCGACCACGCTCCAGGCGTAGTGATATTGCTCCTCGATGGAGGCGGGGGCGGTGAACTCGTCCTCGACCAGCTCATCGGCGACGATGACGCAGCCCGGTTCCCTGAGCATCCCGCGTGCCACGCCCAGCGCATCCACCGGGCGGGACATATCGTGCAGCGCTTCGATGATCGTCACCAGGTCGTACTGGCCGGACACGCCGGGGCCGGACGCGTCAGCGGCGGTGAACGCGACACGGTCCGCCACGTCGGCTTCCTCCGCATTGCGCCGGGCCGCCTGGATCGCGTCCGCGTCCAGGTCGAAGCCGTCGACGCTGATCAGCGGGTACGCCTGCGCCATGGCGATGCTGGACCAGCCCGTTCCGCAGGCGAGGTCCGCCACCCGTGCGGGCGGCTCGCTGCGCAGCCGCAGGTCCACGTCTGCGATGGCTGGCAGCCATTGTTTCGCCAGCAGATTGAGGAACACCGCCCGGTTGAACTCCGGCCGGCCCTCTGGTGCCCACGGCAGCGGAGGCGGTGCACCGCCGCTGCGGATCGCCTCGGCCACCTCCGGCATCCAGCGCGCGGCGCGGACTATCTCGGCACCGTTGAACGCCTGGTAGCTGACATCGCCGGTGTCGGCGAGAACAGGCACATGCCCAGGGGGCAGGGAGTACCGGCGAGCCAGCGGCCCAGCCGCCGGATCATCCACCTCCAGCAGCCCGCTAGCGGCATGGTGTTCCAGCCATTCCCGGATATACCGCTCGGTGGTGCCCGTCCGGGCGGCCAGCTCCGCGGAGGTCGCCGGCCCATCGGCATACAGGGCCTGGTACAGACCCAGCCGCTCGCCCAGGTACACGGTGAGCAGTTCCAGCGCGCCGACCATGTCACGGAACAGCCGGCCGGTCAGCGCCGCCGGATCACCAGGTTCTCCCTGTGCCGCCAGATGCTCCTCAGCTCCCATGCCGCCCAAGCTACCGTCGCCGGAAGACGAACGGCCGCATAGCCGTCCTGCGTGGCCCGGCTGCCGTTTGCGCGGGAGCACGGGAGAATGCAGGCGGCACGGCGGTCAGCCCGATCACGACGTTCGTTCGGCACGGCTTATCGCTGGCCGCACCCGTAGCCGCCGAGCAGACCGCAGGGTTCTCCGGACGTTGATTTTTCGGCAAAACCCAGTCTGCCGACTTAATGCCGCGAAAGTTACGAGCGATGACCTTTCGGATTTACCTCCAGGCATTATTGCGCAGCGAGTTTCCTCCGTCAGGTGATCCTGCTGATGATCAAACGCTGCAAATTCTCGGAGTGACCTGAGCATCGATCCCTCCAAAAGCCTGCCGAACAAGGACGTAGGGTGCTAGGCCGGATGTCGGCAGGGCTGTCTATGGTGTTAGCCCTAGGCCTTGGATCTCTAACGTCGCCCTGGAGGAACCGTCGTGGCCGATCGCTTTACCAGCGAACGCTCGCAGGTCCAGAGTGCACCGCAGGCGCCGGCCGACGGTGCCGACGGCAGCAGCCCGGCTGAGGGGTCAGTGCATCCGGTAGGACTGGTGGCCGGGACTGAAGACTCGACCCCCTTGCAGTTCGCTGTTGCCCTGGATGAGGACTCCTACCTGCAGTTGGACGACGTGGTGGTCACGCTTCGGCAAGTCCCTGGGGTCGGGCCGGTGCTGACCAGTGGCATCGTCACCCAGGTCCGGGCCAGGCACGAGGGCGCGAGTTTCGGATCGGACGTCTTCCTCATCTCTGATGGCGTACTGCCGGCCCGCAGCCAGGAGATCGCAGAGGTCAGCACGACGCGGGTTGAGCCTGAGATCTACGTGCCGCCGCGCCCCGGGGAGGTCGTCCGCCGCGCTACCGGGCAGGAAAGAGCTCAGGCTCTTTACTTTGATCAGATGACCCACCGGGTGCCGGTAGGGCGCGGCCGGGACGGATCACCTATTTATGTGAACATGGAGTTTCTTGACGGCACGCGGGGAGCCCACGTATCGATCAGCGGCATTTCCGGGGTGGCGACGAAGACTAGTTTCGCGTTGTTCCTCCTGCATTCCATCTTCCGATCCGGTGCTCTGGGTGCGCGCGCTGTCAATGCGAAGGCGCTGGTGTTCAGCGTGAAGGGCGAGGATCTGCTGTTCCTCGATCAGCCGAATGTCCGCCTTGACGATGATCTGCGGTCCGCGTATGCCGAACTGGGCCTGCCCGCCGACCCGTTCGCATCGGCTGGTTTCTGGGCGCCGCCGATCCCGGATGACCAGACTGGCAGGCCGAACGTGACCGGCCGCACGAGCGGTGTCGAGGCATTCTGGTGGACGATCGCCGAGTTCTGCTCACGGCAGCTGCTGCCGTATGTATTCGCCGACGCGGAGGACGAGCGCCACCAGTACACGATCGTGATTCACCAGGTCGCTACGCGCCTGCGCCTGGATGTCGTCGCCTACGGCGAGAACGGCGCCGTACGGCTTGATGATGACGTCGTCGCCACCTACGAGGAACTGGTGGATGTCATCGTCAGCCGGCTCACTGACGAGACGACCCGGCAGGACTGGGCCGGGCCGGTCACAGGCGTGGGGACGATCAACGCGTTCATCCGGCGGCTGCGCTCGTCGCTGCGGCCGCTACGGCCGATTATCCGTGCGGACGTGACGGGGACGCCGCGCCGCCAGATTTCGACCCAGGATCAGCAGGTTACGGTCGTGGACCTGCATAACCTGCATGAGCGCGCTCAGCGTTTCGTCGTCGGCGTCGTGCTGGCAGCCGAGACGGCACGCAAGGAGGACGCCGGTCCGGGCGGGCTCCTGTTCACGATGATCGACGAGCTGAACAAGTACGCTCCCCGGGAAGGCAGCTCGCCGATCAAGGACGTGCTGCTGGACATCGCCGAGCGCGGGCGGTCCCTGGGCATCATCTTGATCGGCGCGCAGCAGACCGCGAGCGAGGTCGAGCGTCGCATCGTGTCGAACTCGGCGATCCGGGTCGTGGGGCGTCTGGACTCCGCTGAGGCGGGACGCCCCGAGTACGGGTTCCTGCCTGCTTCCCAGCGGATCCGCGCCACCTTGGCCAAACCGGGTGCGATGTTCATCTCCCAGCCGGAGATCCCGGTGCCGCTGGCGGTGGAATTCCCGTTCCCGGCCTGGGCGACCCGGCTGTCGGAGTGCCCGGAGCCGCCCCGGTCCCCCGCCGCGCCCGCGGGAGACGTCTTTTCCCGGCTGCCCGCCGCGGATGAGGATATCCCGCCGTTCTAGCCAGGCAGCCGCCCCGATCCAGAAGGACCCGATCCAGAAGGAAGAATGAACGACCGTGAAGTTCATGCATACCGCCGACTGGCACGTCGGGAAGACCCTCAAGGGTCGTGACCGGCTCGACGAGCAACGTGCCGTCCTCGCCGAGATCACCCAGGTCGCCGAGGCGAACCAGGTAGATGCGGTCCTGGTCGCCGGCGACGTCTATGAGTCATCGGCGCCGTCCGCTCAGGCGCAGCATCTGGTGGTCCAGACGTTGCTGAGGCTTCGGCAGGCAGGCGCCGAGGTCGTCGTCATCGCCGGCAACCATGACCATGGGCCCACGTTCGAGGCCTACCGGCCGCTGATGGGCGTGGCCGGCATTACCCTGGCCGGAGCGGTCCGGCCGCCGGAGAAGGGCGGGGTGATCGGCTTCCGGGCCCGCTCGGACGGGGCGGAGGTGCAGCTGGCGGTGCTGCCGTTCCTGACTCAGCGCTATGCGGTGCGGGCGGCCGAGATCGTCGCGCAGACCCCGTCGGAGAACGTGCGCGCCTACGACGAGATGATCCGCCAGGTTGTCGAGTCGCTGACCAGCGGGTTCAGCGACGCCACGGTCAACTTGCTGATGTCCCACCTCACCTGCGTCGGGGGCGTCTTCGGCGGCGGCGAGCGGTCCGCCCAGTCGATCTTCGAGTACAGCGTCCCGGCCACCATCTTCCCGGTCTCGGCGCACTACGTCGCGCTCGGGCACCTGCACCGGCGGCAGTCACTGCCCGCGCACTGCCCGGTCCACTACAGCGGCTCGCCGATCGCGGTGGACTTCGGTGAGCAGGACAACATCAGCGTGGTGTGCGTGGTCGAGGCGCGACCCTCGGTTCCGGCCCGCGTCACCGACATCCCCATCACGTCAGGACGGCGCCTGCGGACCGTCCGCGGGACGCTCCCGGAACTCGAAGCGCAGGCTGCCTCCTTCGGGGATGACTACCTGCGGGTGTGGCTGCGCGAGCCGACTCGCGCGGGGCTGCGCGACGATACCGTCGCGGTCCTGCCGAACGCCCTGGAGGTGCGCATCGACCCGGCCTTCGCCGGGCCGTCCCGCACGGAGCGGCCCGCGACGGCCTATGCGGCACGGAGCCCGGGACAGCTATTCGCCGACTACTGCGCGTCAGAACGGGTCGAGGACGCGCGGGTGGCCGCCTTGTTCGGAGAGCTGTACGACGAGGCCACCACGGCAAGTAACGCCGACTGACCGGGAAGGGATCCGCTATGCGCCCGATCGCGCTTGACATGGACGGCTTCGCTTCATTCCGCGAACAGACCCGTGTCGACTTCAGCGACGCCGATTTCTTCGCCCTGGTCGGACCCACCGGCTCGGGCAAGTCGACGATCATCGACGCGATGACGTTCGCCTTGTTCGGGTCGGTGCCCCGCTGGGGCCGCAAGGGAATGGTCTCCCTTGCCCTGGCTCCTACCATTTCCAGGGGAACGGTCAAGCTCGTCTTCGAAGTCGCTGATGAGCGCTACGTGGTGGCCCGTGAATTGCGCCGCATGGGCAGCCAGGTCAGTCAGCGTGCGGCGAGCCTGGAGCGGCTGACCGACCCGCATGGCCTGGCTCAGCCCGGTGATCCGACCGAAGTCCTGGCCAAGGACCTGTCGGGAGTCAACGACGCCGTCGAGCGGATGCTCGGGCTGTCTTACGAGGATTTCTGCCAGTGCGTGGTCCTTCCTCAGGGCCAGTTCGCGAATTTCCTGCACGCCAAGACGAGCGAGCGGCAGGAGATCCTGCTGCGCCTGCTCGGAGCCGAGCATTACCGGCAGATGATGGTCCGCGCGAACCAGCGGGCCAACGTGGCCGCGCAGCGAGCCGAGGCTTTCGCCGAGACCCTGACTACCCTGGCCGACGCAACGCCTGAGGCTGAGGAGACAGCACGGGCCGAGGAGACGGCCCTGGCCACGCTGGGCCAGCGGGTAGAGGCTGTCCTGCCGCAGATCCGCGCAGGCCAGGAGGAACTATCGGCCGCCGAGGACCGGTTCCGGCAGCTGGAAACAGAGCAGGCTTCCCTGGCGGCAGTGTCCGTACCGGAGGGCGTCGCTGGCCTTGACGCGGACCTGACGGCTAGCCGGACCGCTCTCGGGAAACTGCGGGACACCGAGAGGCTGGCTGAAGAGGCCGACCGAGTCGCACGGGAGGCACTAGCGCGAGGCCCGCAGCGAGCGCCGCTCGAGCTGGCTCGCGATCAGCGTGCCGAGCGGAGCGAGCGGATGTCCCGGCGTCTGTCCTTGCAGGAGAACGCCGCGCGGCTATCGTCTCTGTCGGGCGAGGCCTCGTCCAAGGTGGACACGGCCTCGGCTAGCTTGGAGGAGCTACGCGGCCAGCGGGATGAGGCAGCACGCGGCGCAGAGGCGGCACGACAGCGGGTGGACCGGCTCGGTACCGAGCACGCTGCCCTCACCTCAGTCTCGGTTCCCGGGGAGGCGAACCGGCTCGACGAGCAGCGCCGGACCGCTGCTGATGCTGTCACTGAGGCCGCACGGGCCCTGCGAGAGGCGGAGCAGGCTGATACCGCTGCTCGTACGGCCCGCGATTCGGCCGTAGCGGAGGCTGCGCTGCAGCAAGCGTCGCGTGATGTTCGCGACCTGCACGATCTGATCACCGATCTCGGATCGGCCCGGCTCGGCCGAGAGCGGGCCCATTCGGGGCGATCGGCGGCTGAGGGCGCGCTGGCCTCGGCGGAGGATCTGCATCGCGAGTGTCAGCGATTCATGGATGAGGTGCGCGGCGCGCACGTCATTGCCGACCTACGTCCCCACCTGGTAGCAGGGCAACCGTGCCCGCTCTGCGAGCAAACCGTGGACATACTCCCCTCAGCCTCGCATGCACCTGAAATCGATGACGCGAAGGCACGTCTCGATGAGGCCGAACGGGCCGTGCTAGGCGCCCGGGAGAAGGTGAAGGCCGCTGGCGCGGCCGCGGCCAGGGCCGAGTCCGAGCTGAAATCCGTGGCTGACCGCAGGACTCGCCTGGCCGCCGCCCTAGCCGGCGCACTCGGCGGCCCGCTGGCCGGCGCAGGCCTGACAGCCGTTGCGGCTCTCGTCGATGACGAGGCCGCCGCGGTGTCGGCCGCCGTCGTCGATGAACACCTGGTCGCGGGCGCGCTCACGGAGCTCAGTACCAGCCTGCGGGCACGACACGAGCTTGACCAGTCTGCGAACGAGGCCGCCGCCGCGGTGGGCGCCGCGCGCGCGAAGCTCAGCTCCGCGCAGACGGCGGCGGAGCAGGCCGGAGCCGACATGGCCGCCGCCCGGGCGGCGTTGCGCGCGGCGCGCGATCCGCTGGTCGGGCTGGGGGCACCGCACGTCGACGACGCCGCCCTGGCCGCCGGGTGGGCGAGCCTGGCCCGATGGGCCGGCGAGCAAGCCAAGACGCGGGCGGCGGAACTGGCTGAGGCAGGCGGGGCAGCAGCGGCGGCCGACGGAAAGCACAAGAACCTGACGGCTGATTTCAGCAAGCACGAACTGGACCTCGCCCGGCTGCGCGAGGACGCGAAGAGCGCAGCCCTGGCCGACCAGGAGGCCAGGACGCGGCTCGCTGAGCTGACCGAGCGCATCGCGGAACTTGACCGGCTCCTTCAGGACGCTCCCGATGAGAAGCAGGTGATCGAGCAGCTCGCCGTGCGCGACCGGCTTGAGGCATCGGCGGCAGATGCCCAGGGGCAGCTGCTCAAGGCCCGCGCCGACCGGGCTGGGAGCGAAACGGCGCTCGCCGCTGTGGAGCGGGCCGAATCTGACGCCAGAGCCCGCCTGTCCGCAGCCCGCGACCAGGTGGTCACCCTCGGAGCGCCACCTCTCGACGGCACCGGCCTGCTTGACGGATGGACAGCGCTGATGACGTGGGCAGCCGGCCAGGCCCGGTCACGAGACCAGGCCATCACAGCCGCATCCTGGCGAGCCGCCACGGCCCGGGCGAACCTGAACGGACTGACCGGCCGGCTGCGCGGTGACCTGGCGGCGGCCGGAATCGACCTCGCCCCGGAGACAGCGGCCGCCGCCGCGTCCACGGCCGTCGCCGGAGCGCTTGAGCGGGCCCGGGCCGCGACGAAACGCGTCATCGAGCGGCGCGCCCAGGCGACGGAGCTGATCAGCAGGCACCAGGGCGCCCAGGGCGACCAGCAGGTGGCCAGGCTTCTCGGTGACCTGCTGCGCTCCGACCACTTCCCCCGCTGGCTGTTGACCGAGGCGGTGGATGTACTCGTCGCAGATGCTTCGGCCAACCTGGCCACCCTGTCCAGCGGCCAGTTCGATCTCACCTACGAAGACGGAGACTTCTACGTGGTAGACCACACCGACGCCGACGCGCGCCGATCGGTTCGCACGTTGTCCGGGGGCGAGACCTTCCAGGCATCCCTGGCACTCGCCCTCGCCCTGTCGTCCCAGATCTCCGCCCTCGCCGCAGCGGGCGCAGCCCGGCTGGACTCCATATTCCTCGACGAAGGCTTCGGCACCCTGGATACCGAGAGCCTGGACGTGGTGGCCACCACACTGGAGACCCTCGCCCAGGGTCAGCGCATGGTAGGCGTGGTCACCCACGTAACAGCGCTCGCCGAGCGAGTCCCGGTCCGGTTCAAGGTCTCCAGGGACGCGCGGACCTCAAGCGTCGTACGGGAAGGCCTCACGGACGAGGCGGCAGCGATATGACAGGCGACATCCAGGCCAGCCAGGACAGCGCCGCGGTTAACGCTGCGAGCGAGAACGCGATGCGATTCACGGTCGACGGGTGGGATCCTGCCTACGGCACCAGCCTGGAACTCGAGGATTTCCTGGAAGAGTCCACCGCCGTCGTGGACGTCGACGTCGAACTGCCAGCAGACCGATGGCACGCAATTGACCCTGATATCTACTGCCTCGCTCCCGAGGCGCTGCTCTTCGTCGACGGCGTCCGCCGCGTCGAAGCCCGCGTCTGGATCGACGAGAACTCAGGCATTGACGGCCAGGCGACACACGCCAGCGCGGCCCTATGCGCGTCGTACGCGGCAGGAGTGGTGTGCTGCTGCGGCCAGCAGGCTCACCTCGTCCAAGCCGACATACGGCGCGGCCTTTTCACCGTCGCGCCGCACGCCAGCGACATCGTCACCTGGGCAGGCAACTACGGGGCATGTCATGTCGCTGGTAAAACGGCCAGCACGCCGCTCATGGTCCGGCTCTCCCAAGCCCTCCAACGTCATCTGGCCGAGGTCGAAGTAATGACAGCGATCGAGGCACGGGCCGCGGTCAATGAGCATGACGTGCCGCCAGATAGCGACCTGCTCGTCATTGACGGGCCGCTGCGCGGACGTCAGCACCTGCCACGCGCCCTCGGATACATCAAGTCCCATCGCAGTACCTACCTGCCGCCGGAACTGAATGCGCTCGTGGCCGCTCTCTCGCCCGGACAACGCACTCCCGTCTTCCTGATGGGCACCAGCTGGGACCGGCACAGCTGGTATCTGCGGCTGCCCGGCGCTCCCGGGTCGCCGTGGGCGGGCGTGGTACGCATCGAATGCTCCGCCGACCTGCCTGTTTCCGAGGTGACCCGGCTCGCGGCTGTGAGCCAGAAATGCCTGGGAAGGTTCGCCTCAGCCGCGTACAAGGATGCCCGCGCGCCACAGAACCTCTACCCGATCGCAGGCCTTGAACGTGAACTCCGGCGCCGCCTGGGGGACCCAAGGCTCTTGTACCGAGCACTGCGCATTGCCGCCCACACGAACGGATCGAAGGCGATGGCGGCGCGTTTCGCATCCGCCGGTAGCTAGTGCCGTGTCAGATGAGGTTGGCCCGGCCGCTTTGGCCGTACGCGCGGGCGGCCGGCCTGAGATCGGCGGGGGACGGGGCCGGCGCGGGACGCATGAGCGGCGTGAGGCGCCCGGGGCGTGAGGTGCGGAGCTAAGAGCCAGGGCCAGGGCTAAGGGGGCGAAGGGCTAAGGGGCTAAGGGGCTAAGGGCCAACGTAGCCTGCTGCGGCAATAGTCTTCGCAGCCGGCCGAGCCCTATCCCTGCCGGGCCGAGGTGCCAGCCGGGGCGAGCTCCGCCCCGGCGAGTTCGCGGTCGAGTCGCTGCCCCTCGATGTCGGGGTCGGGGATGTGCCGGGCGAACCACCGCGGGTGGTACCAGAGCCTTGACCCGGCGATCGCCATGACGGCCGGCACCAGCGTGAGCCGCACCACGAAGGCATCCAGGAACACGCCGACGGCGAAGCTGAAGCCGATCGCCTTGATGGTCGGATCGCTGGTGAACATGAAGGCCACGAAGATGGAGAACATGATCATCGCGGCCGCGGTGACCACGCGGGCCGACAGCCCGGTGCCTCGCCGCACGGCGCGGCGGGCGTCGCCGTTCGTGGTGTACTCCTCTTTGATCCGCGACACGACGAACACCTCGTAGTCGCTGGACAGGCCGAAGATGATCGCCAGCATGATGATCGGCAGGAAGCTGATCGTCTCCGCCGGGGTGATGCCGAATATGTGCTCGCCCCAGCCCCACTGGAACATCGCGACCTGCGCGCCGAGCGCCGCGGCCATCGAGAGCAGGAACCCCAGGATCGACTTGACCGGCACCAGAATCGTCCGGAAGGCGAACGTGAGCAGGATGAACGCCAGGCCGACCACGACGACCAGGAAGACCGGCAGGGCGCTGGACAGCTTGGCCGAGACGTCGATGTTGGACGCCGTGGTGCCGCCGACCAGGATGTGCGCGCCGGTCTGGCCTTCGATCGCGGCCCGGTCGTCGCGGATCGTGTGCACGAGGGCGGTGGTGGC
>WNGL01004747.1_pt1 | contig 16237 bp, 18 predicted proteins | sample 5400591 | NCBI WGS metagenome assembly WNGL01 (sample SAMN13153377, study PRJNA577476) | soil metagenome | isolation source: 80 cm soil or saprolite under Garry oak tree replicate 1 | place: USA:California | collected 2016-06-15
TGCCTTAAGGACCGTGATCGAAAAGCTTCATAGGGAAGGGCGCCCCGTTCGCATTTTGGACATTGCCGCCGGCGCAGGGCGATACGTCATGGAAACGCTGCACGAGCTTCCAGATATTTCGACAAACGCCACCCTGCGCGATTACAAACAGGAGAATGTCGATGCGGCGCGAGCGTTGGCGCAGGAATTCGGACTTGAAAACGTGACCGTGGAGCGAGGCGACGCATTCGATCGCGATTCGATTGCCGCAATCGCGCCACACGCAACCATCGGAATCGCGTCGGGCCTTTACGAATTGTTTCCCAGGAATGAACCAGTCTTGAATTCACTCCGCGGGCTTGCCGAAGCGATCGAACCGGGCGGTTATTTGATTTACACGAATCAACCCTGGCATCCGCAGGTCGAGTTCATTGCGCGCGTTTTACGTAATCGGGAAGGGCAGCCCTGGATCATGCGCCGCCGGACGACGGCCGAAATCGATGAATTGGTGTGCGTGGCCGGTTTCCGGAAAATGGCGATGGAAGTAGATCAGTGGGGCATGTTCACCGTCTCAATCGCACGACGCGCGGAGCCTTAATCATCGCGTGCACGTTTCTCGCCTTAAAGCGTTCACGGTTTCTGCGGGATTGTCGGTCCTGTTTCTGGTCGTTTACAGCGGATGCAACTGGATCACTGGGCAACGCGGGCAAGTTGGCTCGTTTTATTTTCAATGGGAGCGCGCCATCCCATTCGTTCCTTTCATGATTCTGCCCTACATGTCGATCGACCTCTTCTTCATCGCGGCCCCATTCCTTTGTCGAACAGACGCAGAGCTGCGAATCTTTTCCCGGCGGGTCGTAGCCGCAATTCTTATTGCCGGCCTTTGCTTTTTGCTTTTCCCGCTGCGCTTTGCTTTCCCGCGCCCTCATGCCAGCGGATGGCTCGGCGCGATCTTTGATTGGTTTCGCGGAATGGATTCACCCTTTAATCTTCTCCCGTCGTTGCACGCGGCGCTGCTGTTGCTCCTGGTCGATCTCTACGCGAGAAATCTTCGCGGCGTTTTCTTGTTCGCGGCGATGCTTTGGTTCCTTCTCGTCGGTCTCTCGCCATTGCTCACTTACCAGCACCACGTCATCGACATCGTCGGTGGTTTTGTCCTGGCCGGATGTTGCTTCTACCTCTTTCGCGAGCCTTCGCCCGCCCTGCCAGTTGTCGTGAATCCCCGCATCGGTTCGTACTATGCAGCGGGAGCGGCGATCGTCTTGCTCATGGCTGCGATCTTCTGGCCATGGGGTGTCTTGCTTCTTTGGCCGACGATCGCGCTCGGCATCGTGGCGATCGCGTACTTCGGAGCGGGTCCGGTCATTTTTCACAAGACGAAAGGAAAGTTGCCGTGGAGCACGCGGTTTGTGCTGGCGCCTTGTTTGCTCGGTCAATATTTGTCGCTGCTGTATTACCGTAGCCGATGTCGATCTTGGGATGAGGTCACACCGCGAATCTGGATCGGCGGCAAACTAGGGTCCCGCTTCGCGAACAAAGCTTTGTGCGCCGGGGTGGCCTCTGTGCTCGATTTAAGCGCTGAGTTTTCCGAGGCGAAACCGTTCCGCAAGATCAATTATCGAAACTTCCCCGTCCTCGATTTAACTGCTCCCACCCAGGCGCAGCTCGCGGAGATGGGCGAATTCATCGGCAATCACTCCCGAAACGGTGCCGTCTATGTTCACTGTAAGATCGGTTACTCGCGAAGTGCGGCCGCAGTCGCCGCTTATTTGATAATGAGTGGGAAAGCGAACACCGCGGAAGAAGCATTCGCGATCATTCGCCGGGTTCGACCGTCCGTTGTTATTCGACCCGAGGTGATCTCCGCCTTGTCCGAATTCGAGCTTCGATTTCGTTCTTCCCCGAGTCGTGCGGATTCTTTTCTCCTCGCCTTGGATCATGGCGCGCATTCATAATCGCCAGAATCTTATGAACTATAACGAACTGATTCAGCTTTACTTCGAGCGCTCGAACGCGATGCAGCAATACTGGAACCTCTACGTCATCATCGTTGGCGGCGTCCTCGCGTTTTCCTCGCTGCGCAAACAGCCGGCTGCAATTACCACCGCACTGGTCTGCATTTTATTCGGCCTGTTCGCCTATAAGAATCTCGATGCGATGAAAGACACGACCGCGCAACGCTTCGCCACGATTGAAGCGATCAAACAATTCGATTCTGGCGGCGTCACCGCCACTGCCTCGAAGCAAGTGCGCGATCTGCTCGAGCCGACTCTTACGCCCGCCACGTTTGGAAGCGTCAAGGCTACCCACATCATCAGCGATCTGCTGACCATCGCTGCACTTTGCGCAATGGAGCTTCGAAGAAGAAGGCTCAAAGCGACCCCGAGCACGCCCTGAAGCGCTCGACCTGAGACCGCACGCGAATTCCACGACGAAAATTTGCCGCATGCAGGAATGCGTTGGAACCGAAGACAACGAAGATCAATCCAAGAACAACCCGGGCAATAATAGTAGCGATTTTCATGCAGGGATGGTGGCTTAACCGAGTGCAAATTCCGATCCCGAAGTTTCTCGGGAGAATGCGCAGCCGAGACGGCTGCCACTACAATTTCACTAAATCGCACGACTTCTTAGTCTTGAGCGAGAACAGGTGCGCCGGCTTCTTCATGCGGTTGCACGAATGGTGGTACCGGGCAGTCGAGCGTATCGGCAATGGCGCGGAGTAACTCTGCTTCACCTTCCTGGATGACGCCGTCGGCGACAACAGTTTGGGCGCAGGCGTTAAGAACATTTTTCTTGATCTGGGGGACGGCTTGGCTAAGGCGCGCAAGCGCTGCATCAATGTGCGACAGATCGCACTGATCTGGCGGCAAACATGGGATTTCCGAGCGCGCGGCGCGGCTTAAGGATTCCGCGCCCTGTCCAAATGCCGCGTACGCCTTAGTCGCGTTTTCCTGACCTGCATAGGCCGTCGCCGATAAAAGCACGCCACAGTCAGACGCCAAGGGACGCAAGGCGTAGAATTGCGTGACGCGCCTCTGCTCGGGAAAGAAATATGTTTCGAGGTGCCGCACCACGATTTTTCGCAGCATATACACGAACAAATCAGTTTCGCTGTTGCTCGCGACCAGTGTTTCCGTGGCTGCGCGGAACTGCTCAAATTGCTGCGGCGAAAGTCGGCGCAGGGCCGGCAGCGCGAGATCGACCAGGGGAATTCTAGCCTGCGGCGGCATGCTTTGGGTGTCAGGCCAGACTCGCATTATCTCGTCACGTATGGCCTCGGATGTGGCGCGATCCAGATCTTCGAGTTGCTTCCGCCGCGTCGCTGGTTCGCTGGCGAGCAGAAACGCGCAGACTAATGCGCCGGCGCCGAGCGGATCGCGTGCAGCCGCTTCTAGTCCCGGTGGAATTGCCTGGTGAAAATCCACCGCGTAACGAAGATGCTCCGTAGTTGCTTGCCCGATGTTTGCAATCACAGCGTGCTGTGAAATAAACGGCGCCGCAAAGCTGTCCCATTCCGCTTGGGCCAGGGGAATTTGTTGCGGGCGAGATAACTGCGCTGCTCCTGGCGCAGGCGATATGTCACGTTCCTGTATCACGCGTGGGAATTTCCCATCAAAGCTCGGATCCAAAGCGCGAATCCGTTCGACCAAAGGGGGGTGGGTTGCGAAAACTGAATCGCCCAAACCGTTTGCAAAAAACAAGTGACTGGCTTCTTCGGCATGTGGCGAATTGATTCTGGAGCCACACGTGAGCCCCCCAATCTTCTTGAGTGCACCTGCTAACCCAGATGAATTGCGTGTGAACTGCACCGCGGAGGCGTCTGCCAGAACTTCGCGCTGACGACTAACAGCAGCCTGAATCAATCGTCCGAAGAATACGCCAGCCCAGCCGATAATAATAAGGGCCAGCCCAAGCAAGGGCAGGGGATTCTTGCGTCCTCTTGTCTGGATGAGTATTCGACCGATAACCGTCAGACAAAGAATTCCAAAAACCAAGCCCATGAGACGCAAATTGACTCGCATGTCGCCATTAAGAATGTGACTGAACTCGTGGCCGATCACTCCTTGCAGTTCGTCGCGCGAAAGCATTTTCATACAGCCACGCGTGACGCTGATGGCCGCATCGCTTGCAGAATGACCGGCCGCAAACGCGTTGATCCCAGCTTCGCCATCCATGACGTAAACCTGTGGGACGGGTACACCGGAAGCGATCGACATTTCTTCCACCACGTTCAGCAGCTTGCGCTCATCAGCGTCACTCGTGTTGGAATTAATTAGCCGTCCATCCAACAGCTCGGCGACCGCGCTGCCGCCGCGGGCCAATTGCAAGCTTTTGAAGACGCTCCCGATTAGAATTACGGCGAGCGTCCCGATCGTTACCCAGAAAAGCAGCTCGGACCGCGACCAGGCGATTGACGGTTCATCGATGGAATTCGCAGCCGTGAAGCCCGTAAAGATCAGTGAAACCGCTATGTTGACTGCGAGAATGAGCGATAGGACAGCAAGGGAAAAATAAAATACCAGGAGCTTGGTATTTCGTCGGGCTTTATCCTGCCGTTCGAAGAAGTCCACGCCGACCCAATCTTGTGAGACGACTTAGAACGCGACTTTGGGCGCTTCTTTTTGTTCCGGCTTTTCGATAACGAAAAGTTCAGCCGGTCCAAAATTGAACGTGCTCGCGATGACGTTACTTGGAAAAACTTCGCGACGCGTGTTGTAAGTCATGACTGCATCGTTGTACGCCTGGCGCGCGAAGGAGACTTTGTTTTCAGTTGAAGTGAGCTCTTCCATCAAACTCAGCATTGTCGTGTTCGCCTTGAGATTGGGGTACGCTTCTGCCAATGCAAACAAGCGGCTCATGACGCCGGACAATGCGCTTTCGGCCGAAGAGATCTCTTTCATGGCGGAGGCGTCGCCCGGATTTTGCGCGGCGCGGGTATTGGCCGTAACGGCGGCATTTCTAGCCAGGATGACGGCTTCGAGCGCGCCTCGCTCGTGTTGAAGATAACCTTTGGCAGTCTCGACCAGATTCGGAATCAGGTCGTAGCGCCGTTTAAGTTGAACATCGATTTGCGAGTAGGCGTTCTTGTAACGATTGCGCAATGTGACCAGCGCGTTGTAACCGCCGATAACGAACATTAGCATAAAGAACCCGAGCAGAATGACGACGCCAATAAAGATCAGGCTGATGCCCATAGAGTTTTCTTTCTTCTAAGCTCGTTCATTGCTAGGCGATTGCAGCAACGGCGGCAATGATAAAATTGCTGGAAGCTCACTTTTGCATTGAGGACGACTACTCAGAATAACGTGGCGAATGGCGATCATGATCTTTCCCGAAACAATTTGTTCAGGTCGGCCGAAGCAGCGCCATTGGCTAGGAGATTAAATGTGCCGTTTGTTTTGATGTCTTGCGCGGCGCGGAGAAATGCGCCCCATGCGGTCAGAGCGAGTCCAGAGCCGACAGAAATTCGGCGCACACCAAGATCGGCGAGTTGAGAAAATGAAAGCTCATGATTGAATCCTGAGACAAGCACATTGACAGGCTTTGGTGCGACCGTCTTTACGATCTGTGCGATCTCGTCAGGATTGCGGACTCCGGGCGCATAGAGACAATCGGCGCCGGCTTCAGCGTAGGCAGCGAGTTGTTCGAGAGCAGTATGAAATGGATCGGGATGCCCGACTAGCCACGCTTCGCAACGTCCTGTTAGCACGACACCAGTTTCCGAAGCGTCAATCGCGGAACGTGCAGCGCGAATGCGAGCGACCGCGAGTTCTTTTTCGTAGAGTGGGGGATCGACCTGACCGGTGCTGTCTTCGATCGATAATCCAGCGACCCCGGTAGCGAGACAGAGTCGCACATTTGCCGCGACGCCTTCTGGTTCGTCAGCATAACCCGATTGAAAGTCTGCATTCACCGGCAGCGCCGTTGCTCCCACAATCTCCCGAATGTGCGCGAGCATTTCATCGCGCGGGACGCCGCCATCGCGTTTCCCGCGCGAAAAGGCGAAGCCCGCTGAAGTGGTGGCGAGCGCTTTGAATCCGAGACGTTGCAGATAGATCGCCGTCCCAATATCCCACGGGTTTGGAATGACGAAACATCCTGACTGATGCATCGCGCGGAACTTTGCCGCGGCAGAGGCCTGCTGCGCTGAATTCATGTCGCAAATCTTATGTGGATCGAGCGCTAACGCGAGTCTCGCAAAAAAGAACGGAGGCTATCCCGCAATCCGAACCCCGACCTCATCCAAGTGACGCAACAAATCGGCGGGATCTTCGTAAACTCGATACGCACCTGCTCTTTCAAGCTCGCTCTGACCGTAACCGCCCGAAAGCAGAGCCACTCCAAGGGCGCGGGCGCGTCGTGCCGCAAGCAAATCCCAGACACTGTCACCAACCACGATCGAGGCGTCGATTTTTGTGCCGAGTCGTTCGGCTGCTGTTAGGAACAGGTCAGGATCTGGTTTGGCATAGCGAACTTGATCCCTTGTGACGACTACTGCCTTCCGGGGATCGACGCCGAGAATTTTCAAACCGATGCCGGCGCTTTCCATTTTTCCACTCGTTGCGATGGCCCACGGAATTCCTCTCTTCGAGAGATGAGCGAGAAGTTCCTGCGCGCTTGGCAGAGGCCGGATCTGCGTCACCATCCGCGCGTAGGCTTCGGCGTGCCATCGCTGAATATTCGCGGCCTCCCCGGTTCCCAGCGGCCGGCCAGTCTCCCGCAACAACGCGTTCACAAACAGACCGCCGCTCATTCCAATGCGTCGATGTATGCGCCACACCGACAATTCGATGCCCGCCTTTTCCAGAGCCTCACGCCAGGCCAGCACATGTTGATAAACGCTGTCCACGAGCGTGCCATCCAGGTCGAATAGGAAGGCCGGCCCCTCTCTGGCGGCTTTTTCCGATTCGCCTGTTTCCATAGCTCTCTGCGGGACTTAGAAGATCGAACGCAGCACGCCGCCTTCTACGCGCAAGGCTGCACCATTTGTAGCCGATGACAGAGGACTGGCTACGAATGCAACTAACGCGGCTACTTCATCCGCGGTGGCGAAGCGCTGCAAAAGCGAGCCGGGCCGCGCTGTGCGAAAGAATTCCTTTTCTATGTCATCGGGCGTGACGTTTTTCGTTCTTGCCATGTCCGCGATGAATTTCTCAACACCTTCCGACCGGGTCGGACCGGCGAGCACGGAATTCACCGTGACAGCGGTACCCGCCGTCGTTTCCGCTAAACCTCGCGCAAGCGCGACCTGCATCGTCTTCGTGACACCGTAATGAATCATTTCCACCGGAATGTTTCCGGCGGATTCGCTGGAGATAAAAATGATGCGACCCCAGTTGGCGGCTTTCATGCGTGGCAGGTAATGCCGCGACAGGCGGACGCCGCTCATAAAGTTTGTCTCGATAATCGCGTGCCAGTCGTTGTCGGTGATTTGCTCGAACGGCTTCGGCTCGTAAACACCGAGGTTATTGACAAGAACATCGACGGCCGGGACAGCTTGGATGCATTTTGAGATCCCGTCCGGCGTTGCAAGATCGGCGGCGATGCCACTGATTTTCGCGTCGTGGATTTCCGCTCGGATACTTTCAGTCGCGTTATCAACCCGCTTCTGAGTGCGACCCGTAATGACGACCGACGCTTCTTCTCGTGCCAGGGCGCGGGCAATCGCCAGTCCGATTCCGGCCGTCGAGCCTGTAACCAAGGTTTTCTTTCCATCCAATTGCAAATTCATAGGGTCAGTTCCTTTCTTTATTTCGTTTCGTTCGTGCAGTTTCTCCGGCGCAAGTGATCGATGGAGAAACGGTCGTACGTCCGGCTAACCAGCAGCAGATAATAAATAGCCGCGTAAATCATCTGTAACCCTAGTGTGTCCCAGTCGCTGCGCAAAGCGGTGCCGAACAGGAGCGCAATTATCAACAATCCGCCGCCCACCAAGGCAAACCGCGTCCACAACCCAAGCGTCAGCAGCAAACCAACGAGCGTCTTTGCAAATGCTTGCACAAGAGCATCTGCGAAGGAGGCGAGCTGTGGCAGGCGCACCAATCCATGTACCACGATATTGATGCCCAATGTCAGCCGCAGGATGCCGTAGGCAATTTGTCGGTCGAACCGTGCCTCGGTTTCGCCAAGTTCCGTCGTACGTATTCATAGTAAAAGGCGTCATGATAGTGAGTCGTTAGGTGTTGAAATTAATTCCAGCCCGCCAGGACTATTTTGCCGATGGAACGGCCGCTTTCGATTTGGGCGTGGGCGGTGCGAAGGTTAGCCGCGTTGATTGATGAGACTGGGTTCGTCAGTGTGGTGCGGAGTTTGCCACTATCTACCAACTCGGCGATCTGGTTAAGCAATTGGCCTTGCGCCTCCATGTCCGGCGTTTGAAACATCGAGCGGGTAAACATGAATTCCCAGACAAAGGTCGCGCTCTTGCTTTTTAGCAAACTAAGATCAAGCGGCTTCTCATTCTCCACGATGGAGACGATGTGGCCTTGCGGGCGGATTATCTCCGCCATGACGCTCCAATAGGCGTCGGTATTATTAAAATTGGCGATGAAATCCACTTCTCCGAAACCCGCGGCCGCCAATTGAGGTTCGAGTGGTTGACGATGATCCAGGACCTTATCTGCACTAAGAGAAAGCACCCATTCGCGGGTCTTCGGCCGCGAAGCTGTTGTAATCACAACAAGATCGGCCAGCTTTGCCAGTTGGATCGCGATGGAGCCAACTCCGCCTGCGCCGCCGATAATCAGGACGGACTGACCACCGTTCCCTCTGTTGCGGTCGATTCCTAACCGATCAAACAATGCTTCCCAAGCAGTAATCGCGGTCAAAGGCAACGCAGCGGCCTCGGCAAATGAAAGCGTTCGCGGTTTGTGGCCCACGATTCGTTCATCGACAAGGTGGAACTCAGAATTCGAGCCGGGTCGCGTGATGTCACCAGCGTAAAACACTTCATCACCAGGCTTGAACAGCGTCGCGGCGGAACCGACCGCCTCAACAACACCGGCGGCGTCCCAACCAAGCACGCGCGGCGAAGATTCAATCACATCCACTCCTTTGGAGCGACGAACCTTCGTATCGACGGGATTCACCGAGACTGCCTCGATGCGCACCAGTAAATCGCGTTCATTCGGCGCAGGTTTTGGCAGTTCGACGTCCACTAGCGATTGCGGGTCACTGATAGGCAGATAACGGGTCAAACCTATGGCCTTCATAGCCTGCGTCTCTTGAAATAGGTTGTTCAGTGCTCAAAGCTTCCGCGCTCTCCGACTCGCCGCCATTGAGCGATCGTAGGATTTTGCAATGCCACTTAAGAACTGATGGTTGGTCCCTCTTTTGAGATAGCGCCTCGTCAAGACTGTGCCGGATGTTGGGTTCGGTCCGAAAAGGTCAGAACCGAATGACTTGCTTTGGGCCCGCGCTTCCCTCCAGGACGGATTGGTAAGCACGCGGCCCTTGCTCGATAGCAATACTATCTAACTCAGGCGGCGTCAGGACGCCGGCGTTCACCAGCGACACGATTTCTCGCAGGACACCCGCGCTCTCGGAGAAGGAAAGCTTCAAGGTGTCAACGCCAATCAGTCGTGCTTCACGGTGATAGAAGTCTACCAAACTGAACGAAACTCTCGCCTCGATGGATGCGATTACTACGTGACGACCGCGATGAGCCAGACACTGGTTGACCGACTCAAAGGATGATCCTCCCAACATATCAAGAATGAGGTCCGCTCCCTTGCCTTGCGTGATTTCAAAAAGACCTTTGGGTAGGGGTTCCTTCTCTAAGATAAGCCAATCATCGGAAGGGATGCCTGCGGTCCTAGTGCGGCCGGCCTCGTTTCTAAGAACGCCGATGACTCTCTTAGCGCCCATATGCTTCGCGATCTTCACCGCAGCAGATCCGACCGCGCCCGTCGCTCCGAGCACTAGCACAATATCATTTGGGGACACGCGACCCGCTGTCACGATCGCGCTCCATGCAGTCAGATACCCTAGGCCTAAAGCAGCTGCTTGCTCGAAACTGAGCTGCTTGGGTTTCTCAACCAAGGCCTCGACCGGCACGGATACAAACTCTGCGTGTGAACCATTCCGCCCGAACCCCAGGCTTCCACCGGTTCCAAAGACTTCTTTGCCCTTCCATCTCGCTGGACCTTCAACGACGATGCCGGCGAAATCCCTTCCCGGCACTCGAGGAGGCTTCGTCTCCGAGATCTTTCCTAGGACGCTTTTGGGGTCGCTCGGGTTGATTGCAGCGGCGAGTACCCGAACCAGAGCTTCACCACCGTGAATGTCGATACGCGGGACGTCGACGGTCTCAACCCGGAGATTATCAAGCGAGCCGGTCTCGCGAAAGTACAGGGCTTTCATTGTGGGCGGTGTCGTTTGAGTCGTAGATGCCGAGGACGGTAATGGTTCATTCATTGATGTCTCCTTATGGTGAAATAAACTTGTGATTGTGGCTCCGTTGCGCGAGCAAATCCGACAAGACTAAAGCTCCTCCTTGCTCAGCCTACTTGGGCGGAGCGGGCCGCGGTGGTTTCGGGCCAAACGCACGGGCCGTGTCGCGCTGGGGCCGAGTGGTCCGGGAGATTGCGCGCTGGCGCGCCAACTCCGTCGCTCCCTGTTCCTTATAGTTCGGGCTCGTGAGCGACGCCATGAAAGCGACGAGATCGTCGATATCGTTCTCGGTCAGGGCGAGCGGCTGGATGTCCTGGTCGAGATACGGGTCCTGCAAGCCGGCGCCTTTGTTGTAGTGGTCGATCACATCCCAAAGCGTCTCCTGCGAACCATCGTGAAAGTAAGGTCCTGTCACCAGCACATTGCGTATGTTCGGTGTCTTGAAGGATGCAATATCGGGCTCCTTCTTTGTAATCAGAAAGCGGCCCAGCGCGGACATGTCCGTCTGGATGGCGGCTTGATCGATGGCTGACGTATCGCCTGTTTTAACGAGCTGCTCGGCTTGGCGCGCCAATGGAACGACGTTGTGCTTGACGATAAGGACGCCGATATTGTGAAAGTCGTTATCGATTAAGTTCGTGACATCCCGCGTGGTTTCCGTTAACGCGTGGCATTTATTGCAGCGGGCCTGGTTGTTGAAGAGCTCCCAGCCGCGCTTGGCCGATTCATCGATCGCGTTCTTGTCCCCGGCGATGAAATGATCAAAAGGAGAATCGAACGATAATTGGGTGCGTTCGTAGGATGCGATGGCGCGCATCAGGTCGGGACTATTGGCCGGCCGGCGGAAGACATTACGGAAGGCTTGCTCGTACTCTTCAACGGCTGCAATCTGCGCCACAGCAGCGTCCAGGCTGGTGTGGCCCATCTCAACGGAATTGACAATCGGCAATGCGGCCTGCTCCTCGAGCGTGTTCACCCGGCCGTCCCAGAACTGTGTCTTGTTATAGAGGGCATTCAGAACGGTCGGTGCGTTGCGTTGGCCGACGCGGCCCCTGATGCCGACAGAGGTGGGCTTCCTGTCGGTGAAGGCGAGCGCAGGATCATGGCATGTGCTGCACGAGACGGTAGCGTCAGCCGACAGACGACGGTCGAAAAAAAGTTTCTGGCCCAGGGAAATTTTCTCAGGGGTCTGCGGATTGTCCGCCGGGATTACGCCGCGAGTCATCGCAACCGGTACGCCAACTTGTTGAAGCGACTTCGGCTGCGCTAACGGATCCGTTTCTGGAATTAGTGGCAGTTGCGAGCTCGCCTTTTTGGCCGAACGCTCACAACCGAAAATCCCTGCTACCATCACAACAAGGATCAGAGCGCGTTTCACTCGAGAATCCAGTGTACGCTGCGCCCCTATCTTCATAGAAGCTAAAATTCAAATCTCGAGCCAATTCGTTCGTTTGTTAGTTTGGGGCTGGTCATTCCAGTGGAACTCCAATGGCTGGTTTCCATCCCAGTCCATTTTGTCATAGATGTTCCATTTCCAGTAGCCCCAGCCGTGGTTGACCATCTCGGACTCCCACCGCTTGTTGTTGGCCCACAGTCCGCCAACATGCAATAACGCTGTTAGTGCCACACCGCTAGCAAACGCAAGCACCGTAGTGTTTATCTTCATCTTGATATTTCAGTTGGCTTAATGAAGTTGTGCCATCGCGGGAACCGGCGACTTTTGGTCGATCGTCGCGAAGTCAAAATCGAGGTAGTCGTAGATGGCCGAAAAATCCTCGGTGTCGTGTCCGGCGCGCATCGCCAGACGATAGATTTCTTTGGTTACGTTCGTTAAGGGCATGGCCACGCCGGCTTCGTACGCGCTGACGGAGGCGAGATGCATATCCTTCTGCATCCAGCGCAACGGAAATTCGGCTTCGTAATCCCCGCTCTCGATTTTCTCCCGCTTCGACGCGAGAAACGGCGCCACCGCAGGCATGCCGAGCAGAGAATCAAACAGCATCTTTCGCGAGATCCCGAGCCCTTCACCCAACGTCATTGCTTCGGCGAACGCGGCCATTCCTGTGCCCAACAACAGATTGATTACCATTTTTATGGAAGTCCCCGTCCCGTGTCCGCCCGCGTGGACAATCCTGTTGCCCATGCACAGCAGGAGCGGACGAATCGCTTCCAAATCGGCACCTTCGGCGCCAACCCAGAAAACAAGTTTTCCGTCCTCCGCGACTGGAGCGGAGCCGGTGACGGGCGCATCGACAAAGCGAATCTGCCGAGCCGCCGCTGCGGCGGCCATCTTCTTCGAGAACGATGGATTGACTGAACTGCAATCGACCCAAAGTGCGTTCGGCTTGAGATGACTTAGAAAGCCGTTTCGACCCAGCGCCGCTTCCTCCACCGCGTCCGGATGGGCCAGCATCGTGAACAGGACGTCCACTTGTTCGGCGAGTTTTGCCGGGGAATCAGAAAATGTTCCGCAGGGACCGAGCAACGGCTCTGCTTTGGCGCGAGTGCGATTGAACATGACTAATGAATAGCCATGCTTCTGCAGATTCGCCGCCATACGACTCCCCATTATGCCTAAACCGATGAATCCAATTTTCATTTTCATTTCCTTTCCTCACGTCGCTGTCACCAACTCCGGCTCGTTAACATTCTTTCCTTCAATCGTCGCGATCTCTTCGTCGGTTAGACGAAGTTCAGCCGCGCCCACGTTTCCCTCGACTTGCTTCGCGTTGCGCGCGCCGACGATCGCGCCAGTTACTGCAGGATTTTGAAGCGCCCACGCGATGGCGATCTGTCCCGGCGGACGTCCATGTTGTTCGCCGACTTCTCGCAAGCGCTCAACGAGCGCGAGATTCCTTGAAAGCCTCGGCTCATGGAACTCGACGTCGCGACTTCGCCAATCGCTGTAGGGGAGTTTGGCCGCGCGTTCCCGCGTCATTGCACCGGTCAACAGCCCGGATGCCATCGGCCAATAGACAATCACGCCAAGTCCTTCCGATCGGCAGTAGGGCAGGGTTTCTTGCTCGACTTCGCGTCGAACTAACGAGTACGGAGGCTGCAAAGAAGTGATGGGAGCGATCGCCTGCGCCCGGCGCATTTCCTCGACGGTGAAGTTGGATACGCCGATCCATCGGACCTTCCCTTCGTTTTGCAGTTGAGCCATCGCAGTCCAGCCTTCTTCCAAGTCCTCTGTCGGCCAATGGATCTGATAGAGATCGATCACCTCGACATTCAGGCGACGCAGACTGTCTTCGCACTCGCGGCGGATGGAATCCGCCGTCAAAGAGCGATGAACGTATCCTTGTTCGTCCCAGCGCAGACCACATTTGGTGAAAACGTATGGCCGAGGTCCGGGCCAGGTTTTGAGTGCAAGCGCGACGATTTCCTCGGAGTGGCCCATTCCGTAAACGGCGGCCGTATCGATCCAGTTAATGCCAAGCTCGAGCGCGCGATGAATGGCGGCGACGGACGTTTTGTCGTCCTGCTCGCCCCAACCAAATTCCCAGCCTGATCCACCGATAGCCCAGGCGCCAAAGCCCACGGGCGTGATGGACAAGTTTGAGTTGCCGAGCTGCTTCGTGTTCATGTCAATCTTTTTAACGTTCGTTTTCATGTTCTGAGCTCCTGTGGCTTTCGTGTGTTGAGATTCTTCTCGTCGTTAGGCGGCGACCAGTTGATGATGCGATGCATTTGTTATAGTTTTTTTTCCCCAAGGATGAGCAGTTAGGAGGTTGGAGTTAGGAGATCGGGAAGTCGGATTCACGAAAGGATGCGGGCTTGAAGTTGAGCCAGGCGCGGCGGACGGCGTTTTTGAAGCCTTGCCAGCGGAGAGCGCGGCGGCCGCGTTTGCCGGCCCCGATTTGGCGGCGCAATTCGCGAGCGTCGAGACGACAGATGACTTCGCCGCCGAGCGCTTGATCAAAGACGCGCTTGCGATAAGATCGACGCTCGCTGCGGCGACCGGACTGGCGATGAGCGTGAAGCAGCGCGCCGTTTTGGGTGATGGTGGGATGACTCATAATCTTTCGAGTGGCGCTTTGGATGGATCGATCTCGATTAAGGGCTTTTGAAAAGGCATGGTCGACAGTCCTGATCGTTGCATCAGCTCCATAATCCGGACCGCGTTGCGGCTCTGCTCAAGCCGTTGGTTCTCGATCAGGTAATCCTTTGCGTATCCGCCCCAGGAAACAGCGATGATGGTGATGCAGACCGCAGCGATAGCGCTATCGAGTTTACTCATATTGGCAGCACCTCGACTGATTCAGGAATCAGCCGTGGCTTCATTGAATTCCTCCAGGTGATGGGACTTGGTGTGCCGCCGCGCCTCCCGAGCTGGAAGTGAGCGCCACGTCTGGCACCCACCTCCATTGCTCCCTACCTCTCCTCCAAGACCTCGAATGCGGCGTTCTCATAGAGCAATTCCGCGCTTGTTAGCTACCCATTGGTTGTGGTAATCCGAGGGATTGCAGCGTTGCCGTAGTAAGACTACCGGTCACTTGCAACCCGTGATTGCTTTGATAACGCGTGATGGCCACGCGCGTCTGCGGGCCGTAAACACCGTCGATCACACCGCGATAGTAACCTTGTTTGGCCAGGTCCGATTGGACGGCACTGACCGTCGACACCGAATATGGATCAGTGGACGCATCGTATCCGTAATAATCCTGGTCGTCGTACGCATAGTAGTCGTCGTAAGGATAATACCCGTCCAGTCCGAACCAGAAACCGTCGTCAAAAACAAAGAACCGATTGCGGAAGAAGTGGGCATGCCGCCGGTCCCAGTCGCGGTGCCAATTTGCATCGTGACGTTCGACGATACGGCCCATTCTTCCATTGAACGGACGACCACTGAATCCTGGTCCACGAGAACGGAATCCTGCTCCACCGCCGAAGTGGCCACCGCCAAACCTTGCACCCCCACCTCCGCCTCCGGCGTGTCCACCACCGCTAAAACCACCACCACCGAACCCTCCTCCACCGCCACCGTGGCCAGCTGCCAATCCGGCGTGAACTAGGGCAATCGATGTGATGCCGACTAAACTAAGTAATTTTAACTTTCTCATACTCCAAGATCATGACTCTTCCGTTTCGCGGCCACTGCGCGTCCGCGGGATTTTGTGGTGCCACGGAAGAGTTGCGCTTCGCTCCTTCTTTAGAGGGAGACTGCCGGGAACCTTGCAGGCGTTGTCGCTTTTTAAGTTTCGTTTTCATGTTCCAGGTCTACTCGCGCGGTATACGGTCTAAACACCGAACGAAACGGGCTGGTCCGTGAACTGCAGGATTGCAGCCAGCGCGCTCAAAATGATCAGACCGTAAACGATCGTCTCCAAGAGTGCGCGCTTCTTGTCTTCCGAGCGCACGAGCAAGGCGTAGGTCGATTCTTCGACCTTGTTGTTTGGTTGGTTTGTTTTCATAGGTATTTTTCCTTTCGTCTTCATGTAATCATTCGTGATCCGGCATTGGCTGTTCAACTGGCCGTTGGCTGGGGCAATCCAAGCGACTGCAGTGTGTCGGGCGATAGACTTCCGGTTACGTTTAGCTGATTGGCGACTTGATAATTCGCCACCGCGTCACGCGTCGCCGGTCCGAAAACGCCGTCGACTGGGCCGTTGTAATAGCCCAGCTGAGCAAGCCGCTCCTGGATCGCTTCGACCGTGGCATCAGGCGCCGGGGCACCGTTATTAACGGGCTCGGTGTTATCGTACGACTGACCGTCTGTGTAGTAATCGTATGGGTAGTAGTCGTCGGCGTAATACGGCAGGTAATCCCACGGGTAGAATCCGTCATCTAGTCCAAACCAGAATCCGTTGTCAAAAACAAAGAAGTGACCGTGATCGAAATGGGCATGCCGCCGATCCCAATC
>WNGL01004749.1_pt1 | contig 16231 bp, 16 predicted proteins | sample 5400591 | NCBI WGS metagenome assembly WNGL01 (sample SAMN13153377, study PRJNA577476) | soil metagenome | isolation source: 80 cm soil or saprolite under Garry oak tree replicate 1 | place: USA:California | collected 2016-06-15
TGCGGCCATGGGTCTACCCGGCCTTTCCGCGTTCATTTCCGAGATACTGGTTTTGCTTGGTGCCTGGCGGGACTATAAGATCCCGACCCTCTTTGGCGCAGCTACAGTCATCCTGACGGCAGGCTACCTCTTGTGGACGATCCAACAGATGTTTCTCGGCACCCCTCGAGAAGATTACGCGCACCTGCACCTCTCGGAGATCAGCGGTAGGGAGCTCTTTACGCTTGTGCCCCTCGGCGTCATCGTCGTGGTCTTGGGCGTGTATCCCCACGCGATACTCGATCTCCTCAACGGCTCTTTACAGCATCTGAATGCTACCGTGTTGGCCGCGGCTCAGGGGACAACCGTTGCCCTCCATTAAGGTAAGGTAGGGTAGGACGGAGCGAATATGAACCTTGGCAGCGTTGACAGCCTGGCCTACTTTTACCCCGAAGGGATTCTCATCCTGACGATCCTGGTGATCTTTGTTGCCGACTTGGTAGTAAAGGACAAAGAGCAACTCGGTTACATCGCCCTTGTTGGTGCTACGCTGGCATTGGTGTTTACCTCAGGCCTCTCCTTCTTCGGCCATCGGTTCATTGCGGGGTTGCAAGGGTGGGGGGAAGGCTGGCTGTTTCACCGCATGGTGGTTCTCGACAATTTCGCGATCTTCTTCAAAGTCGTGCTGGCGTTATCGGTGGTCGGTGCGCTGTGGATGTCGCTAGGCTCGAAGGAGGTGCAAGGACCAAACCAGGGTGAGTACTATGGCATTTTGCTGGGGAGCGCACTGGGCATGTTCTTCATGGCCTCGGCGGCTAACCTGCTGATGGCGTACCTGTCACTGGAGTTTGTGAGCTTGAGCTCCTATGTCCTGACGGGGTACCTACGGCACAACCGTCGGTCGGGTGAGGCTGCGCTTAAGTATCTGATCTATGGCGGGGTCGCTTCGGGTACGATGATCTACGGCATGAGCTGGATCTTTGGCCTCACTGGTAGTATGGACTATGCCGAGATCAACGCTGCCCTCCTGCACGGGGATCCCGACCGTCTCACGCTCTTTATCGCGTTGGTGCTCATGCTCGCTGGCTTTGGCTATAAGATCGCAGCCGTGCCGTTTCACATGTGGGCGCCTGACGTGTACCACGGCGCGCCGATTCCGATCACTGCTTTTCTTGCGGTTGGCTCCAAGGCGGCTGGCTTTGCCCTGCTCATACGCTTCTTTTACCCGGCGCTGTCCAGGGCAGGAGAGGCCGGTGCTTGGCAGTTCCTCGCCGGCGTGGATTGGCCCCAACTCATGCTGGTGACCTCGATGGTGACTATGACGTTGGGAAACCTGGCTGCGCTCAACCAGCAGAATGTCAAACGCTTACTCGCGTACTCCAGTATCGCCCATGCCGGCTATATGCTGATGGGGTTTGTGGTCTTGAGCAACGACGGGTTGCGGGCCATGCTGTTCTATCTGGTGGTCTATTACCTGATGAACCTGGGCGCTTTCCTGGTCGTCATGGTGGTGGCCAATAACACCGGGAGAGAAGATCTGGAGGGGTTTCGTGGGCTCGCCTGGCGCGGAGGCGCGCTGCCGGCGGTGGCGATGGCGATCTTCCTCTTCTCCTTGACCGGCCTCCCGCCAATGGCCGGGTTTATTGGTAAGTTCTACCTCTTTGCCGCGGTAGTGAAAGAGCAGTTCTATTATCTCGCCGTGGTGGGCATTCTCAACAGCGTCGTGTCTTTGTATTACTATGCCGGCATCGTTAAGACCATGTTCCTCGATACTCCCCTGGGCACAGAGGGGGAGGTGACCCTCGATGCCCACAATGGGTCTTTACTGGCCGTGCTGAGTGTCGCCACGGTGGTGTTGGGGCTCTACTGGGTTCCAGTGTTCGAATTCGCTGACCGGTCGGCGCGTTTCTTTCTTGGATAGCGGCTGAGAGCAACCGCGTAGACCTCCTGCAATCGTGCCCCGCTTGCTTTCTCTGATCTGATTGTGTTAATCGACTTTCTCGGATCTGGGGATCGGGGCGTGGCGCAGCCTGGTAGCGCACCTGCCTTGGGAGCAGGGGGTCGGCCGTTCAAATCGGCTCGCCCCGATTGGACGAGTGAGACCGAAAAGCGAGGGGACCGTGTTCCCGGTAACGTGCTCCTGATTCTCCGCCGGTCAAGAGCGCCAGTAGCTCAGGTGGATAGAGCAACGGCCTTCTAAGCCGTGGGTCAGGGGTTCGAATCCCTTCTGGCGCATATGGTGGGTGTAGCTCAACTGGCAGAGCACTGGGTTGTGGCCCCAGGGGTCGAGGGTTCAAATCCCTTCACTCACCCTATTGTCCCGGGGTTGCACGATCCCACGGTCGTGTGCACGGGAACGCTGGGTACGAGCAACCGTTCGGGACCGGGTGCAGCTATGGGCCGCTAGCTCAGTTGGTAGAGCAGCTGACTCTTAATCAGCGGGTCCGGAGTTCGACTCTCCGGCGGCCCATCGCCAACCCCGAATGCGAGAGTGGCGGAATTGGCAGACGCACTAGACTTAGGATCTAGCCCGCTTGACGGCGGATGGGGGTTCAAGTCCCCCCTCTCGCAGTGGATTCCACCCTTTCGTATGGCAGGAAGGGTGTTATCCAGAGCCAGCTTAAGAACATCTTCCCCCGCTGCTGCTTCTCTTCTCCTACCATGAAAGTCCTTATTGAACCCCTCAGCCCTGTACAGCAAAAGATCAGCTTTGAGATTCCCCCGGAGCGAGTAGGGGAAGAAGTGGAAAAGGCATACCGCGCTTTGCAGCACAAGGCTCGTCTCAAGGGGTTTCGTGCGGGAAAGGTGCCTCGTCCCCTCCTTGAACGACACTTCGGCGAGCAGGTCGCTGCGGAGGTCAGTTCTCTCTTGGTAGAGGAGTCTTACACGAAGGCGCTCGAAGAACATCTCCTTCCGGTCGTTACCCGGCCGCACATCGTCGCGGAAAAACTTGTCCTTGGTCAGCCCTTTCGCTACTCTGCCACCGTGGAAGTCAGACCCGACATTACAGTGGCACACTATGAGGGGATAGAGGTTGAGAAGCAGGTCAGGACGGTCGAGGAGCAGGAGGTAGAGCGCGCCCTCACCCAGCTGGCTGAATCCTTTGCCCAACTGCATCCAGTGATGGATCGAGACCGGGTGGAAGGCGGTGATGTGGTGAGGCTCGACTATACCGCTTTCCGCAATGGGAAACCGGTCAGGGGGCTGCAAGGAAAAGGTCGGCTTGTCGAGATGGGTACAGAGGCCGTGTTTCCCGGCTTTCAAGAGCGTTTGTTGGGCGTGCGCCGAGGGGAAACGGTGGAATTTTCCCTTGCGCTCCCTGCGCCTGGAGATGCCTCTGGCGGGCCTGACACGCTCACCACTTTTCGTGTCACGGTGCAGGACGTGGCGTGGAAGGAAGTCCCTCCCTTAGACGACGAATTTGCCAAAGACCACGGCGAGTGTGCGACCCTGCCCGAGTTGAGAGAAAAAGTCCGGCGCAACCTCCAGCTGACTGCTGAGCGACGGGCGGAAAACGGGATGGAAGATGCATTGATTGCGCAGTTACTTATCCGTAATCCCTTCGAGGTTCCCTCGAGTTTAGTCCAGGAGCAAACGCAGCGCATGCTGATCGAGGCTGGTATTCAACAACCGGGGGGCGATCCGGCCGCTAGTGAGGCACTGCTGCCCGAATCCCTACGTGAGGAGATCACCGCTCGCGCACGGCGACAAGTCCAGACCGTCCTCTTGCTGGACGCCCTAGCGCAACAACTGGGGTGCTCGGTGTCCGATGAAGAAGTCCGTCAACGGATCGCGGAGGTTGTCGCCGCAGCGGGGGTCGAGCGTCGGCAGCAGATTGAAGCTTTCTATGCCAAGAGCGAAAATTGGCGCGCTCTACAAAACCGCTTGCTCCACGAGCAAGCTTTACGGCTCGTTGTTGACAAGGCTAAGATCACCATTGTAGAGAGAGGCGTTGCTGGCGAAGAGGAAAAAGACTAAGATAGGATTTGGTGTCATTATGAACCTTGTTCCGATCGTGGTAGAGCAGACAGGTCGAGGAGAACGAGCCTATGATATCTTCTCCCGTCTTCTCAGAGATCGTATCGTGTTCCTCGGCTCGGTCGTCACCGACGAGATTGCGAACCTGATCACCGCCCAACTGCTCTTCCTCGAGTCAGAAGATCCGGAAAAAGACGTGCACTTCTACATTAACTCCCCCGGTGGCTCAGTGACTGCCGGCCTCGCCATTTACGATACGATGCAATATATCCGGCCTGACGTTTCTACGCTCTGTCTGGGACAAGCGGCGAGCATGGCGGCATGGCTGTTGGCGGCGGGGGCTAAAGGGAAGCGGTACGCCCTGCCACATGCGCGTATCATGCTCCACCAGCCCCTTGGGGGGGTGCAGGGACAGGCGAGTGACATCGACATTCAGGCCCGGGAAATCCTGCGGCTCCGTGAGCAACTGAACAATATCCTGACCAAGCATACGGGACAAAGCCTCCAGCGGATCGAGCGCGATACTGACCGGGATCTCTTTCTCACAAGCAAGCAGGCGCTGGAGTACGGCCTCCTCGACGAGGTGATCGTGAGCCGAAGCACGAAAAAATGGTGAGGAGCGGTTATGGCCAGACACGGTGATGATCGTCCGGGGAACTTGGTCTGCTCATTCTGCGGGAAGAGTCAAGACGAGGTGCGTAAGCTCATTGCTGGCCCGACTGTGTACATTTGTGACGAATGTGTCGATCTGTGTAACGACATTATCGTTGAGGAGTGTGATCAAGAAGACTCCTTTGCCTCGGTGTCAGCCGTGCCCAAACCCGCAGAGATCAAGCGGGTCCTCGATCAGTACGTGATCGGTCAGGAGCGGGCGAAAAAGATCCTTGCGGTTGCCGTACACAACCACTACAAGCGCGTTGACTCTCAGATGGTGACGAGCGACGTCGAACTGCAAAAATCCAATATTCTCCTGATTGGGCCCACGGGATCGGGAAAAACGCTGCTGGCCCAGACTCTGGCCCGCTTTCTGCAAGTGCCGTTCACCATCGGTGATGCTACCAGCCTCACCGAGGCTGGATACGTGGGAGAGGATGTCGAAAACATCATTTTAAGTTTGCTGCAAAATGCCGACTATGATGTGGAGAAATGCCAAAAAGGGATTGTCTACATCGACGAGATTGACAAAATCGCGCGCAAAGGGGACAACCCCTCTATCACCCGCGACGTTTCTGGGGAAGGGGTGCAACAGGCGCTGCTGAAAATCATAGAAGGCACGGTGGCGAGCGTCCCCCCCAAAGGTGGCAGGAAGCATCCTCAACAAGAATTCGTCCAAGTCGACACGACCAATATCCTGTTCATCTGCGGCGGGGCGTTTGTGGGGCTGGAGGAGCTAATCCGGCGTCGTATCGGCGGCAAGAGTCTGGGATTCGGCGCGGAAGTGAAGGGCGGAGCAGATCGCAGCGCTAGTGCCCTGCTGGCCGAGGTCCAACCCGAAGATCTCCTGAAATTTGGCATGATCCCGGAGTTCATCGGGCGCCTCCCGGTCATCGCGACCCTTGAGGAGTTGGATGAGCAGGCGCTCGTGCGTATCCTGCGGGAACCGAAAAACGCCTTGGTCCGCCAATACCAGAAACTCTTTGACCTGGAGAGTGTCCATCTGCGTTTTACCGAAGGAGCCTTGACGGCCATTGCGCGCGAGGCGCTCAAGCGGAAGTCCGGTGCCCGGGGATTGCGGGCGATTATGGAAAACATCATGCTGGACGTCATGTACGATATCCCCTCTCAGCCGAACATCAAAGAGGTCCTCATCTCTGAAGAGGTCGTGACGCGTAACGCTTCACCCATCGTGCTCTATCAAAAGGCCGCGGCTGAAAGTGCATAGGTGGCGAGGTTCCACTGGGGGGAGAGGAGACCGGCCATGTTATTTCGCAATGACAGAAAAGACAATCGAGAAAGAGGAGGGAGTGTGCGCCTGCCGCTTTTGCCTTTAAGAGACATTATTGTTTTCCCTCACATGGTTGTTCCCCTCTTCGTCGGGAGACAGAAGTCTATCAAGGCGCTCGAAGAGGCGGTGGCCAGCAAGAAGCTTGTCTTCCTTGCGACCCAAAGGGACGCCAAGGTGAATGATCCCACGGCTGAAGACATGTACCGGGTTGGGACCATAGGGAATGTTGTACAACTCCTGCGGTTGCCCGACGGCACTGTCAAAGTTCTGGTGGAGGGGAAAAGGCGCGGGCGGGTCGTGCGTCACCTCGAGCAAGCGGACTGTTTCTGGGTCGAGGTTGATGAGATCGACGAAACGTGTGACCGCGTGACGGAACTCGAAGCGTTGGTGCGTAGCATCAACGCCGCTTTTGAAAACTACGTGCGGCTCAATAAGAAAATCCCCCCAGAAATGATCATGTCAGTGGCGGCTATTGATGACCCGGCCCGCCTGGCCGACACCATCATCGCGCATCTGGGGATCAAACTCGAAGATAAGCAGACGTTACTGGAAACCTTTGACCCTGCCGAACGCCTGGAGAAAGTCCTGAGCTATATGCGGTCGGAGATCGAGATCCTGGAGGTCGAGCGCCGGATTCGCAACCGCGTCAAAAAACAGATGGAGAAAACTCAGAAAGAGTACTATCTGAACGAGCAGATGCGGGCGATTCAGAAGGAGCTCGGCGAAAAGGACGAATTCAAGAACGAGATTCAGGAACTGGAAGAGAAAATCCGCCAGAAGAAGATGTCGCCCGAGGGGCGGGACAAAGTAGAAAAAGAACTGAAGAAGTTGAAGATGATGTCCCCTATGTCCGCTGAGGCGACCGTCGTCCGCAACTACATCGACTGGCTCCTGTCCTTACCGTGGTATGAGTATACCGAGGATAAACTGGACATCCAGGAGGCGGAAAGGGTGCTGGAAGAGGACCATTACGGCTTGGAAAAAGTGAAGGAACGGATCCTCGAATACCTGGCAGTCCAGAGCCTAGTAGGGCAACTGAAAGGCCCGATCTTGTGCTTTGTCGGTCCTCCTGGGGTCGGGAAAACCTCGCTGGGCAAATCTATTGCGCGTGCAACTGGTCGGCGGTTTGTCCGCGTGTCGCTAGGTGGAGTTCGCGATGAGGCGGAAATCCGTGGCCACCGGCGCACCTACATCGGCGCGATGCCGGGGAAAATCATCCAGGGGATCAAGAAGGCGGGCTCAGGCAACCCCGTGTTTCTTCTCGATGAGGTGGATAAGATGTCCACAGACTTCCGGGGCGACCCCTCCGCAGCGCTCATGGAAGTGCTCGATCCTGAGCAGAATACTGCTTTCAACGATCATTATCTCGACGTCGATTATGACCTCTCAAAGATCTTGTTCATCTGCACGGCGAACACGCTGGATCGGATCCCGCGCCCGCTGCAAGACCGCATGGAGATTATTCGTCTTCCGGGATACACGGAATGGGAAAAGCTCCACATCGCAAAAAAGTATCTGCTGAAAAAACAACGTGAGGCGAACGGTCTCACGGAGCACAATATCGAGTGTCCCGACAGCATCCTGCTCGCCCTCATCCGCTCGTACACCCGAGAAGCTGGGGTGCGGAGCCTCGAACGGGAAATCGGCACGCTCTGCCGCAAAGTAGCGGTTGAGGTGGTCAAGAAAGATCGCCATACCCGGGTTCGGTTGACGACCAGGAACCTGGCGAAGTATCTGGGGCCAGCGCGGTACCGGATCAGCAAGATCGAACAAGAAGACAAAATCGGGGTCGTGACTGGGTTGGCGTGGACTGATATGGGAGGAGAACTCCTCGCCACCGAAGTCACGATAATGCCCGGGAAAGGGAAACTGACCGTCACCGGGAAAGTTGGCGATGTGATGCAAGAATCGGCCCAGGCCGCCATGAGTTACGTGCGCTCACGCGCAGAGGAACTAGGCTTAGAGCGAGATTTCTACCAAAAAATTGATGTCCACGTCCATATTCCTGAGGGAGCGATTCCCAAGGATGGTCCCTCTGCGGGCGTCACCATGGCGACTTCTCTGGTGTCCGCGCTCACGAAGATTCCGGTTCGGCACGACACCGCGATGACCGGAGAAATCACGCTGCGGGGTCGTGTGCTCCCTATCGGCGGCCTGAAAGAGAAGATCCTGGCTGCCCATCGTGGGGGGATCAAGCGTATACTCGTGCCACTAGAAAACGAGAAGGATTTACAAGAGGTTCCAGCTATGATTCTCAGGGCCCTAAAGATTGAAACGGTGGAGCACATGGACGAGGTGCTCCGTCATTCCCTGTTGGTAGCCGACCCTGGGGGCTTCTTGCTCTCGAAAAAGGAAGCCGATTTGGCGCAAGCAACCCTCTATCCTTCTGAGCCCCCTGTCTCTCCCCCTGCCTCGGAGATTGTTACCCATTAGTCTGGGGGAATTGACAGGGAAAAGCCGCAGTGTTACTGCTCCGGCCTCTCCTTGGAGAGGCCGGAGCCCTTCGGGGGTAACCTGCATCGTCTTTGATGCGGGGCGGTTAGCTCAGTGGAAGAGCATCGGCCTTACAAGCCGGGGGCCATCCGTTCGAACCGGATACCGCCCATGGTGGGGTCGTAGTTCAGTTGGTTAGAACGCCGGCCTGTCAAGCCGGAGGTCGCGAGTTCAAGTCTCGTCGGCCCCGCCACCTCACCTGCTAACGACCAGACGAGGCGCTGTATGAAAAGAGAGACGACGACATCCTCACGTCAGACCTTGCTTGCTGCCCGCCGTTGGTATCTTGTCGATGCGCAGGGGAAAACGGTTGGACGTCTGGCCAGCACCATTGCCGGGGTATTGCGGGGAAAAAACACCCCAGCCTTCTCTGCCCACCTGGATAGCGGCCACTTTGTCGTTGTGATTAACGCAGGGCAGGTGCGATTCTCCGGTAAAAAACTGCGAGACAAAATCTATTATCGGCATACGGAATATCCGGGCGGGATCAGGAAGCGCTCTGCGGAGCAGCTCCTGGCTACGCACCCCGAAGAGGTGTTGAAGAAGGCGGTCACTGGTATGCTGCCCAAGACCCCTCTTGGGCGTCAGCTGGCCAGAAAGTTAAAGATTTATCCTGGTCCAGATCATCCGCATGCGGCCCAACAACCTGTGGCGTATTCTTTGGGAGAGTAAGGCATATGGCGGAACGGCAAGCCGAGTATTGGGGGACAGGGAAAAGGAAAACGGCGGTTGCGCGGGTCCGTCTTTTGCCCGGAGAGGGAGCCTGCACGGTGAATCGCAAGCCGCTGACTACGTACTTTGGTCGTGAGACGGTACAGATGATCGTCGAGCAGCCCTTCGTCGTGACGCAGACTCTGGGACGTTATGACGTCATCGCCAATGTCCAGGGAGGTGGACACTCCGCTCAGGCAGCTGCTATCCGGCATGGGATCACTCGCGCCCTGTTACAAATGGATCCGGGGCTGCGCCCGGTCCTGAAAAAAGCAGGCTTCATTACGCGGGACTCGCGAAAAGTGGAGCGCAAGAAATACGGTCGGCACAAAGCACGCAAACGGCCCCAATACTCAAAGCGGTAGGAGAGGCAAAGGAGGTGCCGACGTACAAACCGGCGGCAACTTCAAGCCCCGGGGTATCTGCCTTTGCCCCTCCTCAGTCGACTCCCAGAAGAAAAAACACGCCTAAGAGGAAACTGGCGCCGTTCGCCAACCAGGCTGCGAGGAGAGGGGACAAGACTCCGCTGTGGCCAAGAGAGACGGTCAGAGCCAGGAGAACCCAGTAGCCGAACCCTGTGGCTAAGGCTAACCCCAGCGCGGTGGGGAGTGCTAACTGCCTGGCTCCGGGGACGGCAAGGGCAATCCCTAGCAGAGCCATGGCCAATGTCGCCACCGGTACTGCTCCCTTGAGCTGCAGATCCACTTGGTACGCTGTCGTATCCAACCCCTTGCGCTGCAGGTTGGCGATATGCGTGTGCAATTGTCGAGAAGAAAACTCATCTGCCTCCATATCGACGAGAGCAAAATCTTCAGGCGTCTCTTGGAGCCAGGTCTCGCAAGGCCGTGAGGGAAGAGCAGATTCAAGCGACAGAGGCTTCTCTTGGGGGTCGTCACAGTGCCACCTGCCCCCCTGCCAGTACGCCTGTGAGGCTTCAATGAGAGAGTGCACCTGGAAATGGTCATCGAGCGTATAGATCGTGAGGCCTAAAAGCGTGTTGGTGTGGGAATCAAAATGTTCGACGTGGTAGAAGACCTGCTCTCCGTGGTACCAGAACCCTCGCTCATTAAAGAGACCTTTGAAGGGTTTCTTCTTAATTTCAACGGTATTGATATACCGGGATTTGTGGAAAGAATAAGGAACGATCGCTTCATTCCAGCTCCACACTCCGGCGCTCAACACGCTTGCCGAGAGTAGGAGGGGGCGGGCAATCTGCCAGGGGCTAATACCACAGGTCTTTAAGGCTAAAATCTCTTGATGCCGTGAGAGCTGGCTAAGACTCAGGAGGGCGCCGGTTAAGGCCGCTGCCGGAGCGGCCTGAGCGAGCAACAGCGGGGCTTTGAAGAGAAAGTAGCGCAAGATAGTCGAGGCTGGGGCTGCATATTTAACAAACTCATTGAGACGGTCAAAAAAGTCCACCAGAAGAGCAATCCCCAAGAAGAGGCTCAGGCACAGGAAGAAGGATCGGAGAAATTCTCGGCGGAGATAGGCAGAGATCAACGGGAAGGGGGAGAGCTCAGCAAACCGCATCTGGGTCAGGTGGGGTTACTCATATTGTCTCAGGTGTACAAGGGGGGCCATTTTATTGGCTATGCGCCTACCAGGCGGAAAAACCAAAGAAACCTCTTTTCCTGGGCAGCTCCCTGAAAGAGATAGAGGCCGACAGCGCCTAACACGGCATTTGGCAACCAAAGAGCGACAGCAGGAGGCAGGACTCCTTTCTTTCCCAAAGTTTCTCCTGTTGTGAGGAGCAGGTAATAGACCAATATCACACTCAGACTGACCACAAACCCGTGGGAGCGGAACGACCAAGCTGCTTGGGTACTCAGAGGGAGAGCGATGAGGCTGAAGACCACACAGGCGAACGGGAGAGAGAACCGGCGGTGCCATTCAACCCGCTCTGCCTTACAGTCAACTTGGTTGGCTTGTTTTTGTAGAATAGCATTGTCCAGCTCGTCAAGCGACATGTCTTGCGGGTCACGGTCCGGCTTTTTTGTTTCGGCAAGGACGGTTGCGAGATTGAGGGTCACATCGTAGACGGAAAAGCGCGTCGTCTGATAGCTCTTGCTAAGCGGCTCGACACTATGCATAGTGCCATCAAGCAGCCTGAGTGTGAGCAAGTGGCTGTCCTCATTGGTAATGACCAGCCCACTGCGGGCAAAGATGGTATTTTTCCGCTGTTGTTCCCGGCTGTCGGCGATCATTACCCCGCGCAGAAAAGTGCCTGGAGGTTGAATTTCTTCGGCATAAATAACGAGCCCTTCAAAGGCGTCGTTGAAGGTCTTCTCTTTCAGTTCGGCGGTGGCGCGGGTCTTGGCGACCTCATACAACACCTGCTTGAGCGCCGCGTTACTCCAGGGGCGCACATAGAGCGTCAGGAAGAACGTCCCGCTCAGGACAACAGCGACACAGATCCCTACTGGCAAAGCGATCTGATAGAAACTCAGGCCGCAACTCTTTAAGGCAGTTATTTCACGGTCAGCCGAGAGACGACCAAAGCCCCAGAAGAGGGCGAGCAGAAAAGCCATTGGCACAGTCACTTCGAAAAAAGCAGGAGTCGCGTAGCAAAAGATCTTCACCATGTACCAGACGGGGACTCCCCGGTTCACTACCAGCTCAACCAGCTTGAGGATTCTTGCGGTTAGCAGGATCAAGGTAAAAATAAGCAGACCGAGCAGAAAAGGGGTCACCACCTCGCGACAGATGTAGCGAAACAGGATTCTTCCCATGGGTCGGAATCCTAGAAAAAAAGGCACTCCTTGTAAACCGCGAAGAATCTATGGCCGCCATGCTGTCCAGGAGCACCTCCGTGCCCTCCCGCACCACGTGCAAGAACTCTATCTGCTGCCCACTTTGCAAGGCACCCCAGTGGACCAACTGGCACGACAGGCGGCAGTGCCGATCCGCTATGAGTCACCAGCTTTTTTCGACACCTTCGCTCAGGGCGGGGTCCATCAGGGGATAGCCGCCCGTTTGTGCCCCTTTCCGTTCGCCTCCCTCCAGAGCATTTTGGCGAAAGGGGCTGATTTCTTGCTGATCCTTGACGAGATTCTTGATCCCCGCAATCTCGGCGCTCTTTTGCGGACCGCCGAAGCCGTCGGTGTCGGTGGGGTGATACTGCCGGCAGACCGCTCAGCCCCCCTGTCTCCCCTGGTAGAAAAAACAGCGGCTGGAGCAACAGCCTACCTTTCGATATGCCGAGTGGAAAACCTGGCGCGCGCCCTGACTGCAGTCCGGGAAGCCGGCTACTGGCTGGTTGGTCTTAGCCCGGGTGCCACACAGACTTTGTATGAGCTGGGTCTTTCTCAACGAATCGCCTTGATCCTTGGCGGCGAAGAAAGAGGGTTACGGTCTCTGACGCAGCAAAAATGTGACTGCCTCATTGCGATTCCTATGCAAGGTAGGATAAAATCTTTAAACGTTTCTGTTGCTGGTGCGGTTGCATTGTACGAGTTCTTGCGCAGAAAAATGCAGAGAGATACAATGCTCTTGACTTCTAGCGAAGAACCAGATAACATCTAGCACTTACCGTCTAAAAATAAAACATGGTCTCGTCTATTGCGACCTTTGGGCTGCTGGGCAGGGGAACCCGAGGCACTAGACGCCACGTGACCGCTGGCGTAGCTCAACGGCAGAGCAACTGATTTGTAATCAGTAGGTTGTAGGTTCAACTCCTATCGCCAGCTTTCCTTAGGTATGGCATCATTAGTCGGGTAGTCTGGAGAGGTTCCCGAGTGGCCAAAGGGAGCAGACTGTAAATCTGCCGGCGCACGCCTTCGGAGGTTCGAATCCTCCCCTCTCCATAGCAGGATAAAGTGAAGGTACATAGTTAACCAAAGGCGGGAATAGCTCAGCTGGCTAGAGCGCGAGCCTTCCAAGCTCGGGGTCGCGGGTTCGAATCCCGTTTCCCGCTCTGTCCACTAGGTGATACAGAAGTCGACCCTATAGAGCAGCTCTGCTGAACATGAAAAATCAGCGGGAGTATATGTTAGGGGGGATGGTGGACGCCCAGGTAGCTCAGTCGGCAGAGCACGTCCTTGGTAAGGACGAGGTCGGCGGTTCGATCCCGCTCCTGGGCTTGTATATCGCTGTTATGCTGGATCATTACGAAGAACAACCTCCCTGCAACAGATCTCTTTCACCTGAAGGAGCGTAGGACATGGCGAAGGCGCGGTTTGAGCGGAAGAAGCCACATGTCAATGTGGGGACGATCGGGCATATCGATCATGGCAAGACGACCTTGACAGCGGCCATCACCAAGGTGTTGGCCAGCCGGCAGTTGGCGCAGTTCGTGCCCTTTGACCAGATCGATAAGGCGCCGGAGGAGCGCGAGCGCGGGATCACGATCAATACGGCGCACGTGGAGTACGAGACGGGGCGGCGCCACTATGCGCATGTGGACTGTCCGGGGCATGCTGACTACATCAAGAACATGATAACCGGGGCGGCGCAGATGGACGGGGCGATCTTGGTGGTGGCGGCCAGTGAGGGGCCGATGCCGCAGACCCGGGAGCATATTTTGCTGGCGCGCCAGGTGGGGGTGCCGGCGATGGTGGTGTTTTTGAACAAGGTGGACATGGTGGACGATGCGGAGTTGCTGGACTTGGTGGAGTTAGAGGTGCGGGAGTTGCTGAGCAAGTATGAGTTTCCGGGGGAAGAGACGCCGATGATCCGGGGCAGTGCGCTGCGGGCCTTAGAGGGGGACAAGGGGGAGTTGGGCGAGGGGGCGATCTTGCAGTTGATGGAGGCGGTGGACAGTTTCATTCCCGAGCCGCAGCGGGAGGTGGACAAGGCGTTTTTGATGTCGGTGGAGGACGTGTTTACGATTTCGGGGCGTGGGACGGTAGCGACGGGGCGCATCGAGCGGGGGCGGGTGAAGGTGGGCGAGGAGGTGGAGATCGTGGGGATGCGGCCGACGGTGAAGACGGTGGTGACGGGGGTAGAGATGTTTCGCAAGGTGTTGGATGAGGGGGTAGCGGGGGACAATGTGGGGTGTTTGTTGCGGGGGGTGAAGCGGGAGGAGGTGGAGCGGGGGCAGGTGTTGGCGCAGCCGGGGAGCATCACGCCGCATACGAAGTATGAGGCGGAGGTGTATGTGTTGACCAAGGAGGAGGGGGGGCGGCACACGCCGTTTTTCAACGGGTATCGGCCGCAGTTTTACTTTCGCACGACGGATGTGACGGGGACGGTGGCGTTGGGGGAAGGGACGGAGATGGTGATGCCGGGGGACAACACGAAGATGGTGGTGGAGTTGCTGACGCCCATAGCGATGGATGAGGGGTTGCGGTTTGCGATCCGGGAGGGGGGGCGGACGGTGGGTGCCGGGGTCGTCACCAAAATCCTCCAGTGAAAAATTTTCTGTGATGGACGAAGGTGGGAAAGACCAATGCGCGATCTTATTGCGTTGTCCTGCGAACAGTGCAAGCAGAAAAACTACACCACGAGCAAAAATAAGAAGACCACTCCTGACAAACTTGCCTTGCGCAAATTCTGCCCGGTCTGTCGGGTCCATACTGCTCATCGAGAGACTAAAGTGTAGAACTGGGGTCAGTAGCTCGAATTGGTTAGAGCACCGGACTCCAAATCCGGGGGTTGCAGGTTCGAGTCCTGCCTGACCCGTTCCTCCCCCAGTAGGAGAGAGTGGTCACGCCAGGGAAGTGGTGTCATGGCGGCATTGCTGCAAGGGATTAAAGAAGGATTTGATACTGCCCGGACGTTCCTGCAAGAAGCGTGGGCGGAGCTACGCAGGGTGCAGTGGCCTACGCAAAAGGAGATACGAGCGGCAACTCTCACAGTGGTCCTCCTCGTAGGGGTCACTGCCCTTTTCCTTTTCGTTGTGGATGCAAGCTTGTCGTGGCTCTTCCAGATTCTTCTCGGGAGTTGATTCTTCGAGGTAGTATCCTTACCATGGCCAAGCAGTGGTACGTCGTCCACACCTACTCTGGGTACGAGCGAAAGGCGAAAGCTGCTTTGGAGGAACGCATTCGCACGTTCGCCAAGCAGGAGTTCTTTGGTGATATCTTGGTCCCAGAGGAGCAAGTCATTGAACTCGTCAAGGGGAAAAAAAAGACGTCTGCGCGAAAATTCTTCCCCGGATACATTCTTGTCCAGATGGAGCTGAACGACGATACCTGGCACATCGTGAAATCGACGCCGAAGGTGACCGGATTCGTTGGTGGATCGAACGACCCGCAGACCATTCCTCCGATCCCTGAAGCCGAGGTCTCCGAAATCTATCAGCAAGTGCAGGAAGGCAAGGAGCGTCCCAAACCCAAGGTCCTGTTTGAAGCGGGAGAGAGCATCAAGGTCATCGATGGGCCTTTCCAAGATTTCACGGGTGTGGTGGAAGAGGTCAAACCAGAAAAAGGAAAACTGCGGGTGCTAATCAGCATCTTTGGTCGGGCAACGCCAGTCGAACTCGACTTGGTCCAGGTCGAAAAGGCCTGAAAGGGACTGTCGGAGTATGGCTCGGAAAGTTGTGGCAGAGGTAAAGCTCCAGATCCCAGCCGGGCAGGCAACCCCTAGCCCCCCGGTTGGACCGGCGCTTGGGCAACGAGGGGTCAACATTATGGAATTTTGCAAAGCTTTTAATGCCCGGACACAGGCCCAGCAAGGCCTCTTGATTCCGGTCATTGTCACGGTGTATGCAGATCGTTCTTTTTCTTTTGTGACCAAAACCCCGCCGGCTTCCATCTTGATCAAAAAATCCGCAGGTGTGGAGAAGGGATCAAGTGAGCCGGCGAAAAAAACCGTCGGTTCTTTGACCCGAGCGCAGGTGAAAGAAATCGCGACCCTCAAGCTTCCTGACTTGAACGTGAAAGACCTGGATGCCGCAGTGCGGACCATCGAGGGAACTGCCCGGAGCATGGGCATTGAAGTGGTGGACTAGTATGGCGCGGACAAGCAAAGGTTATAGTGCGGCGGCCGCCAAGGTCGACCGGGAACGCCAGTATCCGGTAGCTGAAGCGCTTGCCCTAGCCCGTCAAACGGCGCGGGCAAAATTCGATGAGACTGTCGAAGTCGCGGTGCGGATCGGCGTCGATCCCCGCAAAGCGGATCAGAATGTGCGGGGGACAGTGATCCTGCCACATGGCACTGGGAAAACTGTGCGTGTGGCGGTCTTCG